>Ga0075800_1003_pt1 | contig 55851 bp, 52 predicted proteins | sample RifGroC2_FD_68451 | JGI IMG/M metagenome (GOLD analysis project Ga0075800, IMG submission 68451) | Microgenomates (Gottesmanbacteria) bacterium GW2011_GWC2_39_8
CGTGATGGGCAAGATAGAGTTTCTATTCGTGGTTTGCGCGTGGCAATCGTAGACAACGATAAGAATATTATTGCAGTTTCAGGTGCTGTGCCTGGTGCAAAAGGTACGCTGGTAGAAATTACATCACAATAGCCATGGAAATTACACTTTACAATCAAGCAGGAGAAAAACACGACAAATTGGAAGTTTCCAAAAAACTTTTTGGCGTTGTCCCAAATAATGACTTGATTTGGCAGGTTGTAACTTCACAGACTGCGAATCGCCGACATGTTTTGGCACACACAAAATCTCGTGCCGAGGTTGCAGGTGGAGGCAGAAAAGAAAAGCCAGTTGTAAAGCTGTAGTTCCGGAAGTAGTTGTAGTGGCATATTTCACTCCCAAGAATTGGGCAAATTTTTCTTCAAAAAGTGAAATATATTTACCTGCAGAAGACACCCATCCTGTCTTTAAGCAGTCTGTAACGTATTCAATGGCGTTTTTGGCAATTATCGGTTCGTTTACTGCCATCATATTAGAAAATCATTTATAAGTTTTGCGGCGAGTGTAAAAATTTTTGATCTCTGCTACCTACGGGAAAGTGAGTGACGAAGAGTCTGTTAATAGATAATACTTCATTCACGAACGACTTGCAGAGTCATAAATTTTTATACGAACCGCAAAACTAATCTTCGTTAAGTTTTCAGATAAATTTTCGCGTGTTCGGTCCCGGGATAAGGGCCTTGTTTTATTTCAAATATATAAGAGTCTTCCAATATATCCACTCCGTGCGCCTCTCCCATAAGTAAAATAGAATCCCCTTTTACCAGAACTACACTTTGTATTTTTTCGCCCGCTTTGGTAAAAAGATTTACCCTGATTTTACCCCTTTGTACGAAAAGTACTTCCTGAATGGTTTTAATTACCAGCGCGTGTGCCATCTTATGGATATGCGGATTTAATTTTACCCCCTTCGGCCTGTTGTGTATCCCTATCTGAAAAGGATTCATCTCATCGGTAAAAAACTTGATTCCCTCAAGTTCCATGTTGCCCCTGAATACCATTGCGATTTCTTTATCCTTATATATAATCTTTTCAAAACCTTTCATATTTGGGTCATCTTCAAAATATTATTTTTAAAAACCTCTGCAACTTTGTCCCATTGAAAAAATTTCAGAACTCTTTCCCTGCCCTTCCTTCCCATCTTACGCGCGAGCTTCTTATTCTGCAAGACATGAATACATTTTTCTGCTAAATCACTAGTGTCTCTTGGATCTGTCAGATATCCGCTTACTTCATTTATCACTTCCTCTTCACAGCCTATACTCCTGACTACCGGAGTCTCACACGCCATAGCCTCAACTACAGTCAGACTGGCATTGGCTGCTCCCCGACTATGGGGATCTCCAGAAAAAACAACTAAATCTGCCAAAGTATAATATTTCGGCAGATCATCATACGAAACATGGCCTAAAAAGATTATTTTATCGGAAACTCCCAACTTCTCAGCAAGATTTATTAAATCTTTTTTTCTTTTTTCCTCCTTTATGGTTTCGCTTATTAATACTGAACATTCAGGAACTTTCCTAACGATTTCCGGAAGTGCTTTCACCAAAAATTCAGTTCCCTTGAGTAGTGTGAAATCAGTGCTGTGAAAAATAATTTTCTTGCCCTTATATTTTTCGTTTAGTAAATGATCTTTTGTCGGACGGAAAAAGTCAGTATCTACTCCCAAATATGTAACCCCGTCCGCCTGTCTTCGATAAATAGTCTTCACCCATGTTGCCACCGCTTGATTTATGGTGAGTATTTTATCCGCTTTTTCTACACCCTCCCTGTCATATTTGTTATAAAAAAATGCCAGCAGTTTTGATCCTATTTTTCTTACCGGAGGCAAATTATTTATCATCTTTTCATCGTAAAAAAAAGCGTAAGGTTCCAAACAATACATGAGATGACTGGATTTAATCTTTCCCGCAACAAAATTCATGGGAAACATAGAAGAAATAATAAAATCTTTTTCCCCGACCAATTTTTTAAATTCTCTTATTAATTTTAGAAGTATAAACGGAAATAAAAACCAGTAGACTATACTGTTCGAAGAAAAAGGAAGTATCTCTTTAACAGTAATTCCTTCCTGGTCAAATTTATCTTTCCAATAATCGCTTGTCCTTTCCACAACCATCTCAACTTCGTAATCTCTCTTAAGTCTTTTTGCCACTTCAAAAACAAACCTTGTTCCGCCTGTGGAATATAAAAAATGACTATGTAACCAATATATTTTCATTATTTTGTCCTGAATATTTTATCTAATTTTGTTCCTATCCAAAAAAGAATTAAAGGTGGAAGGAAAATCATCATTCTTCCGGCGGATCCTGCTATGTCTTTCCAAAATGGCCGAAGTAACGATAAATAATACGTACCCGCAAATAATAGCAGAACTGAAAATATTATCACCCAAAGTAAAGGATCGCTGAAGATTTCTTTTAATTTTAACCTGGCAAATAATATTACTGTGGAAAAAATTATTAATAAAATTTTCCATTCCGCAAATACGCTTATCCATAAGAAGTATGATATTTCCGATAGCCTGGATATACTGATAAATCTGATTAAATCAATAATGGTCGGTTGACCGGAAAATACTTTATCTGAAGAAACAGAAGCCTGAATCAGATGGTTCAATGGCAACTGCCAAAAACTGGAAACGAAGTAAATGGAGACAAAAGACAATACGGTAAGTAATATTCTTCTTCTCTTGGAAAAGAAGAATATTATGACCGGATAAATAACCCAAAATGGCTCCCTATTTCTGGTCCATACGGAAAAAAATATCAATATTAGCGAAATCAGAAAATTCTCCCGACCGCCTTTTTTCAGATACAAAAGAAGGTAAATAAAAGCCAAGTCAAGATATACAGTGTAAGGAAGATTGGTATAGGAAACAAGCGTTTGACTGAATATAAACGGCAATGTCAGGACAAGTATACCCAACAAAAGAGCGTTTGCCCTGATGGTAAATTTATTTAATCCGTGAATAAATAAAATAATGAAAAATAATGTGTATAGAAAATAAATTATCTGGGGATTGGTCGATCCGAAGAAATAATAAAAAGAATGGAGAAGAGAAGTAAGATATGGACTGCTTGTGTAATAAGAAATAAAAAACGGAGTTTGACCCGCATCGATCAGACTGTATAAATTTCCGGTCTGTGTCAGCACCTTTGCACGAAAATCATATAGAGTCAGAGCGTCCCAGGTGGTAGGAGGCCAATAGGTATTATTAATAAATATAAAAATCAGTGTAAAAGATAATAATACCAAAAGTATAATTTCCGGAAAAGAAAAATTTAATTTGGGGAAAGATCGTTTATATATATTTTTTTTGGTTTTGACAAATACCGAAATTAGGATTAATCCGGAAAAAGAATACACAAAAGGTTTCGTCAGAAATCCGAAAAGCGAAAGAAAAAACATATACAATGTAATCAGTCCGCTACCCAGAAGATATGACAAAGAGAAAATGACCAGAATAGAAGATTTTATCCTGAGCAGATGTTTTACGATAAACACTCCTGTTGTCAATATAAATATGGTCGGAATAATATTATTCATAAATCCTTAAACAGTTCTGAAAAAATATCTTTATTCCCTATATTACTCGTATCCTGGTAATATTTTTTGGCTCTTATTTTATCCTCCAGAATAAAATAACTATCTCCCAAAATTAGACTATCCCAGGATGTTTTATAATTTTTCTCAGCCCAGACTTTCAGATCATAAATTTCCTTGGACGATGAGATTTCGTCTTCCGGCTTAAACCCGTCAATTTTAGACAGATAATAGTAAGCATGGGCAGATAAGTTTTCCTCCAGAAATATCTTTCCCAGATATTGCATCGACCAAAAGCTGAAACGATCCAGAGAAATTGCTTTCCTGAAATAATCTTTTGCTTTTTCCTTATAGCCATTGTAAAAATATATCCTGCCCAAAAGATATGCCTTATAACCATCGTCTGTACCTGAGAAAGATAATAATTTTTCCGCATCTGTAAACTTTTTATTATCCAGTAAATTTTCAACGGCAAGATACAGGTAATAATCGTTGTGTGAGAGAAAATAAGAAGCAATATAATCGTTCACTGCTTTTTCTTTATCTCCGGTATTTGCATACGCTGTTCCTCTTCTATAAAGGTAAAAACTGTCAACTACAGATAAGTTAGTTTCCGTGTCTGTATTTTTATCAATCTTACCCAAACCATAACCATAATCGCTTAAGGAGTTTAAAAACGGATTAATATTTAGTCCTATTCTACTGACGCGTGTATACTCTGGATTGATTTTTTTCGTGGCAAGAAAGTCTTTAATATCTGCTGACAGAGTTGGTATATTGAGGGTTTCCCATTTATTAAATTGTTTATTCGGATTTGAAGTGAAAATTGCCTTTATGATTCCGAAGTCTACCTCAACAGCTAAGCTTACTGCATTTTTATTATTACTTTTTATTTCCGCACTTGGCCTGAAATTATATTTCATTTCATCTGATACATCAGTGAACCAAAAATCATAACTGCTGGACTCAAATATTGCATCAATACTTTCTGTTTTCGTACCATCAATTTCGGAAATTTTATGTGACACAATTTTCCTGGAAGCTCCGCTTACATCCGGGTTAAGAGTATTTAAATTACTTTTTCCGGTCATGTTTCTTAGTGAAAATTTTATTTCTTCAGGAGGATGTTTTACTTCTGAGACCGGTACCGGAAATTTTGGCCATCCTAAATACTTTTTATCGAGAGCTGTATCAGTACCATAGTAAATCATGAAATAATCAGCCTTATGGATGTTTTCGGGTATGGCAAAAAGTTGTTTTCGGGGATAAAGAAAATAAGCATTTAATACCTGGCTCCCGGACTCTACCCATTGGCCTGTCTGAGGCGGAATACCAATAATGTTTTTTTCATTCGTATTTGTTTTTACGAATTTGAGATAATCGTAATAGAATCCCCAACTCTCTCTAAGTTTCTGTTCGTTGGTAAGATTTGGGAATTTTTTCAGAAAATTCAAAGTTGTTTTGACGTATTTGGTTATTCCGAAGAAATTTTGTAAAAGGAGCAGAAGACAAAGAAATATAATAATGTATTTTCTCATTGTGTATTTCTATTTTTTATGTACCAGTCTATTGTCTTTTTCAGGCCTTCTGTAAAGTCCGTTTTCGCTTTAAATCCAAATTCCTGATATGCTCTCTTTGTATCTAATTTTCTTCGGGGTTGACCGTCGGGTTTGAGTGTGTCATGCACGATTTTACCGCTGAAACCCACGAGTCCGCATATTTTTTCCACAAGATTTTTTATCGATATTTCAAAATGCGAACCTATGTTTACCGGAAATTCCTTATTATATTTTTCCGCGGCAAGAATTATAGCCTCTGCTGCATCCTCTACATAAAGGAACTCCCGTGTCGCCTCCCCTGTACCCCAAACCACTATATGCTTATCTCCCCGCAACTTCGCCTCAACCACTTTTTTTATAAGTGCCGGAATTACATGAGAAACTGACGGATCAAATTTATCTCCCGGACCATATAAATTAACCGGAAGTAAAAAAATACTGTTAAAGCCGTATTGTTTCCTGTACGCCTGACTTTGGACCAGAAGCATTTTTTTGGCAAGTCCGTATGGGGCATTTGTTTCCTCAGGATACCCGTTCCATAAATTATCCTCATGAAAAGGAACTGGAGTGATTTTGGGATAAGCGCAAATGGTACCTACCGCTACAAACTTATTTACTCCCGCTTTTCTCGATTCCTCCATCATATGAACACCCATGAGAATGTTGTCGTAAAACAGTTCGCCCGGATGATCCAAATTGTATCCTATTCCTCCTACATTTGCTGCCAGATGAATTATTACATCCTGTTCTTTGACTATTTTGGTGCAGACACCCTTATCCCTTAGATCGTAATCCTTTGACCTTGGTATCAGAATATTTCTTGGGTGATTTTTTGCAATTTTATCAACTATGTAACGTCCTAGAAATCCCCCCCCGCCGGTCACAAGAACGTTTTTATTCCGCCAAAAATTATTATTCATCTTGAAATCAAAGTAAGTGCTGTATAGGGCCCATGGATAAAAAGATAATAATGAAGTCTATGCAAAAAAAGGATGATTTTAGAACGGGAATATCTTTTGAGTACCTGGTATTCTTCAGTAAATTGTTTTTGGAATCCCAAGACACTCTTTGATTTGGGTTGGATCCGGAAACTGGCAAAATATTTATCTGAAATATAAGGTCTGTACTTTTGTCCTATTCTCAACCAGAAATCATAGTCCATCGTATAATAGAGTTCCTCATCAAATGTCTCTTCAACTGCCTCTTTTCTCCAGAAAGTCGCCGGTTGGGATATAAAATTGAGTATTTTTAGAATCCAATAATTGTAGTGGGACAACCAAAAATTTTTATAATTTCTTATACCCTGTCTTATCTCACGGTCGTCGGTATTTATAATCCTGCATCTTCCGGATAGCCACTTAATATTTTTATCCGATGAAAAAATCCTGGCAACTTCAAATAAAGAACCTTTTTCCAGAAGATCGTCAGAGTTGAGGTAACATATAATCTCACCGGTGGCTCTTTTCAAACCTTTATTAATTGCGTCACTGTGACCTTTATCTTTTTCTGAAATCAAGATCACCTTGTCTTTATAGTCTTTAATAATATCCAGTGTCCCGTCCCGGGATGCTCCGTCGACAATAATATATTCCAGATTCGGATATTCCTGCTCAAGAACACTTCGTATAGTACGTTCTATATAATCTACCTGATTATAAGTGGGGGTAATTACAGAAATTTTGGGGAATTTATTCGTCGACATTTTCTATCGCTCTCTTTCTGACTAATTTTTCTATCCTGTTTCTCATTTTTCTTATCTCCACGAAGTTACTGTAGGAAATAGCGACCAATATCATAAATCCTACTATTGTCGCCAGATCGAGCAAACGGATAATATGAAATGTGTTTAAAATGAAATTGGCAGTAGTTGGAAATACAGTAAGTATGGAAGAAACAGTCCAGACAGTGAAGAAGAAAATAGCTTCTTTTCCATCAATTTCTTTTCTTTTCAGGTGAAGATATGTCACATAGAGCATCAGAACAGAGAAAAGAAGAGCCACGATTTGAATACCTGTAATCATGAATTTAGCTTCCATTTTAACATATAGATAAGGATTTTATAAGCCGAAAGAAAAGTAATCCCCTTATATTTATCCAGGTATACTGTCTTAATAGGAATATTGGTTATCGGAATATTATTTTTTATTGCATTTACTACCATCTCTACTTCGACCTCATATCCCCTGGACTCCCAACTGATTATTGGATATATATCCATATGAAAGGCCCGAAGTCCGCTTAAAGGATCCGGTATATCTGTCCTGAAAAGAATTTTAAATAAAACGGAAGCAACTGAGTTTCCTATTTTCCTTAAGAATGGCATTTCCCCGGAAGTTTCTCTTTGACCGATAATAAATTTATATTTATCCACTTCTTCCACAATTCTCCCAACATCTTCAACTGCATGTTGACCATCTGCGTCAGCAAATACTACAGCCTGATAACCTTTTTTCATGGCATAATATATACCGGTAGTCAAAGCAGCACCTTTCCCTAAGTTTACTTCATGACGAATCACAGTAACTTTCTGTTTTTTGGCAACACTTGTGGTCTGATCCTCGGATCCGTCATCTACCACGATGATGTCTCTTTTTGCTTTAGAAAGTTCCGAGATTACTTTTCCTATCCTCTGGGCTTCATTATATGCCGGTAAGATGATACAGGTTTTCATACTGTTTTTTTGAATTTAACCATACGGTATATAAAAAGCAAAAGAAAGGAAAAGTAGAAAAGAAAGATCAAGGACAAGAAGTTTCCTTTTAGAAACCAGGGCTTATACTGGCTGGCCTGAGTTATAAACTTTGAGAAAGGTAATAAGTCATAATAAGAAGAAATCACAGTATGTAGGGCGATACCATTAAGAACTATCATGCCTGACCCTAATGTTTTAATAAATAGGTTTCTTGCCTTTACTAATTTTTTCGGGAAAAAAGCTGTAAGTCCAACTGTCAGAATAATCATTTCGGCCGTAATCGGAGGAAAAAAATATCTTCCCTGGATACCCAGACTGTAACCTCTGGTAAGTTTGTAAATATAATCAAAGAATATAATACCTCCGGAGTAGGTAAAGAATAATATTCCTAAAATCGATAAATTTATAAGTTCTTTATCGATTTTTTTGGATTTTATTTTTTGAATCAAATATAAAACCATTCCAAGACCTGCCAGAACCAGAAAACGCATAAGTATTTTCCCTACAATTCTCGGCAACACAACTCCAAGCCATTTGAATACTCCCCAATACCATGGAATCGTCTCCGCAATAATTTTTTTCATTGTATCTGAAAAATGTTGGGCAAAAGTGGGAGGTGTATATGTATAATTAACTCTTCCTATGTCAAGGGAGAAATGAGAACTTGTAAAAAGAGGAATAATTAACCACCATCCTCCCGAAATTATAGTAGCGAAAATATAAATAAAGAGAGATTTGATGGATCTTTTGAAATCTTTTACCAGAATTAATTTTATTAAGACAAATAATGTAGCAATGCCAGCAACCAAAATAAAATTAGGACGGGAAAGAAATCCTAACCCTATTATTATGCCCAGGGAAATAAATAATCTGATATTGTATCTGGAATTAAACAGCCTGAGTATTAAATATGTGACGAGCGTAAAGAGAAAATTCATGATGTTGTCACTGTTTATTCCAGATGAAACAAATGTAAACATGGGATGAAAAGAAACTAAAGTCGGAATCATCAGTTGAATGATTTCTTCTTTTGGAAATACGATTTTTGATATTAAGTATGAAAGATAAACAGTAAATATGATAAAGATCAATTGTGTAATCCTTACCAGAAATACTCTGGATAACAAACCTGTTTCATAAAAAACGCGGTAAATTAATGAACCGGAAAAATAATAAAGAGGAGGATAATATGTCGACTCCTGTTTCACCATCTTTTGTCTTTCCTGGGTGGAAGCGCTTTCCATTTCTTTTTCCCTGAGTCCCATATAGGAATCTGAATATGCTACACGGAAATCCGGATGGTAAGTAATTTTATTTACGATAAAATTTCCTGTGATAAATCATTCTCAAAACCGGTTTTTGAAGAATATGATTGTGATCTGCCCTTTTCCGCTAGAAACTGTATTTGTGCAAAATGCGCCTGTTCATCGGGGAATTCCCAAAGAGGAATAAGTGAAGACCAGACCAAGCCTTTAAAGATTGTTACCATCAATAAAAGTTTTATAAGTTTATTCATTCTTATTAAATTGTATCAGCTAATCGCAGCGTAGACATCTAAAATAAACCCTCGTGGCAAAATAAGGAAAAATATTTGAAATGGCTGTGTCTAATTTACTGACAATGTTGGCCAGGATTGGAGGAAGTTTTTCCAATATAGTTTGGGAAAAAGATAGCCTTCCTGAAATTTCTATTTTAGTAAAACCTTCTTCTTTAAGAGTAGATATGACTTCTTTTATGGAAATTAGACTCTCCTGTCCTTTGATATAAGCAAGACTATTTTTATTTACAATGTCGAAAAATAATACTCCGTTTTTCCTGGTTACCCGGGACAGTTCCCGTATTGCTTCTTTTTTATTTGCATTATTTAGTAATTGGTTTAGTACTCTGATCGTATAGACGAAATCAAAAGAGCCGTTTTTGTACGGAAGTCGGTAGATATCCGCTTCTTCTAATGTGATCATGTGATCCAAACCTTCTTTTTTTATTTTATTTTCAGCTGCGGACATAAGAGCAGGTGAAACGTCAGTGGCAAGTACTTTATAATTATTTTTGGCCAATGTAATTGCAAATCGTCCGGTCCCGCATCCTACTTCCAAAATTTTTATTTTTTGGTCTCCGGGAACTGATTTCAGCAGCCGTTCTTTTTCAATATGATCAAATAACTTTCCTCCGAAACTGGTAAATCTTTCCGTGTCATATCTGGATTCCATTTCTTTTTTGGAGTATGCCTCTTTTGATCCGTATTTAGAAGAAATAAATAGTTTTTCGTATAATTTATATGTAGCCGAAATTGTCTGTTCGAAAGAAAATTTATCTTTTATCGTTTCTTTGGCCAAGATCCTCATTTTATTTAAGATTTCATTCTTTCCGGATGATTTAATCATTGCTTCAGATAATCTATTGATGTTTTTAGCCGGTACCACGAAACCATTTTTTCCGTCTTCTATTACTCCTCCTCCATACCTTGTGGTGATCACTACTTTTTCTGCCGCCATCGCCTCAAGAGTAGTCACAGGAGGTTGTGCGTATCCGAATGACGCACGGAACGGCAAGACAACTATATCGACACTGGCAAGCAATTTAGGAATATCTTTTTCATAAAAGTGGAGAACTATATTTTTGATAGCCGGGGATTTCTTTATTTTATCTACTAGGAATTTAGCCTCTGGATCATTTTCTTCCCTGGCGGCAATGACCAGTTTTGCTCCTGTCAGTCTCTTATTAACCAGTTCAAACGCACCAACAAGATCGGATAAACCTCTGATATCCGATGCCCAACCGAAATAAAGAAAAACCGGTGATCCATGAAAATCATATTTTTCTCTGCTTACCCGTTTTTCTGTCTCCATGAAAGGCGGTATGAGAGAAATCTTATCTTTACTGATTTTGAGAGATACAAGAAAATCAAAAAGCAAATGAGAGGTCGCTATGATATGATCGGAGGAATTAAGAATTTTTCTCAGAATAAAATCCGGGATAATAAGTGCCCTGAGCTGTGCAGGGTCTGTCAGAACTCTCAATAATCCGTAAGGTCCTGATCGAAGTATTTCCGATATCCTGATTTTAGGGACACTGATCAAACTTGTGACCGTCGGAAATGGAAGCTTTCCCCAAAATAAGTTCTTTAATAAATACAAGGAAGTAAAATCATAGGCATGTAATATATCCACATCCGAAAAAATTTTCTTGAATTTATTCCTGAGTTTTTCCCTGTCGAAGAGAAATTCCCACAAAGATGAAAAAGGACGGATAATTTCTGTATTATCAAGATTCTCTTTTTTCAGACGTTCATTATGAAGTTTGAGACCAGTCGGATCGTTGGATTTTGTATCGGTTATGATAATAACCTTATTTTTTTCATTTTCCTTAGCCAGTCTGTAAGCCATCTGCGCATGACCTGAAAGGATAGTGAGATCTTTTCCGAAATATGCGATTTTCATATCAAAAGGGATTATATCGAATTTCGAAGATACTGAGAAGAACTATTATAGAAGTATCTATGGCTGCATGTTATCATAAATAGTATTTTAACATCATGAAAAAAGATATCCTGGCTTCAGTAATCATACCGACTTACAAACGACCCGACTATCTCAAGGGAGCAATTTTAAGTCTTTATAAACAAAATACATCAGACTTTGAAATCGTCGCAGTAGATAATGACGCTGACCCAAAAATAGAAAAATTAGTAAAATCTCTGGCAAAAAAATCAAATATTCCCACAATCTATGTTCCCGAACCAAATCTGGGCTTTCACCTCGCTCTACATGCAGGAGCAAAAAAAGCCAAAGGGCAACTCCTCATTTTTACCAATGATGACGTTACTTTCGATAAAAACTACGTCAGAGCATACATAAATGCTTTCAATAAATATCCTGAAATGGCAGCAGCCGGTGCACCGATCAAACTGAAATTTGAAGAAAATCCACCCGGATGGCTGAAAGACCTTATGGGAAAGGATAAGATATTTACCCCATACAGCTATATGGAACCATATGACAAATTCCACTTATCCCCGAAAGGCTTTTTCTTCGAGACCAGCATGGGTATAAGAAAAGAAATTCTATTTAAGTTAGGCGGATTTAATCCGGAGCTCTTCGGAGATCTTCGTGTAGGCGACGGCGAGACCGGCCTAAATAGAAAACTTTGGCAAAATAGATTGCTTATCGGTTATATTTATGATGCCATTATTTACCATCACACTTTTAAAAGCAGGATGACCATAGATTATTTAATGGCAAGATTTAAGGGGGAAGGGTCATGTGATATATATGCGCTTCTTCAAAAATATTATGAAAAAGATGCTTTTAATTTAGTTAGTTTTTCTTTTTCTTTATTATTATTGAATTTTAAAGCATGGATAGGTCACCTTTTTTTATTTGGGAAAATTAAAGCCTTACCGCTGAAGATTAAACTGCAGACGGCAAGAACACTTGCCCAATTTGAATATTTACATAGGTTCAGAACGGATAGCAAATTAAGAAATATGGTTTTGAAGAAAAACTGGCTTTCTTAACTTACCCAATAACCCCTCGTGAAAAGCATAGTAAATAAGAATAAAAGCAATATTGAAATTACTATAAAAATCCCCTTCAACCATTCACTCTTGATCATACCAAGACTTATAAATATAGGAAAAGCAACCAAAGTATATCTGGGAAGACTGGATAAAGTTCCGGTGAGCGTAGGAGTAAAAATCGCAAATATACTGAAAATAATATAAGAAAGCCTTACTTTCCGGAAATAACTTATAACCAACAATCCGGAGCTTATTACCAAACTTAAAAATTCCCATACAGCAACCCAAAAATCATAATTTTTCGGTGATACCGTCACAAACATTTTGAAATAACGTATTATCACTTGCGGTAACAATATAATCTCCCCCGCCGTTCTCGACGCCCCGAAATACGGCTGAGCATGGATAAAATACAACCAATCTCCAAACTTAAACTGAAGAAAAATCATATAAATCAATAAACCTACAGGAATTATTAAAAGGGGAATAAAAGAGAATATTTTTGAATTTTTACTTGTATTTTTGATTTTTAACTTTTGATTTTTGATTTGTACACACCACTCCCATATTAAAGCAGGTAGAAGAAACACTCCCACCAATCTGGTCGCCGATGCCAAAGCTCCCATAATTCCCGCTCCCAACCAGTTATGTTTTCTGGCAAAATAAAAAGAGGAAAAAACGAATACCAGAAAAAGACTTTCGTTATACACACTTCCGAAGAAAAAAGAGAAAGGGTAAAAAAGAAAAAATAATAATATCCACTTCACATCGTGACTTCCATAATCTATAAGTAATAATTTAGAAAATAAATATACTGCCAATAGTAAGAATAAATTGGATATTAAAATGCCTCCTGACAAATAATTCCCGAAAGAAAAAAAGTGCATGAGTATGGGATATAAAGGGAAGAAAGCCTGGGTAAACTGCGCACTGTAACCGGACTTTGCGATAGTAATATAATGTACTCCGTCGAAATTACCAAATGACCAGATCCATGGGGGGAGATTCGAAGATGCAAGAAGTTCCCGCCAATACGGAAACCTGTCCCCGAATATCGGAATAATAATTGATCCAAAATAAGATAAAGAGAGCAGAAATATTCTCCATATACCAAGAATAATTAATAAGAAATACCACATTATAGGTTTTAGGGTCTGACCCTTCTGAGGGTCAGACCCTATGAAGAATTTGTTTGTAAACTTCTATTGTTTCTTCTGCTGTTTTTTCCCAACTGAATTTTTCGGCATGATTAAAAGACTTTTTTGCCAAGAGATTGTATTTTTTTCCATCCATATTTAGTATTTTATTAATTCCTTCCGCAATATTTTCGGGATCCTTTGGATCAACCATTTCTGCCGCTTCCCCTGCTATTTCGGCAAGGCTGGAAACATCTGCTACAACAGCAGGCACTCCGCATTTCATCGCTTCAAGTACCGGCAGTCCGAAGCCTTCGTACAAAGAAGGTTGTATATAAAGATATGATAAATTATAAATACCTATCAAATCCTCTGACGGAACAAATCCCAAAATATTAATTTTATCTCCTAACGATAATTTATCAATAAACTCCAGCATTTCCTGATAAGGAGCAGAATCGTTATTTTCAAAGGCATTTCCCACTATGACTAAAGATACATCCGAATGTTTTTTCGTTGCCGAATAAAATCCTTCTATCAGTCCCAATATATTTTTATTCGGGTTAAGATCCCCCACATAAAGAATAAATTTTTCCGGAAGACTGTATTTCTCTCTTAACGGTACCAATATCTTTTTTTCAGATATTTTACGAAATTCATTGCCGGGTGCCAGGTAAATAGGACAGACTCTTTCTTCAGGAATCCCAAGATATTTTGTAATGTCTTTTTGTGAAGATTTTGAATCGGTAATTATAGCGCGGGATTTTTTTGCTATGATTTTATTTATCTGCCATTTGATTTCTCCCTTTATACCCTTTGGAAAGCTTTCCGGAAAAACCAGAGGAGTAAGATCATGGATGGTAATAACCGAATTTTTCGGAATAGAAAAAGGTAAAGTCAGAAAAAAAGGATCAAAATACGGGAAATGAACTATATCAGAATCTTTGGGAATATGTTTTGTATCGACGAGTTCCAGATCCACACCATTTTTTTCCAGAGCTGAAAATAAATTGGTGAGATATACTCCCGTACCCCTGTTTTTATGTCCCGCAATCGGCGGCTCAACAAATGTTACTTTCATATGATCAAAATGTCATTGCGATCCGCCATGATGGCGGAGAAGCAATCCCGATGGAAACTCTACAGCCACTTTGTAGCTTCGCGATCACAAGTTTATATCGGTCTAGTCTTTTTTAGATATTTTAAATAGGCATAAGCGGGATGAAGTCCCGAAAAAAAGGCCCAAACAAATCCCCTCCATCCATCCATGAAACCCAAGTGTCTGAAATAGATATTAAAAAAAATATATATTGGTTTTAATACTATAAATTTTATTGAATTAATTAAAGTGACAGGAATTTTATCCTGTGCATATTGTTCTGATGTCAAATCGGTATATCTTTCTGCCTTAATAAGATAGTCCTGAAAAGTTTTATAAGGGCGGTGTATTAGATAATTGGACAATACTCCGACTTTTCCGTCTATATCTATTTGTTCATGAACATCCTTACAGGGAAATTTACCTCTTCCTCTAAGAAATAATCTTATTACGGGATCAGGATATGCCCCGCCTTTTTTCAAAGGACCTCCTAAAAAATAATTGAGTCTCGGAATGTAATATCCCGCATATTCGCTCTTTTGTTCAATTACACTCCTAATTTCATTTCTAAGATCCTCTGTCACTTCCTCATCTGCATCCAACTGTAAAATCCATTTACACTTTGACAAATTAAGGCCTTTTTGTTTATTTATATGAAAGATCGTGGGATTGACGGCAACTGTAACTTTGGCTCCTAAGCCCCGGGCAATTTCTACAGTTTTGTCTGTGGAAGATCCGTCTATTACGATGATTTCCTCTGCCAAGTCTTTTATGGAATTTATGGCACGAGCGATATTTTTTTCTTCGTTGTATGTGGCGATGACTACTGAAAGATCTTCCATAATTAATTTGTTTCTACCGTCTCGTCTTCGACATTTTCTATTTTCTTTTCTTCCAGATATTCCCGTTCTATGTTGACTGAATCTATATCATGTTTATTCTTTCCGGCAATTATGTTCCACGCTGCATAAAGTCCCATTTCAACCGAGTGATCCATATTGTTATATCTGAACGTCCCGTTCCTGCCGATAAGTTGAAGATTGTAATATCTCTTAAGGTAATTTTTGATCCTGTCTACATCTTCCAGATATCCAATGTGATAAACAGGATATTCTTTCGGTACTTTATGAACATGGCCGCTTATAATATCTTTTTTGGTTACCAGTTGAAATTCTTTAATATAAGCATCTGCAACCATATCTATCAGCTCCTGATCTTTTTTCTTCCATATAACGTCCCCCTCATTACAAGCCACTTCAAAAACGATAGCAGTTTGTCCTTTCGGACTGAGTTTATCGCTCCAGTTATCCATTTCCATAAATCTCATAAAGGGTAGTTCTTTCGGATGTACATATATCCATGTATCAGTTGTAATTTTACTTTTGTTTATAAACAAGGTTACCTGCACTTCATCTCTGTATTGTAATTTTTTTGCCGCTCTCTGGATGTCGATGGGAGATTTAGGAGATAGAGAAAGCAATAATTGATTTATTGGAATGCTTGAGATGAAATAATCAGCTTTTATCTCTTTCTTTCCGGTTTTGGTTGTAACCGTTATTGATGTTACCTTATCATCAGCCGTCGAAATTTGAGTCACTTCCGATGACAATAGCACCTTACCGCCTTTTTTTACGACATAATCCATGAGTTTATCTGCTATTCTTCCTATTCCTCTTTCCGGATAAGAGAATTCGTCCACCAGAGATACGACTCCCTTTGATTTAAATAATGCATCTTTTACCAATGTAGCTACGTTTAAACCTCTTGTTCTTTGTCCCACCCAATCGACTGAAATCTCCCGGCAGTCTCTACCCCACAGTTTTTCACTGTACCTCTTGAAAAATATTTCGTATAAAGTCTGTCCGAACTGGTTTACATAACCATCCTCCATATTTACGAGTTTTTTGGGAAATATTCTGGCGCGGATTCTGGCTTTCAGATAATCAAAAATTGCTCGGAATGCTCTCCCCGGTCCTATTGAAAGAAGCGTATGTTTAAGTTTGAGAGGATAATAGAAATATTTTTTGTCGAAATAAATTCTGGTAAGTCTGGGAACTCTGACAACCTCATCCTTAAGCATAGCAAGCAGCCAATTATCTACCTGACTGTTCTTGGTATACCATCGATGAGGTCCCGTATCGAATTTAAAATCCCCGACTTTTATGGTGCGTGCCAGACCCCCAACTTCCTCATATTTCTCTAAAACGGTGACATCATACCCGCTTTTGGATAATTCATAAGCCGCAGAAAGTCCTGCAAGTCCCGCCCCCATAATCACCACGGATTTACTTTGTTTCACTTTCCTTTTCCCTTCTGAAGAATACTACTGTCTCTTTGAAACCATCGTGAAGTTTAACCTGAGGTTTCCACCCGAATTCCTTTGCGGCGAGGGATGCATCAAGTAAACTCCTTTTCTGTTCTCCCATTTTGGCCGGTCCATGTAATTCTTCTTTCCCCGGACTGATAATTAGCGACAGATCTCTGAAAAGCTCATTTACATTTGTCTCAATTCCGGTACCCACATTTACTTCACCGACAAAATCTTTTTCCAGAACAAGCCTGTTCATTTCCGCTACATCTCCTACAAAGGTATAATCTCTTGTCTGGAGCCCATCCCCGTTTATCACCGGCACTTCCCCATCAAGAAGTTTCTTGGTAAAAATTGCTACAACTCCGGCTTCGCCCCACGGATTTTGTCTTGGACCATATATATTGGCATACCGGAGTGCCGTGAATTTGATTCCGTAGGTTTGATAGTAAAAATAAAGATAATATTCTGAGGCGAGCTTTGCCACTCCGTAGGGAGAGAGAGGTTTAAGCGGTACATAAGTTTCAGGAGTAGGTAATACTTCAGCATCTCCGTAAACTACTCCCCCGGAAGAAGCAAAAATTACTTTTTTCAGACCATTTACTCTTCCTGCTTCCAACAAATTGATAAGTCCTATCAAGTTTACTTCCGCGTCAAATTTCGGATCAGCCACTGACTTCCGTACATCCATCTGGGCCGCATGGTGATTTAGCACATCCGGCTTTTCTTTACGGAATATTTCTTCCATTTTCGATTTATCACGGATATCGGCCTTGTAAAATCTGGCTTGCGGATGAATATTTTTCTCTTTTCCGGTGGATAAATCATCCACTATAATCACATCGTGTCCTGATTCAATATATTTATCTGTAATGTGAGAAGCAATAAATCCCGCGCCTCCTGTAATTAAAATTTTCATAGAATAATTTTACCTTTCTACTATCCTAAAGGCAACCTGACCGTTTAGAAAATAAATATTTTTGATAAGACCGGGTGTTTGGTCCGGAATTTCGTCCGGAGTTCCTATGATTAATGTCTTTTTCAGATTCTGATCACTCGACCAATTGATATTTCGAAATTCAAACTTCCCGAAATTTCTTTCTGCCCGGAGCACTTCCCCGCTTCCCCAGTTGTTTTGGTACCAGGTAGGATCGACGGGATAATAGAATAGGAAAAAGACGTATGGTTGGTCATATTTATATGTAACAAGAATCTTATCCACTTTGGGTTCTTCTTTCTTCACTTCCTCTACAACCTGTTTATATCCATACTGCCACCAGTCTGAAACTTCGGGAGGAGTATGGATGTAGTACATATGAAGATAATAGAAAAAGTTAAGAACCAGGAAAATTAAAACTATCGGAAAATACTTTCTTTTCTCTCTCGTCAGAAAATAAAGAAAATAGAGGCCGTAAGCGGTAATTATCTGGTATACGGGAAGAAAATATAAAGCCCTAACTGCATGCGGAGTCCCTGTAGTAAATGCTGACGCTACCGGAGCCAAAAGAAACCAGGAAAAAACAGTTAATTTTGTTTCTTTCTTTTCTCTAAGTAGTGCAAGTATCCCTAAAATTACAAAGACTGCGTCCCACCAGTAAAGCATCCCCATCCCGACCGCGTGATGTCTCCCCGGACCGTCACCGTCCAGAAAGAGAAAATCAAAATTGAAATGATCCAGATATCCGGCAAGTACTGTCAGCCCGTAAACTACTCTCCTGTTATGAGTAATGACTCCGACAATATCTCCGTCTTCTTTATCCATACTCAGTAACTTTATCGACTCACCCAGTCTTTCATTGGGATTGAGAGAACTTACCGAATTAAGCCTTGCACCGCTGCCTCCTGTCATATCTTTTATTACAGGGAATACAAGAAGAAATAGCAGGACTGCGGCCATTACAGAATATTTTAATTTCCCGAACATTTTTTTACGGTATATTAGGAATAATGCCAAAAGTAAAAGAGGAACAATAAGTCGGGGACTGTGATATGAATAAATAGATAAAGCAAAAGAAACAGAAGATAAAATAAAGTACTTATTTTTTCTAAATCCTATCAGGAAAAAAAATACTCCGAGAGTCACAAAAAAAAGTCCGATGTTGGCCTCGAATGCAACCCTCGAAAATTGGATATGCCAAGGGCTGATTGCCAGAAAGAATGTACCAAAAAGAGAGATTATGTTCTTTTTCTTATCTTCTTCTCCTTTTAATAATTCTTTCAGTAAGAAATATAAAACTATCACCTCCAAAACCCCGAAAACTGCAGAAGGAGCTCTTACTGCAAATTCATTTAACCCGAAAAGAGCAACTGCGGGCACATCCAGATATGTATATAAAGGTGGTTTGTAATCTCCAAAAGACCTGATGGACAGGGGAAGAAATTTTCCGTATTCGTCTTTTCCGGTTTTAAGTAGCGAATAAGCATTATACCCCAGAGAAGCTTCGTCCCAATCTAGAGATGGTGGATTATTACCTAAATTCCAAAACCTGAGTATAAAAGCGAGAATAAAAATTGATAATATTATTATTTTTTTCATCTGGTAATTTCCACAATTTTATAAGCGGGATCTCCCTTGGGATAAGAAATGGTATCCAATACTTTTTCGCCTGAAACTAATTCATCTGCCCCTTCAGCCACTAATATCTTTCCTTTTAGCTCCGACCTGTATTTCAAATCAAAATAATATTTCCCGAAAGATGCTACATCCCAAAGACCCCACCAATCGCGGGTGGCAATTCTATTTCTCAAATAATCCGACACAGGATATCCGTTATAAAAGAGAAAATAAATATATGACCTTCCCCCGCTTCTGGAGACCAGGACATGATCGTAGTTATTTTCCCTCTCCTTAATTTTCTGCGTCATTTCCTTATACCCATACTGCCACGCCCTACTAAACTCAACGGGGTAATGGACGAAATAATTATGGAGGTAATAATAAAAGTTAAAAATAAATACTGAGAGTAATAATAGAGGAAAATATATTTTGATACGCGGGTAATATTTTCTGATAAAAAGAGATACCTGCCAAATTCCCAGTGCCGAAAATATTTGGGGAACGGGTAAAATAGAGGCAATCCGGAGAGCATGAGGTGTTTCTTTGGCCGTTCCGGCCGGAAGAGGCACAATGAGAAACCATAAAAGCAGAAGCAAATTATTCCTATTAGGATTCCTTAACAGATAAAAAATTCCGATCGTGTAGAAGATTATTTCCCATACAAACATTTCACCTATTCCGGGTACGGAAAGACGCTGATTACCATCCCCCCTCAGAAAAAGGAATTTGGGATCAAAATTATCCGTATAGTGTTTGAGAAAATCAAGCGAAAAAACAAGCCTTCTGTTATGGAATATTTTTCCGATTATTGAATTTCCGTCAGTACTTATTCTTTCATTTGATAATTTCAGCTTATCTATATCATAAGAAAATATAGAAACCTCCTGGAATCTGACTTTACTTTCGCGGGAAGATAAAAAGGAATAACTGGGTAAAAGCATTATGATGCCGATAAAAACGGAAATTATAATCCACTTGATATTTTTGATGAAGTCTTTAAGAAACAAAAGCTCCAGAGTAAAAAGGAGGATTGGTGATATTATCCTGTTGGCATTAAAGGTATAAAAGGCAAGAATGAATAAGATTACCGACAAAGGAAGGAAAAAACCTTTCTTCCTGCTCTTTATGAAAAAAAGTACAGCAGTTGCGTTAAGCAGCGCCGCCAGATTTGATTCAAATGCAGCACGGGAAAATTGTATGCTCCAGGGAGAAACAGCAATCAAAAAAGCTGAGAGCAGTGCAATACTTGGATTTCCGAACATTTCAATCACCAAAAGGTACGCTACTAAAGATAATAAGACACCGGAAATAAGAGAAGGGAGTCTTACTCCGATTTCATTCAATCCAAAAACTGCGATACTGGGTACAGCCGCATAAATATATCCGGGAGGCTTGTAGTCGCCAAAAGCTATGAATTTATCCAATGGGAATACTTCCCCATGTTCACCTTTTCCCGCAGTCAATATTGTATAAGAATTATATCCCTGAGAGGCTTCATCTTCGGAAAGAGAAGGAGGATTTTTTCCGAAATTAAATAGCCTTAGTGATAAAGCCAAAAGCAGTATCAGAACTAATTTAAAAAGCTTCCTATTACTTAGCATTTTGTTATTATAGCAAGAATTACTTAAATAAATTTTTCCTCACGGGGGTAATAAAGATTTTATATGCAATTTTTCCATCGGGATAATAAATAGTTTCATTCTGGTTGGTCTCTTCTTTGGATTCGTCAGGCCCCACTACATAAATCGTCCCCGGGAGTGGGTTATTTTTAACCTCTTCCCAATTAAATTCCCTTGGGAATTCGTACCTGTCAAAAGAATCCACATGGACAAAACCCAACTTGTCTATGGTTCCGTTGTATTTTCCTTCTTTTTGATACAGCGAAGGATCATAGCTGTTATAGAAAAGGAAGAAAATATAGGGAACGCCGAGGGAATTGGAAACAATCACATTTTTTCCGGAATATTCAGGTTTATTTAAAGCAGTAACTAATTGTTTGGTCCCGTAATGCCACCAACCCGAATGATTAAGGGGTAATACTATGAAATATTGATGCATGAAATAAGCTAAACTTAATGCAAAAGCAAAAGAAAATAAAATAGCGGTAAGTTTTGTCTTTTTCAATAACTGTATAAGTCCGTAACCGGTAAAAATTACCAGTACCGGAAGGACATTTAGTATACGATTTGAGGAAGGGACAAGAAAAGTTAATGCCGCGGGAATAGGAGAAATAAGCAGCCAAAAGATAAGAAGCCTGCTATTTGTCTCTTTTTTTCTGATGATAAAATAAACACCCGCCAGAATTAAAGGTAAATCCAAAAGATATAATATTCCCATACCCGGAATCTGAAAAGGAGTTTTTGTATCCCCGGAAAGAAAAAGAAACCTGCCATCAAAGTGCGAGAGGTAATTTCTTGATACCTCCAAAAGGTAATTATAAGGTTTGTTATGAAGAAAATTAGTCAAAATAATACTTGAAGACGAGGCATCTTCCGTCTCTTTTTTCCAAATGGATAAAGGAACTTCCCGGTCGTAAAAAATACTGATGTATTTGGCCCTTCCCAAAATAACATCAGGATTTTTTACAAATGATAAAGCCAAGGGGAGAACTAAAATAAATCCGAACAATAGAGGTAATATAAGTTTGTTGCCCAAAGGATAAATCTTTCTGACAAACGAGATGACTAAGAATAGTACTATAAGAGGAGTAAATATCCGGAGACTGTGGTAGGCATAGACAGATAGTACGAAAGCCGGGACGGATACATAAAGATATAAAATCCTTCCTCTGAGGAATTTCAGGAAAAAGAGAACTCCTGTCATAAGAAACAGCAATCCCTGTGCCTCAAAAAAAAGAGCCCGACTGTGGAGAATGTGCCAGGGAGAAACAGCGATAAGAAAAGATCCCAATAAAGCCAATTTTTGTCTGTATTTTTTTCCGGATAATAATTCCTTGATAAACAGGTAAACCACGAAAACTGCAAGAGTATTTAAAACCGCAGGAGCAATCCTGATACCTGTCTCGTTTAAACCAAACAGTATTATTCCCGGGATCGCCAGATAAGTCGATAAGGCAGGTTTCCAGTCTCCGAAAGATTCCAGGCTTACCGGCCAAAACCGATTATATTCGTCGTGGCCTGTTTGGATTAATAAATAAGCGTTATATCCAAAAACCGCTTCATCCGAGTACAGGCCAATCGGAAATTTATCCAGATACGCTACCCGTTATCAAAAAGCTGTCGCATGGTAGGAAGCCTCGTTTCTAACCCTTAAACTGTAATGGATAAAGTAATAGTGTGTAAAATCGATAAGCTGATAGGTAAAAAACCCGGCGAAAGAAAGAATAATAGCGTATTTTAAGATCGTGGAGAAATGTGAACTAAAGAAAAGATGAGCACCTTTCCCGAGGATCATAGCAAAAAACGGAATTGCGAGTAAAAATTCCTGGCTTTCGGGTAAATGGGGACTTCCCGCTGACAAAATAAGTATGCTAAAGATAAAATATAAAGGCAGTTTCAATTTTTGTCCTTTAATTACTAAAAGGTCATAAAGGCCGAATATCAGAAACGGCAATACTGCAAGAAATAATATTCCGTATTCTCTGGCTCCGCCCCACCAGAATGTGTCATTGGTAAAAAAAAGAAACTGTCCGGAAATCAGTTTGAAAAAATTAACTGAATAATGTTTATAGTCAAAAAAAGAGTTAAAGAGGTAGAAAGAAGGATAGATTATTTTCAGTAAAATTATAAAAATGATAAATGATAAGGCTTTAAAAAGCTTATTCTCAAAATAAATAAATGAAAAAAAGAGAAACACAATAAGAAAAATTCCGGAAGGTATGGGAGAAAGAAGCCTGCCGTAGGTAAGTATAACAGGAGAAAAATAAAACCAGAAAACTGATAATAAACTGACTGTCCTGTTTTTCCAGAGACCAAGTGTTGAGAAATAAACTAAAATACCGGAAGATATCATTAGCAGACCGCTCAGTATTCTTTCTCCTCCCCCCATACCGCTTGGGATTGAATTAATTTTAAACAGGTAAAAAAGGGCAACAGGAATTATCAGAAGATATAATGAAATTTTATTCAATTGTATCAGGGTGCTACTATCCAAATAGCATCTTTTCCGTCCAAATATTTAATAACTTTCACCTTATCGGCACCGGGGTCAAAATCATCAGGTATACCCACAAGCAGTAAATTTTTTTCTTTTCTGATTTTATAATAGTCAAAAGAAGTAAACAGGTATTTGTCAAAATGATTTTTTTCTTCTGCCCATCCTCCTGATACAGTTCCGCCTTCGCTTAGATATTTTTTGGGATCATAGGCTGTATAAAACAACCAGAATAAATGCGGCTGCTCGAGTCTCGGAGAAACATATATTTTTTGATATCTATCTTTGACACTGTCCGTATAGAGAGCCGCTTCCTGCCTTCCATAAAGCCATTTGTCAGAGAGCTCGAAGTTCAAATGCTGATAATACTGGTGGAAGTAGAAACCGCAGTTATAAAGAAATAATAAAGTAATTATACCAAGCACAATCGTTTTATATTTTGAGAATTTCTTTAATAATAAAATAAATTCGTATAAACCGATGGCTGTAAATATCTGAAATGTAGGTAAAAATAATTCCGTTCTTACGGCATGGGGCACCTGCAAAGTAACTGCTGCCGGAACCGGAGCAACGAGAAACCATGCGATAAGTATCAGTGAAACTGAATTGAGGTATTTCCTGAAAAAAACTATAAATCCTGTAATCAAAAATAAAGCTTCCCAGAAATAAAGGAGACCGAAGTCAGGAGCATGATGGAGAGGAACATCACCGTTTATAAACAAAAAATCAGGACTGAAGTGGACCATATAATTATTCAAAACCGTCCTTGCCAGAATGATTTTATCGCTATGAAAAAGAGTGCTTTGAATTTTGTTGCTGTAAATATTATCAGCAGCGCGGGTAAGTTCCATTTTTTTATTCATGGTTAGGTCATTGAATATATTGGAAACATTGGTGACCCTAAGTCTCATCTGGACTTCAGGAGAAAACATAGAAGGAGCTAGAGGAATGAAAAGAAGGAAAAACATAAGAATTGAGAATATCACTTCTTTCTTTCGTAATAACAGCTTTTTCAAATTGACTGCGATCAGAACCAGAAACAAAAAAGGCATAACCACTCTTACACTGTGATATGAATAAAATCCCAATCCGAAAATAAGACTGGATAAGATAAGATAGTTCTTTTTCCTGAGTCCCAGAAGAAAAGCAGTCACACCCGAAACCAATAAGAAATCTCCCAAATTCACTTCAAAAGTAGTCCTGGAAAACTGCAGGTGCCATGGAGAAACGGCCAACAGAAAGGAAGACAGGAGAGCAATGATATTTTTACCGTCCTCCCGGATAGACACTTTTCTTAATAATTCTTTCACAAGAAAAAAAGTAAGAAGTACAGTCAGGCTCCCGAAAAAAGCCGAAGGAAAACGCACGGCATATGCATTTAATCCAAACAAAGCAATGGGGGGAATCGCCAGATACTCATATAGCGGGGGTTTGTAATCGTCAATCGAACGGAAAGTGAGCGGCAGAAATTTACCGAACTGGTCGCGGCCTGTCTTCAGAACTGAATATGCATCATAACCTATAGCCACCTCATCCCATTCCAGACCGTTTGGGGTTTTCCCCAGTTGGTAAAATCTAAGGACAAAACCCAGGATGACTACTGCAATAAGTAAAAATTTAATTCTATTCATTTAGCTGCTTTACTGATAACTTCCCGGTCCTTCAAAATAAACTGAGTAGCTACTTTACGTCTTTCTGATAGAACTTCCGGTAACTTATATAACGCACTTGTTAAACCCGAGAGAAATGGAAAGTCAAGACGTATTAGACTTTGGAGTATATGATAGGGCAATAATACCAAATGCTGCAATAGTAAATCGGGATCAGTAATGTTTTTCCATACGAAAATTAGCTGATTACGATAGGCGATTTTTTTAATTTCTGCATCAGAAAATTTACTTTTTATCGCCCCCTCATTATGTCTGTGAATTACTATGGATTCCGGTTCAAACAGTATTTTGAAACCGGATTTGACTCCGCGGTAAGAAAGATCTATATCTTCCCAGTAAAAAGGATTATATAGGGTGGACATTCCCCCCAGTTTAATCCAAATCTCTTTACGGAATGCTCCGCTTCCTCCGGAAATCCAGAGCGTATTGCTTTTATCCGCCTCCCCGCGACTATGAATCAGAAATCCTCTTTCAAATTTACCCAAACCCCGACCCCTCCTCACAATTCCCTCTTTTTCCACACTTTCATCCAGACAACCCACCGCAAAAACACCTTTGTCTTCAAAATGCTTAATGAAGGGTGTTAAATAATTCTCTTTTGGCACAACATCAGTATTTAAAAGCACAACTATGTCTCCGCTTGCCTCGGCAACTCCTCGATTAACCGTTCCCGCAAACCCTAAGTTTTTATTATTTATTATTAATTTAATTTTTGTTTTTAACCCTTGATTCCTGATTCCTGATTCCTGATTCCTGATTCCTTTTACGCTTCCATCCGTCGACGCATCATCCACAATTATTATCTCATCTGCTAACATGCTTACTTTGAGTACTTCCGGCAAATTTTTTTTGAGTAAAGAAGCGCCATTATAATTGGGAATAACTATAGATACTTTCATATAAGATTTATATAGAATTTTACCTTATGACTGCCTTCAGGCACCACTACTCCCCTGAATGTATAATCTGTTTTAATGATTTTTGTTTCTTTTCCGTCAATTGTAGCCTTCCATGACGGGTAATAGACGTCTGTCAAAATCAAAATTCCTTTATTCTCAGTATTTACATTTATCTCAACCTCATTGTCTTCGTAATTAATAATTTCAAGGGAATTAACTGTCGATTTATTGTTTAAAACTATATTTTCTTTTTCCAGAATTGCCACTTTATGAAGATCCACGCTCGGGTCTAAAAGCAGTCTGGCTGTTTCCCTTTTGTCACTGGCACTCCGTGTTTCATAAACCATGAAAGCCCTAGGATACACTTCAAGATTTTCGTACACACGCGTCTCTCCTTCCTTAAACAAAAATTTTAGGTTAGGAGAAACAACATCTTTAATTGCAGCAATATATTTAACACCTAATAGATCAACTAATCGGGAATTGAAATTATTAATCATAATAGTCCTATTTAAAGAAAGTGCAGGTATGTTTATCAGTCCCCACTCTAATATTCCAAAGAACTCCTGATAATTTTTAACTATAAGAGGATCATAGGTATCCGTACTATATAATTTATATGCAGTTGAAATATTAGGGGGAAATATTCTCTTTTGGTTCGATAAATAATCGACCCCCAGAATCCTCCAAGGATACGCTTTTGTTTTATTTTGAAGAAAGCTAATTGTTTCAGTTTTAGGAAAAACCAGTTCGCTTTTTGTAAAGGGAGTAAATTTTTGTGCGAAACGTAGAAGGTCGAGAACTGAGACGATAATTAAAAAAACAATAACCAATTGGTTAAGTTTCTTGTTATTTTTATTAAATAGTGAGACCGTATAAGACAATAACAGCGTTATGAAAACAAAGGTCGGGAGATAAAGATTTCTTCTGGAAATCGCAAGCTTTGAAATCTCCAGGTCACGTATGAATTTTGAACCAAATAAAACATAGATACCCGTAAATATCAAAAGAAAAACCAGAATTATTTTCAAGAGATCTTTTTGTTTGTTTTTATTTTTGAGAAAATAATCCAATCCCAGGGCAGAAAGGACTGCCAAAGATAGATCAACCAACATTATCAAACGGGTCGGCTGACTGGTGGATATAAAAGGAATATTGGCGGCAAAAGGCCATTTAGCTACAACTGTCGGCAATGCGAAAATAAGTGCCCCAAATAATATGAAAGAAAAAAATAAAGTCTTCCTGTCCCTGCGGAATAGTATCGCATAAAATGCCAGAATTAAAGGGAAAAGACCAATATAACCTATCATTTCCCCATAATTCCAAACGCCGTAATAGTTCATGGAAGCGGGATTTCCGAAAAAGTCCGGGGAGATAAATTGTATAAGGTTTTGCCAGGGTAAAAACCAGCCCTCTTTGTTCATCCAGTTCATCTGGTCCAGATTCCGGGAACTGAGTTTTATATATTCTATTGCAGGCAACCACTGCGGACTGGTGATGGCAAATACGATAAATCCGATTATTAAAAATGGAAGATATTTTCTGATAATTCTGTTTAAAATGTCATTGCGATCCCGATGTAACATCGGGAGAAGTCGCCGCCAAAGCGGGATCCCGCTGCGGCGGGACAATCCCGAACGGGATCGCCAACAGTCTTTTGTTGACAACTGTATAATCCTTACAAATAAATAAAGATTACTCAGAATTAGTAAGTAGAAAAGAAACTGCAGATGACCCGCTAAGATCGCTGAACATTCCGAAAAAATCAGAATTAATATCCATTTCCAACTGAGTTTTTTAAGCAAGCGCTCTTTGGAAAGAAGTATAAGCGGCAACCATAAAACAGTATGACCTATCGTATTCCACTCAAGCCATGCAATGGAAAATCCTGAAAAAACAAAAGCAACTGATCCGATAAATGAAGCAAATCTGTGTAATTTCCAATAGTCCAGGAACAAATACATAAATAATCCACCCAGAACCATTTGCAGGATGACAAGAAGTCCCCATGCAGTTTTGAAAGGCAGTAAGAAAAACAAAAGGTTCAGGGGATAAAAAGGAGCTGACTGGAAATTCGCAAGTAAAGGCTCACCCGCTCCGTTATATGGATTCCAGAGAGGAATATTGCCTTTTTTCAGGCTTTCGAGACTTATATATCTCCATGGGTACTGTTGTCTGACAGGGTCGGTAATAAGAAAATTTTTATAAGGATAATCACCTGTTCTTCCTTCCCACCGCACATCTCTCCAGGGATGATAAAGACCCAAAACCGTATCTGCCGGTATGGGAATCCTTCCTTTCAGGAAAAATGGCGCAAAAAAAACAAATACCAAACCCAAAAAGGAAAGAGGAATAAGCAAGTTGCCTTTAGTTTTTAATAAGGTTATCAATTTTTTCATGAAATTTAGGATAAGAATAATTCAGAGAACTACTTCTGGCTTTCAGGGAAAATTCTTTTAATTTATCCGGATTATTTATCAAAAAAAGGGATTTCTCTTTCAGAGTATTCTCTGTGTCAAACAGAAATCCGTTTATTTTGTCTTCCACCAACTCTTTTTGTCCGCCGCCGTCAAATACCACGGGGGCACATCCTGCTGACATTGCTTCAACTTATAAATCTTCACCATATCCTGCACCATGCCAGTAAATACCCGCCTTACCATAAAGTTCCTGCAGTTTCGCGGATGAACTGTTTATTTCAAAAACAATAGGGTAACTGGCCGCATCTTTTTTCAACTTTGTCACATAATCCTTACCGCTGTCTTCTGACAAACCTCCTGCCAATACTAGTTTCCAGTCTTCAAGACCTTCGTCCACCATATTTTTAAATACTTTTACCAAAATGTCCTGTTTTTTGTTATGAGGATAAAGGAAAAATCTGCCTACACTTAAAATAATTTTTTCTTTTTTTTGGGCGGTGAAAAAATCAGTATCAATTCCGGGTGGAAGAATTTTTGCTTTCTTATGAAGTTTTTTCCTTATCAAATCTCCTATAAATTCACCGTAGCAAACAGGATTCCAAGTACGAAGTTTGAGTCTGGTCACAAAATCTTTTTTTGGAAAATGTGCGGGGGAATGGATGATCAGGAAGTTTTTCCTGGCTCCCGATAAGAAAATACTGCCGTCTGTCACATAAAAAATAATATCGTACTGAGATGTAATTCTATATTTTTCGAGTAAATTTCCTGTTCGTGCAAAAATGTTATTCGTAAACCGGACTTTATCCAAGTTTAAAGCAAAGAACTCTTCTGCTTTGTCTTTATCTTCTTTTCTATCCCAAAAGAAATCCACTTCGTGTTTCTGACTTAAATACTCGGCAATGGAAAACACATACCTTTCCCCCCCTCCCATCATATTTAAGTAAGGATTATAAATGCCTATCTTCATAAACTGTTAATGTCATTGCGATCCCGATGTAAATCGGGAGAAGCAATCCCAACCTTAATTTTACGTCGCTACGGGATCGCCACGGTCCGATGTCCATCGGACCTCTCCGATGACATTTATTAATTTCTCTCTTCTCTTTGCATTTCCCACAATCTGGCATAAGTAATAAAGATGCTATATACCTGATACATGCTTTCAATCAGTCCCACAGTTCCTGCTTTGTAACCTCCTTGATTTACATAATATTCCCAAAACTGCCCGAACATTAGTTTCGGAAATCTCCACCAACTTATCCGGGGATGCCCCGCATCATAACGAACTCTGGCTTCAATTTCTGACCATTTGATCGTTTTTTCTACCATTTTAGAAAGATCCCTGTGGGTATAATGAACTATATTATTTTTCAATTCTCCCAACTGACCTTCATATTTCGGACTTTCGTGAACCTTGCCATACCAACCTGACAATCTGTCTTTACGGAAAAGCCTTTCCAGTTTTTCTTCTTTAGGCCATTTTTTACCTAAATAATAATTTACCCGCCTTATTTTATAACCTGAGAATTCGCTGCCCCTGATTGCTTCTTTTATCTCCATAGCCAGTTCTTTTGTCACTCTTTCGTCTGCATCCAGGTAAAATATCCATTCCCCTTTTGCTTCTTTTAACCCCTGACTTCGAAAGTACGAAAAATTCAGCTCTTCTGCTTTTAACCTGATAGTTCTGATCTTTGAATCTTTGAGTCTTTGAGTCTTTGAAACTTTTTCTAAGGTTCTGTCTTTCGATCCGCTATCCGCCACAATAATTTCATCAGCAAAATTAAGGCTTTTAATAGCCTCTCCTATCATCTTTTCTTCGTCCCGGGCAATAATAATTCCTGATAATTTAATTTCAGTTTTTTTTGCCATATTTGCCTGAATAAAAATCTATTAACGCGGATTTTTTGACTCCTCCTTTTAGTATATCTCCTATGCTTTCCCGAAGTAATGCTATTTTTGTCCGGAGAAACGCATACTTCATGCCGAATATTAATCTGTTACGGGTCTGGTAGTATATATGCAGATTTGAACCCGGTTTACCTGAAGAAGAAGCATTTTTATGCCAAACCAATCCTTCCGGATAGAAGAAAACTTTGATCCCCGCTTTTTTTGCACGAAGTGAGAAATCCGTGTCTTCAAAATAAAGAAAATATTTATCGTCAAGAAGTCCAATCTTCGAAAAGACTTCTTTTTTTATAAGCATACAACACCCCGTGGCAAAATCTGTTTCGGCCGGAGTTTGATTTTTAAAATCATCAACTTTATCTACGTCCAGATGTGATGCATAAAGATTATTCCAGTCAATTTTTCCTCCTCCATACCAAATTACTTTTCCTTTTTCCTCCTCCTTATACCTGTCTTTGTGATATTCCTGTCCCGGATAAAAATAAATTTTGGGTGAAACTATACCTATGTCTTTATTCCTTTCTGAAAATTCAATAAGTTTGAGAATAATTAAAGGATCGACAGTTGTATCGTTGTTTAAAAGCATTACATAGTCTGCTTTGCTTTCCAGAGCTTTTTTAATTCCTAAATTATTTCCGCCGGCAAATCCCAGATTTTCGTGGCTTTCAATTAATACTGTCTCCGGAAACCTTATTTTTATAACTTTAATCTTTTCTTTTGAACCATTGTCTACTACGATAATTTCCGTCACAAATCCGGCTTGTTTAATTTTTTTCAGGGAGCTTAAACAGTCGATGGTATCTGCTAAACCATTATAGTTTAGGATCACTATGGAAATTTTCTTCATAAATTAAGGGGAAGGCGGCTTTTTAGTTTCAGGATATTTTTCTTCAACTGTCCCTTTTCTTCTTCTATTTTTTTATTATCAATCCAATATTTCAGTTCTCCGAGAGAGCTGGTAATTACTTTCTCGGAATCAGCAAGTCCCACCTGTTTTTCTTCAAATTTATATGCCTGCCAGAGCTTGAGTTGTACCAATACCTGGTAAAATGATTGCAAAAGAGAAAGTCCGAGACCATGTACCCCGTCTTTATAACCTTCTCCGGCAAAATAACGGCCGAGAAATTCGCCTATGGATCTTTCTATCAGTTTCTTCCATTCAAAAGGCTGTTTTTGGTTATACAAAAGGCGGGCTTCAATTGTCGTGTACCGGTTCATCCTTGTCACGAACTGCTCTACAGTCTGGTAGTTGTGATGTATAAGTGCATTTTCTTCCGAAGCAGGTATATCCTCTCCCTTCCCTCGGGTCTCGGGAATACTGTGAATCTCATCTCCCCAAGTCACGCTGCCTTTTCTGAAAAACCGTATCTGGTAATCCGGCCACCACCCGGTATGCTGTATCCATTTGTCAAATAATATATTTTTCCTGGGTAATCTGAAATAAGTCTTGCCTTCTATATTTTCCGAAAGCTGACGGAGTTTTTTGCCAAGCAGAAGTGTGGCTTCTTCATCAGCGTCCAAAATAAAAATCCAATCACCGTTTGCTTTTTCCAAACCTAAATTCCTTGCCGGTTCCACATATCCCACATAAGGATGAGAATACACTTTGGCGTTAAATTTTGCTGCTATTTCGAGGGTTTTATCAGTCGATTCCATGTCAACCACAATTATCTCCTCCGCCCAAACAAGAGACCTAAGCGCCCTCTCCAGATTTTTTTCCTCGTTATATGTATTTATGACCGCCGAAATCTTCACTTCAAAAGTATTTTATCACGTATAGAAGAAGAATAAAAATTCATTTCCATACTTGATAAAGGCTGTTTTCGAAAATACGGATTTTGCCGCTTTCTTCGAGTTTATTTATCATATGGATATCCGTCTCTTCGCGTTTGAAAATCAGTAAGTCCTCACCATTATATGATTTCGTGAAATCTTCAAATTCGGCCTGGCTGTCCGATCTAAACAATATTCTATACAGATTTGGAAAAGGTAATGATTTAAAACGGACAAGAGTCTGGAAAGGAAAATCAAAAGCTCCTATTTGTAACGGCCTGGTTTTAAGCCCGAGTACTCGGGTTCCGTTTTCCAATCCGATTATTTTCCTATTATCTATCGTTGACCAAACTAGCCTGGGAAATGGAATTTGAGGAAATTCGATAGTAGACAGAAGAAATAAGAATTTTGATAACTTATGACGGAAATTAGATTTTTCGGAAGAAAAAGAGAGAAGATTATTGTTGCCAATTTTTAATTCTTTCTCTCCCATTATTAACTGCTCTTTTTTATTACCTGTCCTTATTTCCCCAATCCATCTGCCACCTTCTTTTCTATTCAAGGAAATACTATAAACGTTTGTAGCAATCAATTTCGCATTTTTATAAACGAGGTCATCAATTTGTGCAGGAATTATTCTGTACAAAAAAGTTCTTGTATCGAGGTCAACCAAATCCGATTCGAGATAATCACTTTTATAAACCCTTAAATCCCTTAAAAACAGTTTTCCTCCGATTTCCACAAATCCGGCACGATAATAAGGTGAATTATACCAAAAGGCTTTATTATCTTCTGATTTAATAAGAGTGGGAACATTTGACGGAGAAAGTTTTTTAAATTTTTCGGCGAAATCTGACATTGTAGTTACTTTCACTTTATTTTCTCGGGCGAGTTTAGAAATTTCCGAAAGCTGGTTTTCGTATTCTCCCAGATATTTCCCTTCCAAACCTCCGACTTCAAGTCCGACTGTCGCTTGTGATACCGGATTATCTGTTTGAATATAAGAATTCAGGATTCTCTTAAAATATTCTGTATCAAACCCGTGATGACCTACATAATCATTTGCCTGTAGACTAAATGTGGAAGCAGAAACTGTAGCTCCATAAGCCAATAAAGGATCCCTTTCCGCCCATTGGATTTTCACTGTATCTAATTTATCAGAGGAATTTTGTGAAGGAACCAGAGGATTAAATACTGATGGATCGAATGGTACTCCCCAGGGCTTCCCCCAAATCTGATATTTATCTGTCGTATATTGGTCGGTGCAATCCAATATCGCAGTAATTCCGTATTTATTGACAAGATAATCCTGAGAGTAGGCATCAATATACCAAACCCCCACAGATTTAGGATATTTTCCAAGCTTCAATCGAAAACTCTCCATTAATTTATCGATCATCCTTTTTCTTTCATTGGGTGTATATCCTGAAAGAAATACTTTATCCGGCCTTGCCCAATCTCCCTTTCCCATAAGGTATGGGACTTGTGAGTCGGTAGCCAGTTTTTCGCTTACTTCCAAAAAAATACCTATTTCATTATTTGCTTTATACTTATTCAGTTCTTCTAAATATTTTTGTTCGCTCAGTACGTCGTATTGGAGTAACCAGGTGACAGGCAGAGCGAAACTAGCTGTAATTTCCGCCTGTTTAGATAAATTCTCTGCATCACCGGAAAGGTCACTCCCTCTTACGGGGTTTACAATTGTAATATAAGAAGAGGATATGGCACCAACGGGTACAGGATGCCAAAATGAAAATAAGGTGAAAAAAGTTAAGACTATAATGGACTTTATTACTAAACAGTAATAAAGTATTATCCGGTTATTTTTTGGCATTGTAAAAAAGTTTGAGATATGGCTTTATTTCCGAAGCGGAAAGGTTATAAACCACATATGCGTAAACTGAAATAGCTATTATTTCTGTCAGCACAATTCCCAAAGGATTATTCCCCGCAATATAAGATCCTGCAAACGATATTATCGCCATCGGTATCATCCCAATAAGAGGCTTTTTCAGTTGTGGAAAAAAGGAATAATTGACATAGCGTTTGAGGACTATAGCCGGTACAAATGAAGAAACTCCTATAATTGCTGCTGCCATCGCTACTCCGTTATATCCCATAAAAAATACAAAGGTTGGAATCAAGATCCATGTAAGAGCAGTCCACATGACCATCAGGACAAAAGTAATTTTAATCCGGCCAATTGAATTTAAAGCATTTACCAGGGGACTGGACATCGAAGCCATCGCCGAAGCCAAAGCAAAAAGATAAAAAGAGGAAATGGCTGGCTGCCATTTAAGATATTTTGGAACTACGTATACCATCGGTTCGATGATAAACGCCAGAAGCAACGTCAGGGGAAAAATGAACAGTGCAAGAAAAAAGACAGACTTCTCTATCGCTTTTGCCAGTATTTTCTCATCATGCTGCAGTCTGGCGAAAGCCGGAAATGTAACTCTGGTCACACTGTCCATAATCAGCTTAAGAGGTGCTTCAGCCCACTTTTTGGCCCATCCTATGTATCCAATCTGATGAAAGGGAAGTATCTTTCCTAAAAATACGGTCATCAGATCATCTTTTATAAGTGCAATAAAAGAATTAGTCTGGAAAGGAATTCCGAAAGAAAGCAATTTTTTTGCTGATGTTTTTGATATGCCTATCTGAACTTTCCAGGGATAAAGTTTGTATATTACAATTAATCCTGAAATTCCCCGTACAATTGAGGCGACTGCAAAACTTGTCACACCCTGTCCCAATATTGCCAATAAAATAGCTGCGATGTAAAAACTTCCTGTTTCCACTATTTGCGGGACAACCAGTTTTTGGAATTCCAGTTTTCTTTCTAATATTATTGAAGGAATAGTTTTTAATGATGATAAAAAAAAGGAAATGACCAAAGACCTAAACAACCAAAGTCCGGCGTTGTCGAGTTTATAAAATGATGCTATAGTATCGGACAGAGCCAATGCGATTATCACTGAACTTCCGACCAGTATCTGTTGAATTGTAAAAGTAGTTTTCAGATCATCATCCGTTGGTTCCTCCTTTTTTTGAATAAGTGCTCCGGCCAGACCGATATCTGAAAAATAGGAAAGGAAAGAAATGGCTGCCGAAACTACAAAAAAGACGCCGAACGTTTGTGGAGAAAGTAATATCCCTAAAATAAAAGTCGAAACAAGAGAAATGATCTGTAATATGAAAGTTCTGCCCGTTAAAGCTGCAACACCGGAAATTGCCTTTTTTTTAATTGCCTCTATGTCAAAAATTTCTTTCTCCAGCGTTTCATTCATATAATTTTTTCACTCCCCAAAAATACCAATAAATATAACGGGGCAACCACGAAAATAATTTGAAACGGGATTTACCGCTCGTTCTATCATACCAAATAGTAGGAACTTCGGTAATTTTTTTCCCCATAAAGTGACCTTTTAACACTATTTCCATACCCAGCTCAAATCCTCCTTTACTTTCTATATTTATCTCATCTAAAAAACTTTTTCTGTACAGTTTGAAAGAATTGGTCAGGTCATGAGTGGGAATCTTTAATATATAATGTCCGGAAACTCCCGCCAACCATGAAAGAAATGATTTAAGTTTGGGACCTCCGATTTTCTTCCCGCCTTTCATATACCGAGATCCGCAAACTATGTCATAACCCTCATCAAATCTTTGCAGCATTGGAACTATTGTTGATGGATCATCAGATATATCAGCCATAGTTACTAATACACTTTCACCTTTTGCAAAGGCCATTCCAGTTTTGATGGCATTTAATACACCCTTACCTCTGTTATTTTTCACCAGTCTTAGGCTAGGATTATTCATTTTGTTAATTACAGGAATTGTCGAGTCTTGGTTAAAATCGTAAACGATAATCACTTCTATATCCTTGGGAGACTTGTTCAAAATACCTTTCAAGCATTTATTAATACTCGCTCCCTCGTTATAAACGGGAATTACTACGGAAAGAGATTTTTTACTTTTCATGAGGCAATTTGATTTAAAGGAAAAATAAGATTATTCTGATGGAAAATATTCCATATATCACATACTAAACAATCCTTATCTGCTGCTTTTTTCACTTTTTGTATGTCTAATTTTGAATATTTACGATGATTAGTGGCAAAAATCAGCAGATCTGCTCCCTTGACCGCCTCGTAAGTATCATTAAACACCCGTTGTCTGGAATAATCTTTCACATACGGATCCTCCAAAATCACTTTGGCCATATCACGAAGAAGAGATTTTCTAAGTTTGAAACTGAGCGACTCCCTGATATCATCTATCTCCGGCTTGAAAGAAAGTCCCAGTATTACGACTTTTTTTCCTTTCAGACTCATACGTTCCCGTACTTTTTTCAGTAAAAATAAAGGAGTAGTTTCATTAATTTTCCAGCTCGTGGATATAAGATCATTAAATGGAAAATCAGAGATAAGGAAAAATCCGTCTTTGAAAAGACACGGTCCGGCAGTAATACCGGGTAAAGAAAGTCCTCCTCTTTTATAATCTCTGTTTACCAGATCTACGATACTATGAATATTACGGTTATAATTATCAGCAAGAATCATAAATTCGTTGGCGATAGCAAAATTGATATACCGATACATATTGGTAAAGAGTTTTGTAAGTTCCGCAGAGACGCTATCCGTTATAAAACATGGCACTCCCAGACTTTGGAAAAGCTCTTTGGATTTGAAACTACTTTCTTTATCTACTCCCCCGATAATTTGAGGTATAGTCGTCATTTCCTCAAGTGACTTTCCCTCAGCAATTCGCTCAGGACAAAAGGAAACATAAAAATCTTTCCCTACCTTAAATCCCTTTTTATCGGTTATCACCGTTGCAACATATTCAGTAGTTTTCGGGGCAACTGTGCTTCGAAGAATTAATGTCTGACCGGATATTATATAAGGGATCAATGACTCGAGGGCGTGATCTATCTGGTCATATACCGGATTCATATTTTCGTCCACCGGAGTTCCAAGAGTAAGGATAATATATTTTGAATTTTTGACTACACTATAATCAGTGGTCGGGAAAAAATTTTTTCCTATATTTTTTTTCAGAAGCAGATCCATCCCCTTCTCCATAAAAATCATTTCACCGCGATTTAGCTTTTCTATTTTATCCGGAGATCTTCCTATACCAAAAACCTTATAACCGTATTCAGCGAAAATCAGAGATAATGGAAGTCCTACTCTTCCGATTCCGATAACAGTAATATTTTCTTTTTTCATTTATTGATTGCTTTAGTTTTAAACCAGTCCACGACTTCTTTCAACGCTTCCTCCAATACAACTTCTGATTCCCAGCCGATAAGCTGTCTGGCTTTATTTACATCAGGTACCCTCTTTTGGATATCATAAGTAAATCCGGACTCAAACTCCATCTCAGGTATCCCGGAATTACCACATAGTCTATATAAAATAATAGCCAAGTCCCGTATCTTCATTTCCCTGGGAGAAGCGATATTAAAATCTTCATTTATGCCTTTTTCAGATTCCATTACTGCTATTATTCCGCTTGCTATGTCACTTACATGTGTAAAACACCTTGACTGTTCTCCATTACCCAGAATCTTCAAAGGAAATTCTCCTTCTAATATTTTTTTCAGCAGATCCGGTATAACGTGAGCCATTCCCACTTCTTCTCCAGGATATTCATTAATTCCGTAAGCGTTAAATGGTCTGCATATACTGTAAGGAAGCCTATACTCATCCCAGAAAGCCCGGCAATACCATTCTCCTATAAGTTTTGACGCTCCGTATGAAGTAACTGGAGGAGGTATATGATTTATATCCGATTCTTTGGAAGGGAATTTGAAGGTTGATTCAAATACCATCGAAGAAGATACGTATACCATTCTTTTTATTTTATGTTTGGCGGCGGCTTCAAAGGTATTAGAATATATTTTATTATTTTCCGACAAAATGGTTGCAGGAAATTTATGAAAGTATCCTATCCCTCCTATTTTTGCAGCCAGATTAATACAAAAATCAATATTCTCGAAAACAGGAAAAGTTTGTTTTTTATCAGTTAGATCCACTTTATGAAATTCTGCACCATAAATTGGATCTTTTTTTTCAGGGTTCTTAGATAGATTGTCAGCCACACGAACTTTATAATTCTTTTTAAGAAGTTGTTTGACTACTTCGCGTCCTATAAATCCTGCTCCACCGGTAACTAAAACTTTTTTATTTCTCATTTTTTTCCCATGGCCTTTCCCAAAAAAGTCTCCATAAACCTTTCAAATCTCCCATTGCTGTTTTCATCACTCTTACGGTAGATCCCGGATTATCTATCCAAAGGACTGGCTCTTCGTAGATTTTATAACCGGATTTTTCACCCACTATCAGAAGTTCGCTGTCAAAAAACCATTCATTGTCTTCGATTTTGGGGATAAGTTCTTTTACCACTTTTTTGTTCACTGCTTTAAAACCGCATTGCGCGTCATGAAATCTGACACCAAAAAATAATCTTATCAGCATATTATAGACTCTGGATAAAAATTCTCTTTTCATAGTCCTTTCCTTAACTTTTGACTGGTCCAGAAGACGGCTGCCTATGGCGATACTGAAATCATTTTCCAAAGCCATAAGTAAACGGGGGAAACTTTTCAGGTCGGTGGAAAGATCCACATCCATATAAGCCATTGCATCCGCATGACTTTTAATCCAAGCGAGCTTTACCGCTCTCCCCCTGCCTTTTTGGTCCAAATGAAGGAAATTTACTTCCGGGTATTTCATCGTCAATTGTTTGGAAATATCGGAAGTTTTATCTGTTGAAGCATTATCTGCTATTGTTATCTTAAACTGATAAGTCTCCAGACTCTTTCTGCAAAAATTTCTGAGTTTAACTACACTTTGTTCCAACTCTTTCTCTTCATTATAAACAGGTATGACTACTTCGAAAGATTTAATTCTGAACTTCATACGAATTTTTTCTTAAAAAAGATTATATAAAAAGACAAAATTAAGGCAGATAAGGATATTAAATTTCCGACCGTCCTGACCGGTGTGTTCCCAAAAACCAATTCCACCATATGCTTTCCTGAAGGAATATTTACGCTTATTTTTCCATTAACATCATATATATCTCTTCTTTGTCCATCCAAATAAACTTTCCAACCAGGAAAAAAAGCAGTATTAAAAATCACATTACTTTCCTCCTGGATTGATAAATCATAGCTGTAATAATGTGATTTCGCAATATTCTCTTTTACGGATAAATTATTCGTGGAAACGAGATTTACTTTCGGTACATTATTTATTGATTTAGGGGACGGAAAAGATAAAGACATATACTCATCAGATAACTTTGACACAGTCCATCGTACGTTTTCAAAAGACAGATAATCAGAATTTTTCATACTATTATAATTTTGAGGTTTAAAATATTTGAAGTTATAAACAACAGTTAAAACGACGATAAATGCTGAAATAAGATAAGTATATTTACCGTGACTTTCAGAAATAATAAAAGCGATCATACCCGACATGGCGAAAATGGTAAAAGCCAGAAATCTCCATGGATATTGTACGAAAGAAAGCAAAGGTAGCGCCTCCCATACAGATATAGAGACGTTAAGCGTCATGTACAGTGATAACAAAAGGAAAAAGAAAAAAAGTATAAATAACAATTTCCTCTTCTTGGATAAAAGAAAAATAATAAGAGAAATAGAGATGAAGACAACATTAGTTTTCCCCAACTTGAAAGACATCCCGCTTTCCCTTCCGGCGGAACCTCCATACCCCCAAGGCCATTCCCAAAGCTGATCCGGATAAACGAAATGTTTTCTAAAATCACTCCCACCGGAAATTAACGAGTATACTTTTGTAAAATCCTTTTCTCCAAAAGCCGGCATCCAGAAAAACGCAGATAATAGTAAGGCAAGTATCAGTACAACAAACGGATAAATTAATGATTTAAAGGTCTTTTTTTTGATTATCAGTATGACTGAAAAAATAATAAGACATAAGACGAATATTCCTGTCGTAATCAATCCGAGTATATTATGTGATAGGATAACAAAGGATAGGCTTAGCGATGAAAAAATTATATTTCTCTGAGTTGCATTCTTATTCTTATTTTTATAAAGCCTGCATATCGACCAAACAAAAAGAGGGATAAAAGCCATGGCCCAAAATTCTCCTACTGCACCCCTTACATATATGTCCAAAGCATGATAAGGTGCATAAAGATATATTGTAGAGGCTACCACCCCCCCTGCTTCTCCACTTATTTCTTTACCCAACAGATACATGAATATTCCCGACAGGATTATTCCTATAAAAAACATCAGCTTGGTCGCGGAAAGCGAGTCGGTAAAAAAGTTGATAAATCCTCCGGCATAATACGGTAAAGGAGCATAGAAATTAAAAATAGGATAACCAAAACCGTACCCGAGATCCGAAACCCAGCGGACAGGAAACTGCCCGTCTGATAAGGCTTTATACATCTGGTTCACCCTCACTACCTGCGTATCATCATGCATGGGAAAAAAACCGGAATGAAAAAGCGGCAATACTGTACCCAGTGACAGAAATAATACTATCAGTAATCCCTTCATAATCTAAACCTGTCTTAAAAAGAGATATTTTGCGGAAAGTAGAAGAAAAGATAACAGAGCGCCGATAGAAATTACGTAACTGATTTTGCGTATTGGAGTAGAAGTAAACAATACTGTTATTTTATGTTCCCCTTGAGGGACTATGAAAGAGATCAGTCCTCCCGGGTTATCATAAACAATTTCAGTATCTTTACCATCTACGGCTACTTTCCATCCCGGAAAATATATCATGTTGAGTCGGATCATGGATCTCTCACCAGAAAGTAATGTAAAAGCCAGTGAATTGGACTTTTGGACAGGGGTTCCCATTACAAAACCCTGACCATCAAGTTCCACTAACTTGTCAGGCCTGTTAGTGGGTTTGTTTTTCACCCAAACCGGCATGAGTTCATCCATTGAAGTCGTAGTGGCGTCATTAGTTGCATAATAATCATCACCTTTATTTATAACACTGCCGGGCTTGGCGATGTAAAGAATCCCGAATATAGTGACAAATACAAGAACTATCGATAATATTAATCCGTATTTTTTTACGGTCACAAACATTATTCCTGAAGCCATAAAGAAGATCGCCAGAGTAATCAGTCTCCAGGGAAAATCTATGGATGAGAGAGGAGGAAGGTTCCAAATAATATAAGAAAATGGCAACATTAGGAAAATCAGAAAGAAAAAGACCAGTGTAAAATAATTTGAGAGAACTTCGTATTTTTCTTTATTTACTTTTCCCGAGAGATTTACGATCATCAATCCAATTATGAATAAGAGTAAATGTGCCCAACCCAATTGAAATGACGGAAGGAGACCATACCGCCATGCTGAATTGAAAAAATCAGGAATAGACAGGAAATGCTCGGCTTTATCAGCCAAGGCAACCGTAGATAAGATTATAAATTTCTTTTCGACCAATGCAGGAAGCCAAAAAAAGGCGGATAATCCGAGACCCAAAACGAACACAGGAATTATATATCGAAAAGCAAATACCCATAATTTTTCGTAAAAGCTGCGTGACAGGAAAATCAGCCAAATGAGCCACAATGGAACAAACAATACAGCCATAATATTATGCGTCAGAATAAATGCTGCAAGTACAGGAATAGAAAGAGTAAGATAAAGTTTTCTTCCTGTCAAAAGAAACTTCAGACTCAGATAACAAAGTAAAGGAAAAAAGACCAGACTAAGTGACTCTCCTATCGACCCCCGTACATATAAGTTAACTACCCTGAAAGGTACATAGACATAGAAAATAGCTGTAATCAGACCTCCCAAATCCCCTACCATTTCACGGGCAAATAGAAACATAAATAGACTCGACAATACTACGCTTAAAACAAATAACATTTTAACCGAATCTACAAAACTATAACCGGACAAATGAAGAAATTCTCCTATGTAGTATGGAAATGGATAAGTAAACAGAAACAGAGGATAACCGTAACCGTGATTGAGGTATGATGACCACTGCGGAGGAAATTGTCCATCTTTAATCTCCCGATGCATTTCTGTCAATCTGACCACTGCCCACTCCCCGTCGTGTGTCTCAAAATACCCTTTCTGGAAAAAGGGTGACACCAACGGTAAAGCTATTACTACAGACAAAAGAATATATAAAATTAACTTTTTAGTCATTGTAAAAATCCGGCTACTTTAACTTTAACAAAATAAATGGAAATTTCCAAATCCTATTGAGACTTGCTTTCCTGAAAAGCAAAAGATATATAGTGATCGCGAGTAAAACCGGAAGTGTAAATAAAATCCCCTCAAGAAAAATTACCAGATATTGGTAATCGCCGAAGTAAATAAATGGTAAATAACGGAGAAGAGAACCTATGGTAACACCCAATGAAAGTAAAAATACCAAAACAAGATCAGGTACCAAAACAAACATACCCAGAAGCGTCACAAAGTACCAGGGATAAGGTTCGCGGAGATAAAAAAGAGGAATGATACTCACCAGAAGCGACCAGAAAAATAACGGTAAATAATTTTTAAGGGAAATGGAGCTTTTTCGGGTCACAGCAAAATATATATAAACAGGGATAAATACGGCAGTAATATATTTGATTCCTATCGAAAATAAAAGAGCCAAGTATGAAAACGGCTTTTTTTTCGAAAGCAAAAAGTAAATGGAGAGAAGCAGAAAAAATAACATCATTGATTCATTATGGGGACTGACCAGAGTCTCAGTAATAATAAGCGGATTAAAAGCGAATAATGATAAGTTATAGACTCTGTTTTTCACTCCTGTATGTTTAAGTATCTTATCTAAAAGAAAAATATTTCCCAGGTAAAATAAAGAAAAAAGCAGCTTAAAGTTAAGGAGTGTCCAGATAAACTTGCCCATCCCAAAAAAAGAAGAAGGCAGAGTAAGTATCAACCAGACAGGTCCATAAGGATAATACCTGTGGGTCCAGTGCATAAATCTTATCCAAGTGTCGCTCGGGAAATCCAGAGCTTTGTATTGGTAAGGATTTAGTCCATAGTGGGTCACAATCCTTGCGTCAAAAATATAATTAAATATATCGTAAGAAAAAGCGGGATAAGAAAATATAAGGATGGCTACAGATATTATGACCAATAAGATGAAATCTCTTCCTGAAATCTTCCCTTTCTGGGATAACCGTAAAATAAAGGCATAAATTAAAAAAAGCATTAGTAAAATCAGGAGAAAAATTACACTGGACAAAGGTCTTTGGTAATAACCAAGATAGATTAATGCTTTTTGGAAATTCTGGAAAAAAGGATTTGATGACAGAGTAAGATTCAGATCCACCTGGGAAAATGTATAAACTGACAGAAACACCAAAACGAGAGGATAAAGGATAAAGATTATTTTTTTAATCATAAAAACCTTTAATACTGTTTACTCTTATTCTTATAAGATCGAGAAGACCCCTGAGCGAATCCACAATTGGATTTACCCTCCTGGTTTCAATATAATGCCATTCTACCGGCACTTCCTTTACCCTATACTTGAGTATTTTGGCAAGATACAAAACCTCCACATCAAACCCTGCAGTCACCTGAGATCCCGTAACTTTCTTTCTTTCCCCGTAAAGTTTAAGCTTATGAAATATTTTTTCTGCAGCTTCTTTTTTAAACCCCTTAAACCCGCATTGAGTATCACTAATATCCGTAAGTCCCAATATTATTCTCCTGAGAAACATAAAAGCCGGTCCCATGATGGCACGTAGAAAAGGCGCTCCTTCCCTTTTACCGTTTCTGGACCCTATTACAACATCATATCCTTCTTTAAAAAGAGGCAAGATTTTATCCAGCTCCCGTATCGGTGTAGCCTGATCCAAATCAGTAAAGAGTATGTATTTACCCCGTCCATCAAGCATTCCGGAAATAACTGTCCCTGCTTTGCCCTGATGAGTATTTTTCTTTAGGCGGAAGCCTTCTTTGTCAGAAATAAACTCTTCTATAAGTTTCGGACTTCCGTCTGTCGAACCGTCATCCACTACCAATACTTCCCAGAAGAAATCTTTTTTAGAAAGAAATGAAACCACCTTTTCAAGAGCGCCCAACCGGATGTTTTTTTCCTCGTTATATGAGGGTATAACTATAGTCAGATATATATCTTTTTTCATTTTCAATATTATTTATCTTTTCCATACGGAAAAAATATTCCATCTCCCGTCATCTCTTTTTTCAAACAGCAGACCGATTTCTCCATCAGGATATCTTTTCACCATCATATCCTGGCCGCGCGCTGTCACCTTCTTTTCTCCATAATAAAACGTATCCAGTACCTGTTTTTCCGTCAAATTCATACTTTGCATTTTAGCAAGCGCCCCGCGGCTGAATCTTACTTGTATATCAGTACCCCCTGATTTTTCCGTTTTATATGTCTTCTTTTTCGGGGCAAAAAGAAAAATTAAAACTACCAATATTACCAACAGGATTAATATCAAAGGCAAACCCATCGATAATATTTCATTAAATATTGAGAGAGACTCCATATAAGTCTTGTCATTGCGAGTCCGATGTAACATCGGAAGAAGTCACCGCCCTAAGCGGGATCCCGCTGCGGCGGGACAATCCCACCCTTGATACCAAAATCTAACAGGATCGCCACGCCCTTCGGGACTCGCGATGACACTAAATTAATTTCTTTCTAACCATTGCTGATACTCTGTCCCCCGAAACCTTTCCTTTGGTCAGAGACATTATTTTACCAATTAATGGACCTGGATTTGTGACACTTCCGGCTTCGGCAACCGCCTGATCAACTATTTTCTCCAATTCTTCATCTGTCATTTCTTCAGGAATATATTTTTTAATTACGTCAATCTGTTTTTCCTCTTCTTCCACACCTTCTGTTTTTCCTACTTTTTTAAACATCTCTATCGCTTCCTGCCTCTTTTTGATCTCTTTCTGGATAAGTTTGACGATTTCCTCATCAGTAAGCTCTTTCTGCTTAGCGATTTCCTCATATTTGATAAGTGAAAGTACAAAACGAAGAACAGAAAGTTCTGTGGTATTTTTAGCCTTTAATGATACCAAAATATTTTTTTGGATTTCTTCTTTTATCATATATTCCTTTCTTTTCCTAAAAACCCATAAACCCGTTGGGAAATGTAAAGATAGTATACAGAAAATATAAAACCAGCATAATACCCAAAGCTGAAAGAAGGTATAACCATTTAGGTATTTGGCCGTTCATTATTTTCCTTTATGGTGAACGAGTCTAAAGACTTTGACGGTAGATACATCCCATTCACCTGCAATATCCGCCTGACCAAAACCAGCCACTTCCCAAAGCGGATGACCCAAAGGTTTACAAACTTTGTCTTCACACACGATCAGCAACTGGTCCATAACGGTTTTTCTTTCCGGATCTTTCTGAGGTGACTCTATTGTCACCGGAGGATTGCCCCATACTTCCAAAAAGTACCTGTATGCATGATCGGAATTACTCCCTGTCAGTAAAGCAAAATTATACGGTCGATCACCGGTATGATCTTTTACAAATTTGGATATCTCCTGGGTGTTTCTGACCATATTATTCGGTTCTTTCCAAAGCGGGCTTTGGGAAAGATTAAATACCGTAAGGATTAAAATCAGCAGGTAAACCAAATTACCCAGATATTTTTTGATTGAAACCAAAAAAATGGCGGTCAAAATAAAAGGTAATGGAAAAAGGGGAACAAAATAATAATCATAAATGGCACCGGTATAAAAACTGTAAGAAAGGATTCCTACGACAAACCATATAAGCATCATTTTAAATGCCGGAAAACTTTTGTCACTTAAATACTTCTTTTTCTTGAAATATATGAAAAGCAAAGTACCCATGATGAATATGACAAGTTTCGATATTTCCGCGTTCACTATAATCACAGTTCTCCAGAAAATTCTGACCAGAACATCGTTGAAACTAAAAATAAATTTAGTAAAAGCAAAATTTTCAGAACCGCTTCTGCCTATAATGAATTTCAGTAAAGTAATCGTATTGGTAAAATCATGCCTGAGTTCAAAAATGAGAAATGGAGAAAAAGAAATGATAAATCCCAAAAAGGCCATCAGAATGTTTTTCAGTGATATTTTTTGTTTATAGACGACCATTGCTGCTACAAAAATAGGGATAAAGATAACCGATATATAATGAAGCTGAAGGATAACTCCCAAACCCAAACCGTAAACTGCGTACCACAAGTTTTTCTTTTTAATCACTATATTGAGTAAACTATAAATAAGAAGCATTGCAAAAAAAGGCACCGCATTTGGATTCCAGGATGATCTTCCGTAAGTGATGGTCAAGGGAGAGATAGAATATAGGAAGGATGCAAATAGACCAACTTCTTCAGTGAAAAACTCTTTTCCGGTTCTATAAATAAGATAAGTCGTAGCCAGTGCCAGAAGAGCAATACCTATAGCCGGACCGACCGGGTTAAGTCGAAAGATAAATAGAAAAGGAAGCATAAAATAATAATAAATCGGACCCAGGTACATACTTCCGACACTGGTAATGGGGCCCAAAAGAGTAAATTTATGATCAACTATCATTCTCTTCACTACTAATACATCTCTTCCTTCATCCCCCAAAAAAGTCATATATTCGTTAATTCTATAAAACCGGAAAAAGGCTGCTATCAACAGTATTATTCCTAACAATAGAATAGATTTGTGTCTTTGAAGCTTTGAAGCTTTGAAGCTTTTCATTTTGTTTTCCAGATGAAACTGTTGTAAATAAGGTAACTGTAGGGTATAACTATGAAAATAATGGCGAAAACCATGGCGGGAAACCATATGTTCTTACCAAAAAAGATAGTAGCGAGTCCCACAACTACACCCTGTATAATAACAGCCCCGAACGACACCAGATTAAACTGAAGAAATTTGCTAAATATTTTATTACCTTCTATCTTTTTCTGGGAAAAAGTCCAAAAATTATTGAAAAGAAAGTTCGATACAATTGCCATTTCTGCTCCGACTGCAACAGCTATTCCCGGAAAAAAGGAAAAAGAAATTAAAATTTTACTGATGATCGTCTGAATCAGGAAACCAATAGTGCCAACCATACCATATTTCATAAATGCCTGTGAACGATCAAATCTAATAATGAATGAATTTTTGACATATTCGAATACATCACGGATATAGTAACGGTTAAAACCTATTTTTGATTTACCATATCTTCTCTCTTTGAAAACTGCCGGAACCTCGGTAAATTTTGCACCTACTTTTGACAACTCATAAAGTATGTGTAGTTGGAAGGAAAAACCCGCATTTTTCATTTTATCCAAAGACACTTTATCCAATACTCCTTTTACTCTGATTGCCTTGAAATTTCCGGCATGATCATGCACTTCCTTCACTCCAGCCACCCACCAGGCAAGGAGAGAATTGGAAATATCATGATTTAATTCCCTAAACCTGTTCCATCCTATTACATTTCCTCCTTTTACATGTCTTGATGCCACTACCACATCGAAACCCTCATTTATTTTCGCCAGAAGTTTTGGAATGTCCTCCGGGTCCCACTGGAAATCGGCATCATTGGGGATAACTACATCCGCTCCGAGTTCAATCGCACGCTCGTAACCCTTGATAAGTGCGCTTCCCAATCCTTCTTTCTTTTTGGATAAAAGATGAATATTGTTATATTTTTTTTGATAATCTTGGACTACTCCGGCCGTACCATCGGGTGAATAGTCATCGACCACCAATATTTCGTTTTTCCATTCCGGAAGTTTTTTGAAAATTTTTTCCAGAACATCTATCATGGCTGCAATATTTTCTTTTTCGTTGAATGTAGGGATAATATGCACTACTTTCATCATATTTGGCCTATCTCCCGAAAATATTTAATCGTTTTAAGAAGACCTTCTTCCAAATCCACTTTCGGACTCCAGCTGAGTTGTTCATAAGCTTTCTTAATATCAGGTTTTCTTCTACCGGGGTCGTCAGTCACTTTATCCAGAAAATTAAATTTAGAAGAAGAACCTGTAAGTTTAAGTATCAGTTCTCCAATTTCTTTGACGGATCTTTCATCAGGATTACCTAAATTATATATTTCCCCCATTTTTCCTTTTTCCGTAACTTTCATAAACCCTTCTATCATATCCGATACGTAACAAAATGATCTTGTCTGGTTTCCGCTGCCGTATACGGTCAGTGCCTGATTTCCAATCGCCTGGTTTACAAAATTGGACACCACTCTACCATCATCTTTTTCCATCCTTGGCCCATACGTATTGAATATTCTGATAATCCTGGTATCCAGATTAAACTTACGGAAATATTCCATAGTGATAGCCTCAGAGAATCTTTTTGCCTCATCATAGCAAGCCCTGGGACCGACAGAATTTACATTACCGAAATATGATTCGGGTTGCGGATGAACTTCCGGGTCTCCGTATATTTCTGAAGTGGAAGCCAATATGAAAACCGAACGGGATTTTTTTGCCAGCTCCAAAAGATTGTACGTACCGAGAGAATTAGTCAGGAGCGTTTCGATGGAATATTTCTGGTATTTAGGAGGACTGGCGATTGAGGCAAGATGGAAAATAAAATCGAAATTGGTAATTGGTAATTGGAAATTGGTAATTGGTTCGAGAACGTCTTTTTGTACAAAATAAAATCCGGAATTTTTCTTGAGATGCCTTATATTTTCCTCACTCCCGGTAATTAAATTGTCGAGACTTACTACTTCAAATCCCGCTCTCAATAATCTCTCACATAGATGGCTACCGATAAATCCTGCCCCACCTGTGACTAAGCATTTTTTTGGTTTATCCGAAGGAGTTTGCATTTATATGCTCTGAATTTTATACTCTTTCCCGCCAATAACTGAGTAAATCTTCCATTGTCTTCTCAAAAGGAATTTCGGTAACCCATCCTGTGGCTTTTTTAAACTTAGTAGCATCACCCAAAAGAATAGGTACATCAGAAGGCCTCATGCGACTCGGATCCTGTTTTATCTCAATCTTATCCTTTGCATTGGATTTTGAGATAAGCATATTCAACATATCCCCCACCTTGACTGTCTTCTCTGAACAGATATTATATACTTCTCCGGGCTCACCCTTTTCGACAGCTAATAGATAAGCCTTTACCATATCGCGTACATCTGTCCAATCTCTTTCCGCATCCAAATTTCCGACTTCAACTATAGGTAATCTTTTACCTTTTTCTATTTCGGCTATTTGTTTGGCAAAATTTGATGTCGCAAATACTTCTCCCCGTCTTGGTCCCGTATGGTTAAAACCTCGGGTTCTTATGATTTTTACACCATAGGACATAAAATATTGATACCCCAGATAATCCATGGCTACCTTGGAAACGGCATAAGGAGAAAGAGGTCGGAGCGGATTGGTTTCCTTAATGGGAGTTTCATCTTTATAAACCATACCATATTCTTCAGAAGAACATGCTATCTGGATAACCGGATTAATTTCAGCCCGCCTTACTGCTTCAAAAAGATGCACTGTCCCTACCACATTTAATTCAACAGTATTGGCCGGTGATGCCCAGGATGATTGAACAAATGATTGAGCTGCAAGGTGAAAAATATAATCGGGTTTTATCTTAGAAACTATGGTATAAAGGCTGTGCGAATCCAAAAGATCAGCATCCTCCAAATGCAGATTATATTTAATACTATCTATATTATCTCCTTTGCTTCTTGGTCTTGTAGTCCCCCAAACTTCATGACCTCGGGAAAGTAAAAGTTCTGCCAAATGACTGCCTGCAAATCCTGTAATACCGGTAATTAACGATTTTTTTGCCTGCATATAAATCTCCTTCTAAAATTACTACAATTAATATTGAATACGACCTAACTTCTTCCTACACCGAAATATGTAAAACCCATTGTGCGCGCTTTAACCGGGTCATATATATTCCTACCGTCAATGATAAGGGGTTTTTTGAGCAGTCCCTTTATTTTCTCAAGGTCCAGAAGTTTAAATTCGTTCCATTCAGTAAGTACCACTAAAGCATCTGCTCCTTTGGCCACTTCGTATGAATCATTACAATATACTATATCAGAAATAATTTTGGAAGAATTGAGATTTGCCACAGGATCAAAAGCTCTCACTTTCGCGCCTTTTTTCTGAAGCCCGCGTATGATCTCTATTGACGGAGCCTCCCGCATATCGTCGGTATTAGGTTTAAATGCCAGACCAAGAATTCCTATAGTTACCCCTTCCAACTTATCATTAAATGCTTTTTCTATCTTTTCCAAAAATTTAATTTTAGCTTCCTTATTTATTGCATCTACGGTTTTTAACAAGGCAAAATCATATCCATATTTAGCTGCAATGGCAATCAGTGCTTTCACGTCTTTGGGGAAACAGCTTCCGCCATAACCCACTCCTGGACTCAAAAACGCTCTTCCTAACCGCTTGTCAAGACCCACTCCATCCATCACCTGTTCTACATCCGCACCGACTTTTTCGCAAAGAAATGCCATTGCGTTGGCAAAAGAAATTTTGACTGAAAGAAGCGAGTTAGCTGCATATTTAATCATCTCGGCTGTCTCAATCGTGGTGACCACTGCACAACCATCTATGGGTTTATGAAGATCAAGAAGTACTTTTTTGGCTTTACTCTCTTCTACTCCGATAACTATCCTGTCCGGATGCAAGGTATCGGAAAGCGCTGTTCCTTCTTTTAAAAATTCCGGACATGAAGCAATGTCAAAAGCGGCTTTAGGGTCTTTTTCCTTTTCCAGAATTTTTGCTACTTCTCTATTTGTACCTACAGGTACTGTGCTTTTGGTACTGACTACCGTATACCCTTTCAGGTTTTGGCCGATTTTTTCTGCAGCTACCCAAACTGAGGAAAGATCCGCCTCGCCGCTATCTTTCGGTGGAGTGCCGACACAGATGAAAATTACATCGGCAGGAGGAACTGCTTCTTTATAATCCATGGTAAATTTCAGTCTTCCCGCATCGACATTTTTCTTGACCAGCTCTTCTAGTCCTGGTTCGTAAAAAGGAGAAATGCCTTTTTTCAAGTTCTCGATTTTTTCTTTAGTTCTCCCCACGCACCAAACTGTATTGCCGAAATCTGCAAACACTACTGCAGTAACAAGCCCCACATATCCGTGACCAATAACTGTAATTGTCATAAAATAAAATTATAGCGGAATCTCAAACTTTCCGCTATATAATCTAACTTAATTGGTGCTTTATTTCGGATAACCCATCCGCAAAACCGTGCATTTTTGCACCTAACTTTTTAATTCTATCATTTTTTATTACCAGTTTTAAAGGTTGAGTTCTTTTTCCTTTATAAAAAGATTCTGCCATTGTGGGTAAAATTAATGATAAGTCCAGTCCGAAGGTTTCGGCAATCATACTACTGGCCTGAATAGGAGAAATACTTTCTGATCCTACCACATGAAATATTCCTGTCACATCTTTTTCTATTAAAATATCAATTGCAGAAGCTATATCATCAATGAAAGTGGGAGTAAAAGTTGCATCTGTTACTGAATAAAATGGTTTTCCTGCTTTAAATAAGTTAATAATATTTCTGACAAAATCTTTTTTCCCAAGAAAAGTTGCTCTGTATGGATATGCGATTCTTACGATCAGATTTTCTTCCTTATCTATAAATTTTTCTCCCTCGTATTTAGTAACTCCGTACCAGTTTACAGGATTCGGAATATCTTCTTCCGTATAAAAATCCTTTGTTCCATCAAAAACAAAATCTGTGGAAAAATATATAATTTTTTTACCTGTTTTATGAGCAGTCTCTGCTACGTTTTTCGTGCCGGCTACGTTTATTTTCCAGGCAGCACCATTTTCTCCCAATATCCGGTCATTTTCACAACCTTCGGTATCAGCTTTGGCTGCAAGATGGATAATAATTTTGGCAGAAGATTCAGACAGCTTCTTTAGTAATTGATCATAATTTGTAATGTCTACACCCGAAGATAAACTGAGGTTTTCAAAATCATATATTCCACCTAAAATTTCTACTATTCTCGAACCCACCAGTCCAGTAAGCCCTGTCCCCATTACTTTCTGCTTCATTTTCTTACTCCGTACTGAAGCTGATAGTAACTCTGATATTCACCTGATTTAACTTTCAGCCACCAATCCTGGTTTTCCCTATACCAATTGACGGTTTTCTCCAGCCACTCGTCAAAACTATACAATGGTTGCCATCCAAGCTCAGATTTGATCTTACTCCAATCTACGGCATATCGTCTGTCATGCCCCGGCCTGTCTTTGACATATTCTATCAATCCTTCATCTTTTCCCATTATTTTTAATATTTTTCTGATAACTTCTATATTGGAAATATCTTCTGTCGTCCCTCCGACTAAATAAGTTTCTCCCACACGACCATCAATAAGCACTCTTTCTATTGATCTGCAATGATCTTCTACATGCAGCCAATCCCTGACATACAATCCATCCCCATACACAGGAATTTTTCTTCCTTCAATAATATTGGTAATAGTTAAAGGAATAAATTTTTCCGGAAACTGATAAGGGCCGTAATTATTTGAACAGTTGGTTATTGTGACAGGAAGCCCATACGTCTCATAATATGCATTCACCAGGTGGTCAGACCCTGCTTTAGTTGCTGAATAAGGACTGTTCGGGTCATATTTTGTCTTCTCTGTAAATCTGCTTTTATCTTCTAAACTCAAAGCGCCGAACACTTCATCTGTCGAGATATGGTGGAATCTTTTTATTTTATGATTTTTTGCGGCTTCAAGAAGAGTATAGGTACCTAAAACGTTGGTTTTAATAAAAGGAGCAGGCGCAAGAATCGATCTGTCTACATGAGATTCCGCGGCAAAATGCACGACCACTTCAACTTCTTCCATCAGTTTTCCGACCAACTCTACGTCAGTAATATCACCCTTTACAAATTTATATTGGGGATTTCCTTCAATTTTCTTAAGATTCACCAGATTACCGGCATATGTAAGAAGATCGAGATTGATAATGGAATCTGAAGGGTGCTTATCAAGCCAATAAAGTATGAAGTTAGAACCGATAAATCCGGCCCCTCCCGTAACTAATATTTTCATCTTATTTTATAGGGGCAATTTTCAGCCAATCATAACCGATACCAGGATCATTATGAGGAATTCTTCCTTCTTCATTCGGATCATATACTTTTGAAGTAACATAAAAAAGTTCTGAAGTACCTCCAATTGATTTACAGCCGTGAGCCACTCCCGGAGGAATTTTCAACACTACGTTTTCTCCATGTTCTCCCATCAGAAATTCCTGAATTTCTTTATACGTCGGACTGTCTGTTCTGTTATCATATACAGCCACTTTCAACGTTCCCCGGGATACATACCACCAATCAATTTGAGTCTTGTGTATATGCCAGGCTTTGATCACTCCGGGGTACATCATCGAATGCGATAATTGCCCGAATCCTTCCCGGAAGAAATCGTCGCTTACTCTGATAATTTCTTCAAAAAATCCCCGTTCGTCCTTATTTCTTGCCAATTCTTTTTTTACCAGTCCGTTTATCATTTTTTCACTCCTTCAGTTAATTGTAATTTTTTCATTTCGGAAGCGACAATAGCATTAGCCCTTAAAAGTTCATCAAAAGAAGTACCGGCATCCACCCACCAATCTTCCATAATTTCACATGTCATTGTCCCTTCATCTACATATATCTGGTTTAATTCACTAACCTCCAGTTCCCCCCTTGCCGACGGTTTAAGTTTTCTGATTGTCTCAAAAACCATGTTATCATACATATATATACCGGTCTGAGCTAAATCTGATTTGGGACTAGCCGGTTTTTCCTCGATAGAAACGACCTTACCGCTTTCATTTAATTCAATCACTCCATATTGTCTGCTTTCTGTAGCCATCCTTTTAGCAAAAACTTTAGCTCCTGCAACCTGACTTTCAAAATCCGACACAGCCTTTTTTAAATTATGCTTAAAAATATTATCTCCAAGAAGAACAAGGAGTTTTTTTCCTCCGGAAAAACCTTCAGACAAAGCTATCGCATGAGGTATGCCACCTGCACTATCCTGTATTTCGTAAGTAATTTTAAGACCAAAGTCGCTGCCGGATCTAAGTAAATTGATGAAATGCCCGGCATGATCCGGATTGGTAATGATAAGTACATCCTTTATCCCTGCTCCAGCCAAAGCTTCCAATGGATAATAGATCATCGGTTTATTGTAGACCGGAAGCAGATGTTTATTGGTTACCCACGTCAGTGGCCTGAGTCTTGTAGCCTTTCCGCCAGCGAGTATTACGCCTTTCATAGATTTAATGAATAAGTACGCCTTTAATAAGAATAACTGCTATTAGTCCTATAAGGATATATTCTACCACAATTTTCGGGTGAAGGTCACGGTCTATCAGATGATGGACTATTCCCCATAGAGCATAAAACACAGAAGTAATTACCGCTACTTCAATTTGCATACGAGGTACACCTTGAAAATTCAAAAAGAAAAAAAGCCCTGATAAGAGAATAAATATCAGTATCAAATAAGCAATAAGATGGTGTGATTTACTTTTTTTCATAAGATTGCACCTGTACCGTTTAACACTATTGATAATATAAGGATAAATAAAAATATTACATGAGCTGCATTATGCCCCGATATCCTTACGGATTTTTTTCTCCATATAAAGATGCTGTCGGCTACAAGCAGTATCATAAGGAAAAATGTGAATATAAGGGACATATTTTTTGTGGTTAAAAAGTTCACTCTACCGCCGTTTTTGGATACCTTAATATTACTGTCTGCTACTGTTTGAACAATAGGTACTACCGTCGGCAAAACAGCTAGTTCATTTACATTTCTCGCAGGTATAGGAGTCGCTATGGAAGTAGAAGCCCCGGATACCTCCGCCTCGGCGTTTGGTGTCCTTGTCCCGAAAAACTGGACCACAAGTATCGTATCGTTTCCGGCCAGTTTTCCGGAAGATACTGCAAAACCTATTTCTTTGTATTCGGGTTTCATAATGTTTGCCTTATGAGTCGGAGAGTTCATCCAGGCGGAAACAACAGCATCAGCATCTCCGAAGTCTTTGGCTAAGTTTTCTCCCGCATAGAGATATTTAAATCCGGCATCTGTAATAAAATCCCAGGGAGTTTTACCGTCAGGTGCATAGTGTGCCCAATAATCTTTGGCAAGCATATCTCCTGCTTTTTCTGCAGCAGCCATCGAAAGATCAGCCGACAGTGTCAGGACACCCAAACCCGTCTCTGTCCTCTTTTGATTGATCAAAGCAAGAAGCCTATCTACAGTAATATCAGATGTAACCCCAAGCACTTCCGGATTTCTGCTTCTATAAACTGAGAAAGAGAACTGAAAGATAAGAAGGGACAAAATGTAAAAAATAAAAGCTGATGGATGAAGTGAACGTGCACGAAAGTTATTGGTATGGTGGGGAACAAAGTAGTGTGTTAATTTTTTGTTCAAGGCAGAAAAATTCATTTACTACCATTGTGACAAATAAGAAGGGGAAATTCAAGGAATATATATGAGTCTGTTGAAAATCATCTCCTAATATTCTACTGAAAAATCCTCTGGTTTCTCCTATCGTAATCTGCTAAAGTAATATTAGAAGGGAGTAAATATG
>Ga0075800_1001_pt1 | contig 39795 bp, 34 predicted proteins | sample RifGroC2_FD_68451 | JGI IMG/M metagenome (GOLD analysis project Ga0075800, IMG submission 68451) | Microgenomates (Gottesmanbacteria) bacterium GW2011_GWC2_39_8
ATACCGGCGGAAATATATTTTGAAAAATCTGTTAAAAGTTTTTGATCGTATCTATCTTAAGTTAGTTAAAAATTGGTCTTGACAAAGGGGTAAGGTTTAGTTTAGGACAACCGATTTTGGAATTGACACTGTGACCAGTCGTATACAAAAAGCGAAAGCTGCAATTATGGAATACGCTATCAGGAGCTCTAAGAGAAAAGAAGAAGAAGGAAAAACAGGTTTTACTGGAATGTTATTTGATTTCGATAAGACAATAGTTGAAACCGATAAGTTTTATGAAGAATGCTGGAGAAGGGTTTTTACAGAGCTTGGTTTGTCTGCTGAGTGGAGAAAAATGGTCTATAAGTTTGACGGATCACTGACCAATTCAGTAAAGGCAATGATAGGAAGGATTATTGAAGGGGTAAATATCAAAGGAGACGATATAAGTGTGATTACTGAGGAAATTAGTAAAAAAATATTTAATCCTGTTTGGCTTGGTCAAAAAGAAGTAGAAATGTACGGAGCAAAACTCGAGGGAGACCCCGAAGTTCGTGCAGCCAGGGTACTTGCAGATTATAAGGAATCAATAGGTAAAAGGATGATAACTGAAGAACCGGAGAGGGCAAAAGAGTTGGCTCCCCTGGTAGATGGTATTCAGGATTTTGTAAAGATGATTCCTCCGGGAGTGTTGGTAGGAATAGCATCATCCGGAAGAGTAGAATCGACCATTTCTCCTTTTATTAAATTATATAATTTAGATGCCGTATTTAAAGACAGATTGTTCGGTGAAGAAAGTATGAGAGAAGCAGAAGAACAAATCAGCGGTTTTGTTTATAAACCGGATATGGGATTTTTTGTGCATGCTATTTATCTTTTGGGAAGATCAGGTGGGCGGATTATTCCGTTTGATAAAGGATTATATATTGCAGATAACGGAAAAACTGATTATCCTGTAGGAATAGCCGGACTGGATAGGTCAATGAGTGTATTATTGGTAAATACAGATCCTGCACGTCTGCAAACTTCAGGTGAAAGATGGGTAGCAAGTACAGGTAGCTTTGCTTCATTATTAAATGGGATCAGGAGTGATAATCAAAAGGGAGAAATTTCAGGAGATAATGTCACTATTGCCCAATTTTTGCAAACTTTTTCAATGAATTAATCATTAATCCATGTTATAATAAGAGCCTGTATTATGCTCCAGAGTTTCAAAAATATTTATCATTTTTTTCAGGCGGTATTAGCGGTTATTTTGTACCGTTATCCGGCTGGGAAATTAATTGTTATCGGGGTTACGGGGACTGATGGAAAAACTACGACTGTTAATCTGATTTATCACATACTTAAGTCGGCAGGGAAAAAGGTGTCGATGGTTTCGTCGATTAATGCAGTGATTGGGGGTAAAGAATACGATACGGGATTTCATGTAACTAATCCTTCTTCTTTCCCTCTCCAAAAATTTTTCCGAAAGGCAGTTGATCACAAAGATAAATATTTTGTTTTGGAGGTGACATCGCACGGACTGGATCAAAACAGGGTGGTCGGATGCAATTTCCAGATTGGAGTTTTGACAAATGTGACCCATGAACATCTGGACTACCACAAAACATTCGAAAACTACTTCAAAACAAAACTGAAACTTCTGAAATGGGCCAAAAAAATAGTGATAAATAGGGATGATAGTTCTTATAATTTAATTTCCGAAAAGCTAAAACAAAAATCAGCCACTTATTCAGTAGCCAATTCAGATGCCAATTACACTACTCAAATTTTCCCATTTAAAACTAGTCTCAAAGGAAATTTTAATAAATATAATATTCTCGCGGCTATTGCATGTACCAAATTTTTGAAAATATCCGATGACGAAATAAAAAAGGCTGTCTCAAATTTCAAAACTCCGTTTGGAAGAATGGACGAAGTATATGATAACGAGTTTAAAATTATTGTAGATTTTGCGCATACTCCAAACGCCATCCATCAGGCGTTATCTGCGATAAAAGAAAGCGCTAAGGGGAAAATAATACATGTATTTGGGTCAGCCGGTCTTCGGGATGCTTCCAAAAGGCCTTTGATGGGTGAAGTGTCAGGAAAATATTCTGATTACGTCATTATTACCGCAGAAGATCCAAGGACTGAAGACGTGCGTCAAATTTCCCTGGCTATTTCACAGGGTTGTTTGAAATCCGGAGCAAAAGAGGCAGACAGAAAAAAGAGTTTAAGCGAGTTAAGAAGAGACAATTATTATTGGAAAATTCCTGACCGGCAGGAAGCAATCAATTTTGCAATCAGAAAGCTGGCAAAAAAAGGTGACACTGTTTTTATATCGGGTAAAGGGCACGAAAAAAGCATGTGTTACGGAAAAACAGAACATCCCTGGAGCGATTATGATGCAGTCAAAAAAGCTCTCAAAATTTCCTGATCTTATCCACTATTTCGGGACTAGAAACGATAATATAACTCTTGGTAATGCGGTTTTTGCCGAGCAGGTGCATAAAGACAGGATAGCTGTTGTACGCAAAAGCGATAAATCAAAAGTAATACAGGGAGCCGATGGGTTAGTAACTGCAGATCGGAATATTAATTTAGTTATTAAGACTGCTGACTGCGTGCCTATTTTATTCTTTGATAAAAAAACAGGAATAATAGGTGCCTGTCATGCTGGATGGAAGGGAACTTTTGCCGGGATTGCCGGAAATACCGTTAAACAATTGCTGATGCTTGGCGGAAAAGTTGAAGATATTACAGCAGCAATCGGTCCGCATGTCGGGGCCTGTTGTTATACAATAGAAGAAGAAAGGGCAACTCAGTTTATCGAAAAATTCGGATTAAATAATACTTATATCGGCAAAACTGACAATAAATATTATCTGGATTTGGGAAGACTGAATTTCGAAATCTTATTATCATCAGGAATTAAAAAAGGAAACATTGATTTTATTTTGGGTTGCACATGTTGTCAGGAAAGCCTGTATTATTCTTTCAGGAGGGATAAAGAGAGAGCAGGGAGAATGATAAGCGTAATCGGAATTATATGAAAATAAAATCTGCATATTTTATAGGGATAAAAGGGGTGGCAATGACGGCTTTGGCTGTTGTATTAAAAGAACGGGGGGTAAAAGTATCCGGTTCTGATGTGACGGATATATTCCAAACAGATGAGGTGCTGGAAAAAAATAAGATAGAGGTACTAAAGGGATTTTCTACTGAAAATGTTCCCAAAAAAACTGACTTAGTGGTGGTCACCGGTGCTCATGGAGGAATGACAAATATTGAGGCTAAAACTGCAGAAAGTTATGGTTTTCCGGTTTTTATGCATGGTAAAGCGCTGGGGATGTTTATGAACGAAAAAGATGGTATTTCGGTAGCGGGAAGTCACGGAAAGACTACCACTTCTGCAATGACGGCTTTTATTCTGTCCAAAGCCAAACTTGATCCCAGTTTTGCGGTAGGTTCCGCTGAGATCATCGGTTTGGGAGCAGGAGGACATAACGGCCGCGGGAAGATATTTGTAGCAGAGGCAGATGAATACGTTACGTGTCCGAAAACAGACTCTACTCCCAGGTTTTACTTCCAGAAACCGAAGATCTTTGTAATTACCAATATAGATTTTGACCATCCCGATGTATATCCGGATGTAGAAGCGGTAAAAATGATTTTCGTAAGATATATAGAAAATTTATCAGCGGAAAGTATTATAATTGCCGGGATTGATAACCCAAGCGTTCAATCAGTGGTGAAAAATCTCGACAGAAACGTGATTACTTACGGTTTTTCTCCTCAAGCGGATTTCCGGATTTACAAAGTTTCCAGTTCCAATGGTACAACCTTTTTTAATGTAATAGGCAGGGGAATAGATCTGGGAGAATTTATGATCAGAGTTCCGGGAAAGCATAACGCTTTAAATGCTTTGGCAAGCGGTATTGCCGCCAACAATGTCGGTGTGGGATGGGAAATGATCAAGTATAATTTGAAGAAATTCAGCGGTACTAAAAGACGGTTTGAGAAGATTGCAGACATTGACGGAATTTCTTTATATGATGATTATGCCCATCATCCGACAGAAATACAAACAACTTTGAAAGGGATCAGAGAATGGTTTCCTGAGAAAAAAATTTACCTTCTTTTTCAGCCCCATACGTATACCCGAACCAAAGCCCTTTTTTCCGACTTCGCAAAATCTTTTTCCGCTGTCGATACAGCTATCATTACTGATATTTATCCATCTGCAAGGGAGACCCCGGATCTTTCCGTAGATCCGAAAAAATTGGTTTTGGAAATAAATAAATTTAAAAATAATTCAATCCATTTAAAAGGAAAAGAAACTATTACAGAGTTCTTAAAAGAAAATGTTAAAAAGGGAGATATCATTCTCACTATGGGAGCAGGAGACATTTGTAACTGGCACAGTGATATAATACAAAGCCTGAAAAAATGGTAAATAATAAATACAAAAAAATCATTGAGTTTTTGGGAGAAAACAGAATAAAAACAGATTTCACTTTGGGTCCTTTGACCACTTTTCGTATCGGAGGACCTGCTGATCTGTATTATATTGCTTACAAAAGTGAAGAGATCATAGCTGCCATAAAAACTGCAAAATCTCTTTCTGTTCCTTATTTTGTAATAGGAGGCGGAACCAATATCCTAGTTTCAGATGACGGCTTTCACGGATTGGTCATAAAAAACGAGTCAAGCGGGATAAAAATCCTGGCATACAAAGGGAAAGTGCATAAGGCATCGAAAGAAACAAAATTCAGCGATATTTATATAGAAGCCGATAGCGGAGTCGGAGTAAACAGATTGGTCAGATACAGTTTGGATAAAGGTTTGGCGGGTCTGGAACTTTTTCTGGGTCAACCCGGTACTGTAGGAGGAGCCGTATACATCAATGCTCATAATATGAAGAGGCGGGTTTTCTGGGGAGAAAAAGTTTACCAGGCAAGAATAGTCAAAGAAGATGGGACAGTGACAGACGTTCCTGCCGAATATTTCAAATTCGATTATGACAAAAGCATACTTCAGGAAACAAAAGAGACATTACTCTCAGTAGTCATGAAATTAAGTGTAGGCAATAAGGATAAATTATGGGCAGAAGCAACTGACGTAGTGACATATCGTGCAGAAACCCAACCAAAAGGCAAACCGACAGCTGGTTGTACTTTCAGAAATATTGATAAATCCGATGCAATGAGAATAGCCACTCCGGAATACACCTGTTCAGCAGGATATCTTATCGATAAAGTAGGACTAAAAGGCTACCAGGTAGGAAATGCAAAATTTTCTGACCAGCATGCAAACTTTATATTAAATTTGGGACGTGCAACAGCTTCTGATGTGTTAAACTTGATAAATCTGGCCAAAGAAAAAGTGAAAGATAAATTCGGAGTAACGCTCAAGGAAGAAATTGTCTTAGTCGGAAATTTTTAAGCATATGGACAAATATAAAATTGCGGGAGGAATTCCCTTAAAAGGCGAAATAAAAGTAAGCGGGGCCAAAAACGTAGCGATGAAACTGCTTTTGGCAGGTCTACTTACTGATGAGCCCCTGGTCATCCATAATTGCCCTCTTATTTCCTCGGTATACGGGACTATCAATTTGATAAAGCCATTGGGAGTAAAAGTGTCAATAAAAGATCACACGTTAACAATAGAGGAAGGAACTTTGACCAGTAGTACTATTCCTCTTGAAATGGGAGGACTATATAGGACAGCGACTATGGTGTTGGGTCCTCTTCTTGCCAGGTTAGGGAAAGCTATAGTACCAAATCCCGGAGGATGCAGGTTGGGAAAAAGACCGATCGACAGACACATAGAAGGATTGGAAAAAATGGGAGCAAAAATAGATTATAAAGAAGGATATTTTGTAGCCAGTACGAGTAAACTTAAAGGAACCAATTATAAATTTGAAAAAAATACCCATACAGGTACAGAAACTCTTATCCTCGCTGCGGTTCTTGCAGAGGGAGATACTCTTTTGGAAAATGCGGCAGAAGAGCCGGAAATAGATGATCTTATAAATTTTCTGAACCTGATGGGTGCCAAGATTATTAGAAAGAGCAGAACGATCAGGATAACCGGAGTAAAGAAACTTTCGGGTGTCGAATATACTGTCATGCCGGATCGGAATGAAGTGGTGACTTTTGCGTCCGCTGCTTTGGCCACAGGTGGTGATATAGTCGTGTCCGGCGCTCAAAAAGAATACTTACAGGTCTTTTTGGATAAAGTTTCTGAAACAGGAGCAAAATGGGAAGAAGTAGATAAAAATAAAATCAGACTTTATTCTTACAGGAAACTTAGAGCGACTAATGTGACGACACTTCCATATCCCGGGTTTATGACTGATTGGCAAGGACCTTGGGCGATACTGATGACTCAGGCAGGAAGTGTTTCCTCCATACATGAAACTATTTATGAAAGTCGCTTTTCATATGTTTCAGAACTCAAGAAAATGGGGGCAAATATAGAATTTTTCCATCCGGAACCCACAAACCCGAAAGACTTTTATAATTTCAATTGGGAAGACAAAAGAGAAGATTACTATCAGGGAATAAAAATATCAGGTCCCACCCCGCTTCATGAAGCAGTACTCGAGGTAGACGATCTTCGTGCAGGAGCAACTCTTGTTTTGGGAGGGTTGGTGGCCAGTGGTACCAGTGTTGTTCACGGAATAGAACATATAGACCGCGGTTATGAAAATTTGGATTTACGTCTCCGCTCACTTGGTGCTAAGATAGAGAGAATAAAAGATATATGAAAGATATATTGGCGGTAATATTGGCCGGGGGAGACTCCACCCGCTTTTGGCCACTGAAAGAAAAAACTTTTTTCCCAATCATGGGTAAACCTCTTCTTTATCATTCGCTGGATCGATTAAAAAAGGCAGGAATCGATGAATTTCTCATTGTCCACACAAAAGCCAACGAAAAGTTGGTAGACGATTTCATAAAAGTTTATCCCCAATTAAAGATAATAAAAGCACTGCAGACGGATAATCGGAGTATGGCAGGAGCCATTTTATCTGTCGGTCAAATTATTAAAAACCGACCCGTAATGTTTGTCGGTCCTGAAGAAGTATATGACAATGATTTACCGGAAATGGTAGTCAAATCTTTGTCTGACAGTACAGAAGCGTTAATGGTGGGATATGAAGTAGACCATTATGTGCCCGCGGGATATCTCCAAATTGAAGACGGTTTGATAAAAAGCATAGTAGAAAAACCGGGAGCGGGAAAAGAACCCAGTAATCTTGTAGAATTTGTTTTGCATTATTATAGAAACCCGGGAAAGCTGACAGATAAACTTAAAACTTTTGAGGGAGAAGAAGACGATCTCCATGAGAAAGCAGTGGATCAGTTGATGAAAGAAGGAGAAAAGTATAATTTTTATCATTATAAAGGATACTGGGGACAGGTAAAATATCCCTGGAGTATATTGGAGATTTCTGATTATTATTTAAGCAAGTTAGATCATCAACTGATGGATCCGACAGTCAAAATCAGTCCGAAAGCGTTTGTCAGCGGACCGGTTATATTAGGACCAAATGTAAAAATCATGGCAGGAGCTACAGTAACAGGTCCCTGTTTTATCGGGGAAAATACAATTATTGGCACCAATGCGATGGTAAGAAATTCTATGGTGGGAAATGATTCGGTGATCGGATTTTCCACTGAAATAACAAGAAGTTATATCGGAAACAACTGTTGGTTTCACAGTAATTATATTGGAGACAGTGTTATTTCTCAAAATGCAAGTTTTGGTGCAGGAGCAGTCACCGGGAACCTGCGTCTGGACGAAAGTGAAATTTCATCAAAAGTAGGAGAAGTTAAAATAAAAACCGGCCGAAATAAATTGGGGGCAATTATAGGTAAAAACGTGAGAGTGGGAGTAAACGCAAGTCTCATGCCGGGAGTAAAAATAGGAGAAAATTCAATTGTAGGGGCGGGAGTGGTATTGAATCAGGATTTACCCGAGAATAAGTTTTGTAAACTTGAGCAACAATATTTGACGGTAGATAATATAACTCACGATGTGGGTAAAGGCAGGGATAAATTCAGAAATAAGTTAAAAATTTAAAAGAAAGGAGGAATTCTCAAAGCAAATCCATAAATTTAGCGTGTGGCCCCGCCTTTGGCGGGGATACGAGGAAGAAGGCCCCCCGATATCAATCGGGAGAATCGGACCCGCGCCATAACTTCTATTGGAGAAGATATTGGCGGGAGTATCTGCGGAACCTTCTCGGTCAGCTAAGATCGTCAGTTTAATTTAAAAAATTGTCTGTAAAGGCGATTATAAAAAGATTAAACAGGAGCTTTGCTTCTAATATACTTCTTTTAATTTCTTCTATTATTTCTAATAACTTTTTCATAAATATTTCTGAAAGGATAATAATATGTGTGGAATATTTGCATACTCGGGAAAAAAATATGATGCTGGTCATGCAGTTTGGGAGGGTTTAAAAAGACTTGATTACAGGGGGTATGACAGTTGGGGCGTAGGGGTCAAAAACGGATTAGATCTGGTAATTGATAAACATGCAGGTAAGATAGGTGAAGCAAAAATTAAACTTCCCGCCAGTGCTGTCGCCATTGGTCATACCAGGTGGGCTACACATGGAGGTGTAAATGATATTAATGCTCATCCGCATCTTTCTTCTGACGGAGCTTTTATGCTGGCTCATAACGGAATTGTCGAAAATTACCAGGAACTGAAAAAACAATTACAAGAGGAAAATTATAATTTTAAATCAGAAACCGATTCAGAAGTAATTGTTGCGTTAATAGAAAAAGCGATTTCCGGTTGTAAGATCGAAGACGCAATCAGGTCGGCATTTAAGAAAATTGACGGTAGAAATACCGTAATAATACTCACAAAAGAAGGAAAGATAGTTGCTGCAAGAAATGGATCGCCCATGGTTATCGGTTTCGGGAACAACAAGGAAATTTATTTTTCTTCCGATACATTATCTTTTGCCCCGTTTGTAGAAAAATTACTTGTCATGGAAAACGGTCAGATGGCGACTTACGATAATAATAAAGTGGAAATATGGGATTTAAAGGCAGGTAAAAAATTAAAGTATAAATCCGAGGAAAATAACATTCATGACAGTAAGGTAGACAAAGAGGGCTACGACCATTTTATGATCAAGGAAATTTATGAAAATCCAGAGGTCATCAAAAGATTGACTGACCAAGACAGTTCTAATTATCAGGAATTGGTAAAAGCTGTCAAAAAATCACGTTCAGTTTATGCGATTGGTTCCGGAACTGCCGGTGGGGCAGCTGCTCAAATAGCTTTTTACTTACGTCTATATGGACGTATACCGGCTGTCAGCTTGATAGGAGCGGATGCGAACGAATATTTGGATTTATTTAGTAAAGATGATCTTATTATCGCCCCTTCTCAAAGCGGCGAAACCGCTGACGTATTGGAAATTCTAGAAAAGGCAAAGCAAAAAGGAGTAAAAATTGCTTCTTTTGTAAATATGCCCGGATCGATGATGACACGGATGTCCGACTTTAAATTTATGGCAAACGCCGGGCCGGAAATTTGTGTCGTATCAACAAAAGTCTATGTATCACAAATTGCATGGGGTTATCTTCTGTCAAAGGCTGTCCAAAACAAATATGAAGAAGGTCAGAAAAATCTGAAACTCCTGGCAAAGACGGCTGATGATTTTTTGAAGGACCGACAAATGCATTCTTCTTTAAAAAAATTAGCCAAACATCTGGCGGTAAAAAAACATATATTCCTTTTAAGTAAATACCAGAACCTGCAGATAATAAAGGAAGGTATGGTGAAGATCATTGAAACATCATATTTGCATGCCCATGCTATACCTGCGGGTGACCTCAAGCATTATGCCATTACTATCATGGAAAAAGGGGTTCCTGTGGTATTTGTAATATCCAATGATAAGGTAAAAAAAGATGTCATAAATGCATTATTTGAAGTAAAAACGAGAGGAGCTGAGGTGATAGCAATTGCATTTGAAAAGAACGAAAACTATGACCATTATATAGAAGTTCCTGACACCGGAGAAACCAGCGCGATAATGAATATCGTTCCATTACAGCTTTTATCTTACTATTTAGGTTTGGAACTCGGGAACAACCTTGATAAACCCAGGAATATCGCTAAAAGCGTAACGGTGAAATAAATGGTAAAATTAGTGTAAATGAAGACTCAAATTCTGATACTTCATGGATGGGGTAGTTCCGGTGATGCTTTTGGCCGGTTAAAAAAAATACTTGAAGAAAAAGGGTTTATTATATTCAATCCTGACCTTCCCGGCTTCGGAAAATCAGATGTTCCAACATCACCCCAGACTATAGATGATTATGTATCCTTCGTAAGGAATTATATCCTGAAAAACGGCTTAAATAATTTTGTAATCCTAGGCCATTCGTTTGGTGGCAGGATAGCAATTAAACTTGCGTCAACTGGGGATTACGGAATAAAAGCTTTAATATTAGCCGGAGTACCCGGAGTAAATCCAATTCCGGGGGTGAAGATTTTTCTTTTCGGTTTATTATCAAAAATCGGTAAGTTGATTCTTTCCCCTTTTCCCACCCATATACAAAATATGGGAAAAAGAATTTTATACAGAAGTTCGGGATCGACTGATTACCTCAAAGCTGAAGGAGTTATGAAGGATACGCTAAAATCTGTAGTGAAAGAAGATTTAATAATGCCTATGAGAAATATATCTGTTCCCGTTTACCTGATATGGGGAACAAATGACAGAACGGTACCCTTAAGTGTTGCCCGAAAAATGTCTAAAGAGTTAAAAGAGGCAAAACTGATTGAATTACCAGGTGGACATAAACTGCCTTACGAAAATCCTGTCGAATTTGCTTCTGAAGTAATTGATATATTAAATCAAATATGATTTTCCAATCATTATTTATTGTCTTCACATTTTTTTATTTATTAAGAACCGTCAGAAATATTTTCTATCAGCTTTTTCTTTGGCAACTAAAGGAATACAGATGGGATAGGATGTATATTCATCTGAAGACATATCAGGGAAAAAAACTGGTGTTTGGGAAAATATCTCTAATTAAATGGTTTGCTATTTTTCTGTGGCCATTTTTTGAAAGTGTCGGTATCTACTATTTTTACTATCCTTATTTTCCAATACTTATCTTCTTTATCTATTTTACTGAGGGAACACTATATCTTTTGGAAGCAAGATCCGGATTTAAGATGCCGAAGTTTACTCCAAAGACTTTAGGGGTGATTACACTTACTGTTCTTATTCTGATATTTTCTTATTTTAATTTTATTACTTTTTCCCCTTTCGGGCTTACGCTACTTTTGCTGGATAAGATATTGCCTCTTATTATCGCCTCATTTATCCTCATTTTTTCTGTCCCCTCATTAATATATAAAAAAATAATTTACATGAGAGCGGGACTCAAAAGAAAAAGTCTTCCGGAACTCAAAGTGATAGGAATAACAGGAAGCTTCGGAAAAACTTCCACAAAAGAATTTCTTTTTACTTTACTTAGCAGTAAATATAAAGTAGTGAAAACTAATGACTTTATCAATACCGAGATCGGAGTTGCAAAATCGCTGTTATCTGACGTTTCTTCAAAAACTGAGTTTTACATAGCCGAAATGGCGGCTTATAAAAAAGGTGAAATTAAGTTGATATCAAAGATCGTAGCACCCGATATTGGTGTAGTGACTGCAATAAACGAACAGCATCTGGAGTTATTTGGGTCTATAGAAAACACGATGAAAGCGAAATACGAATTAATAGAAAGTTTAAAAAATAACGGTATAGCAATATTTAACGGTAATAATAAATATTGTTTAACCATGGAAAAATGGGCAAAAGAAAAAGGTCTTACTACGATTATTTACGGAACCAATCCTCAAACTGCAAGAGATTTAATTGCATATGATATAAAAACTTATCCCGATAAACTGACATTTAAAGTGAAAAAGGGGAAAGAGGTGGAAGCATTTGATGTCCAGGTACTCGGATTTCATAATATTGAAAATCTCCTTGCGGCAATAGCTCTTTCTACTATAGAAAATATGAAATTACGGGAGATAAGTATGGTAGCCAAAAAAATACGTCCTTTCAAAAAGACTATGGAACCCATAGAAGGAATAAATAAATCTTTATTTATAAATGATACTTTCAATGTAAATCCGGAATCAGTGTCGGCAGCAATTTCTTATCTTCAGCAGTTTAAACGAAAGAAAATTCTGATTTTGCAACCGATGATTGAGCTTGGAGATAAAACGGATAAACTGCATGAAAAAGTGATAGAAGAAGCAGTCAGGGTATGTGATTATATTTTTCTGACTAATCTCAATTACCACGTCGCTATAATGAATGGAGCAAGAAAAGTAGAAAAAGGGGAAAAGAAAGTGAAGAGTGGAACTTCCGAGGAAATAGTGATGCTTCTGGAAGGACTTTTGGATCCGGGAGACGTAGTAATATTTGAGGGAAAAGAAACGGAAAAAATAATGAAAAGATTACTTTCAAAAAATAAGAAATAATATGAATATACCAAGACCAATTGCCATATCACTTTCACCTGATACAGAATCAGATGATGTATTACTTGCCTTAAAAACGCTTTTTTCTCCCTGGAGTTGGAAGAAGGGGAAGTATGAAGAAAAAGTAAAAAACTGGTTTCAAGTAAATTATGGTACGAAAAATATATTTACATTTACCAGCGGACGGGTAGCACTATATTATTTGTTAAAATCCTATGGAATAGGAGAAGGAGACGAGGTTATTGTCCAGTCTTTTACCTGTGTCGCGGTACCCGGTCCGGTACTTTGGACGGGAGCCAAAGCCGTATACGGAGATATTGATGAGAGTCTTAATTTAGACCCTGCATTATTAGAAAAATCCATTACGACAAAAACGAAGGCAATAATTGTTCAACATACATTCGGCATTCCGGCAAGGATTGAATTGATCAAAAAGATTACCCAAAAACATAATATATTATTGATAGAAGACTGTGCGCATAGTCTTGGTGCTACAGTTAACGGACAAAAAGTCGGAACATTTGGAGATGCCGCATTTTTCAGTTTCGGGAGAGATAAAGTACTATCATCAGTATTTGGAGGCCTTTTTATTATTAATAATAAATCCAAAGCTTCAAAGCTTCAAAGCTTCAAAGAAGAATACCAAAAAATTAATTACCCTTCTTATTCTTGGATCTTTCAGCAACTCTTGCATCCTGTCGTCTTTGCCTTAATATTACCTTTATATAATTTGATATTAGGAAAAGTATTATTATTCGTTTTACAGAAATTAAAACTTTTATCATATCCTGTATATCCTATCGAAAAGGAGGGGGGGAAAGAAGAAAGACTATTCAGAAAATATCCTAATGCTTTGGCTATGCTAGCTTGTCAGCAATTAGATAAACTGGAGAGATATAATAAAAGAAGAAGACAAATTTCAGGTATATATTACAGCTCACTTGCTGATATTAAATCAATAAAGCTACCGTCAAATACAGAAGGCGGAATTTATTTAAGGTTCAATATATTGGCGGAAAAGGGAAAAGAATTTATTGCGTATTCCAAAAAAGAGGGAGTAATACTCGGTAACTGGTACAGAAATATAATTGATCCCGAGGGAACTAATTTGGATAAAATAGGATTTATGAAAAAGAAAGGGCTAAATTCATCAAAGGAAGCATTGCTTAGTGTCAACTTGCCCACATATCCTCTAATGAAGGATAATGAGGTGGATAAAGTTATTAAACTTGTAAGGAAATATTACAGTGAGTTATGGAAATAAAAGAGATTGAGGATAAAAATATATGGGAAAAGTTTCTGTTGGAATATAATCCGGGGTCACTTTTCCAGTCGTGGAATTGGGGGGAAGTTCAAAAAAAAGCTTCAAAGACTCAAAGCTTCAAAGACTCAAAGAAAATTTGGCGGTTGGGATTATTTGATAACAAAGAATTGGAGGGGATTGCTCAGGTTGTGAAGATTACCGCGAAAAGGGGGGATTTTTTGCATGTCAGGCATGGACCAATACTTTCGGAGTGGAAAAAGGAGTATTTTCTTTTCCTGATAAATTACCTGAAGGAATTATCAAAAAAAGAAAAAGCGGTTTTCATAAGAGTCAGCCCATTGATTGAAAATTCCACTTGTCATAAAGAGTTAGTAGGACAAGTAGGTTTCCGACCTGCTCCCATACATGCAATGGATGGAGAGTATGTCTGGATACTTCCACTGGATAAAACAGAAGAAGAATTATTGTCGGGTATGCGAAAAACCACCCGATATCTGGTTAAGCAGGCGGAAAAACTGGGAGTAGAAATTGTAAATACTAAAGATCCCCGCGATCTGGACAAATTTACCAAAATTTATAGGGAAACAGCTGTAAGACAGGGATTTGTTCCTCATTTGGGCCTCAAAGAAGAGTTTGAGATTTTATCGAAAGAAGATCAAGTCATATTGTTGTTAGGCAAATACCAGAGGGAAATATTATCAGGAGCGATGATAGTATTTTACGGGAACCAGGGAATTTATCATCATAGCGCATCATACAAACAAAAAGTCCCCGTAAATTATCTTCTCCAGTGGAGAGCAATACAGGAGGCCAAAAAAAGAGGAATGAAATATTATAACTTCTGGGGAATTGCTCCCGAGGGGAAACTCAGGCATCCATGGGAAGGATTGACTACGTTTAAAAAAGGTTTCGGTGGAAATCTTACGGAATATTTACATGCTCAGGATTTGCCTATATCTTCCAAATATATGCTGAACTGGACACTGGAAACCTTAAGAAGAGTGAAAAAAGGGTATTAATAGGGTATAATTTAAAAACATGCTTCAGAGACTGAAAAAACATCATACTTCATTTAAGAATGCTTTTGCCGGTTTATACCTCGCTTTGCGAAGCGAACATAATTTTCAGCTGCAGATGTTGATCTCTCTTCTGGTAATACTGCTTTCTCTCTATTTGCATATCTCTCAAATGGAGTTTATTGCAGTGATGTTCACTATACTTCTAGTGCTCTCGACTGAAATGATAAATACAGCAATTGAAGAACTGACGGACTTCGTGACCCGCGAGTGGCGGGAGGAAGCCAGAATAGTAAAGGACGTGTCGGCAGGAATGGTCCTTTTGACGGCGATAGGGGCAGTGGTTATCGGACTAATAATATTTTTACCGAAAATCACTGTGTTATTCTCATAAACTTATGGCTTTTTTGCTCGGAATTCTTATTGCTTCTTTTTTACTCAACGGAATATTGTTTATTCCTTTTATCAATCTGCTTTATAAACTGAAATTTCAAAGACAGATACAGAAAACAAAAGACGCTTTTGAAAAGCCTACTCCTATTTTTGACAGATTTAATTCAAAAAAAGCAGGAATCCCTGTAGGGGGTGGTTTTCTTATCATTGTCACAACGACACTGCTTTTAATTATTAGCTTCATCCTCCTGTATTATTTCTGGGTACCTATTACATCGCTCTATCCTAATATGGCAGCTGAAATTAAGATTTTACTTTTCAGTTTTATATCATTCGGGATACTCGGGTTCTATGATGATCTGAAAAAAACATTCGTAAGCCGCGAAAAGAAATTTTTCGGGTTACGTCTTCGCCATAAACTGATATTGGAAATAATCCTGGCTCTTATTATTTCTTTCTGGTTATACACTGACTTGAAAATAGATTTTATACACATTCCGATTCTGGGTATTTGGTATCTGGGGTGGTTGATAGTGCCTTTTTCCGCTTTTGTCATTACCGCCTTTGCAAACGCATACAATATCACGGATGGCCTGGACGGATTGGCTTCAGGACTTCTTATGATTTCTCTTTTTGCTTTTTGGGTAATTTCCAGTTCCATTCTGGACACCCCGATATCCTTATTTATAGCTATCTGGTTGGGGGGAATCATTGCCTTTTTGTACTTTAATGTGCAGCCGGCAAGAATATTTTTGGGAGACGTGGGAGCTCTTTCTTTTGGCGCGACTTTGGCTACGATCGGACTGATGGAGGGTAAGATATTTTCACTTATTATTATCGGAGGCCTGTTTGTAGCGGAAGTCGGAAGTTCACTCGTGCAACTTTTAGGCAAATACTATTTAAAAAGAAAAATATTTTCCGTTGCCCCTATACATCTCTGGCTGGAATATCATAATTGGGAAGAGTCAAAAGTAGTCATGAGGGCGTGGCTTGCGGGAATAATGCTTGCTGTAATTGGTCTCTGGCTTGCTCTTATAAAGTAAATATGAAAAATGAGAAAAGTTCGACTTACTCTTATACACCAGAAAAAATCCTTTGACTGGATGATTGTGGGTTTAGTTATTCTGTTGTCCCTTTTTGGTCTCCTCATGATTTATGAATCATCCAACGTCTCAGCATTCAGGGACTTCGGAGATAAATATCACTACGTGAAAGACCAATTGGTTTGGATGATACTTGGTCTTTGTGCTTTTACCTTTTTTTCCTTTTTCGACTATCACAAACTTTATAATATTTCTCCCGTCATCCTTTTTGGGACCATCATTCTTTTGGTCTTAGTTTTTGTCCCGGGTATAGGTATAAAAGCTCTGGGGGCCCACAGGTGGATAAGACTCGGATCTTTCAATTTCCAGCCGGCGGAAGTAAGTAAACTTGCAATTATAATATATTTGTCTTCCTGGTTTACTTATAAAGAAAAGGGGCGTCTTCTCCCTTTTGTATCACTGCTTCTTATAATTTTGGGTTTGGTGATTGCGGAACCGGATCTGGGAACTTCCATTATCATAATGTTTGTGTCACTGGTGCTGTATTTTCTTTCAGGAGCCCCTTTTTGGCAATTTTTCCTTTTGATTCCAATGGGAGCCTTAGGATCACTTTTTTTATCAGTGGTTTCTCCATACCGGTTTAAAAGATTAACTACTTTTCTTGATCCGAGTATTGATCCGCTGGGCGCTTCATATCATATAAGGCAAATACTCATAGGCCTCGGATCGGGTGGTCTTTTCGGATTGGGACTGGGAAGTTCAAGACAAAAATATGAGTATCTTCCGGAGGCAACAACTGATTCCATTTTTGCCATAATCGGAGAAGAATTGGGGTTTATTGGAGCGATTTTCCTCTTTTCCGTGATGACATTTTTAATATACAGGTGTTTTCGGATTGCCAAAAATGCTCCCGACCGTTTCGGGCAATTATTAAGCGGCGGAATTGCTTCATTTCTGTCTATTCAGATAGTGATAAATTTAGGTTCGATGGTAGCTCTCTTTCCCTTAACCGGGGTTCCGCTTCCTTTTATTTCATATGGAGGTTCAAACCTTATAGTTACCATGTCGGGATTGGGTATCTTGCTTAATGCCAGTAAACAAATCGTAGAAAGGAAAAAATGACCAAGAAAATATTGATTACGGGGGGACACTTTACGCCGGCTCTCTCGGTAATTGAACAACTGCAAAAATATAAGCAATGGAAAATATATTTTGTCGGGAGAATTAGCGCTTTGGAGGGAGATAAGAAATTATCGGTAGAATACCGGAAGATCAAAGAATTAAATATCCCTTTTTTTGAATTATCTACCGGCCGTTTTACCCGTTCATTTTCTCTGAACACCTTTATTTCCTGGTTGAAGATACCATACGGACTAATTTCAGCATTTTTTATAGTATCCAAAGTGAAACCGGATATCATTTTGTCTTTCGGGGGTTACATTGCTTTGCCGGTAGCACTAGCGGGATTTTTGTTAAATATTCCGATAGTAACACATGAACAAACAACGGTGATGGGGCTTGCCAACAAAATCATTGCCAAAACGGCAAAAAAAGTATTACTGGCATGGACGGATACCATTGGAACACAAACATTCTCAGATAAAATTGAGATAGTAGGCAATCCAGTAAGACGCGAACTTTTCGAACCGGAAAAATCTTCATTTGAAAACAGCCATTATCAAAAGCCATTAATTTACATAACAGGAGGAAGTACAGGTTCCCATTCCATAAACAAACTTGTGACTGCTATTTTGCCCTGGCTTTTGAAAAAATATACTATAGTACACCAAACCGGGGAAAACTCTCTTTATCAGGACTATAAATTATCCCGAATGCTGAAAAGCAAACTGAAAAAGGAGTTAGCGGATAGGTATCATCCATACCCAACATTATCGGGAAATGATGTAGGTTGGTTGCTGAGTCACACAGATCTGATGATCGGAAGATCCGGGGCCAATACCGTTTATGAACTTCTTTTTTTCGGTACACCGTCTCTTCTTATTCCACTACCTTGGTCAGGAGGAAATGAACAATACCATAATGCCAAATTTCTCGAAAAAAACGGAAACGGATATGTACTGGAACAGAAAAATGTTACCCCTGAAATCTTATTAAAAGAAATTGAAAGCAATATAGGGAAAAAAAGAAAGGTAAAATATAAGCCGGTGACAGATGCTGAGAAAAGGATTGTTAATATATTAAACATGGTAGTAAAATTGAAGGGTGAGACGTACCAAAAAGTATAAGTTCAAAAAAATCTTCATCCTCCTTCCCCTGATATTCATTCTTTTTTTAGTTTCTTTATATATTTGGAAAACAGGCGTTTTTAATATAAAAGAAATTATCATAAACGGGGATATTCAAAACATCCGCGGAATAGAGAGCTTGGCGGACAAGAATATATTTTTCTTAAATAAAGCCAGGGAAGAAGAGATTCTGGAGGATAGGAATTTCCAGGTATCAAAAATTACTATCGAAAAAAAGTATCCCCACACCATATTATTAAAAATAGAGAAAAGGCAGCAAGTATTGCAGATAGAAACTGCAGGAAATTTTTATTCTCTGGATATAAACGGTGTAGTTTTGGGAAAAAGCAGTACCAAATTTGATTTGCCGGTATTAATTCTGACTGAAGAGAAAAAGTTGAAAATCGGAGAAAAGGCAGATATTGCCGAAATATCATATATTACAAAAACAATATCGCGGCTTAAGGAAGGTTCATTTGCAGTGGGAATGATAAGTATAGAAGACGGGGGACAAACTATGAAAATCGTACTTGCGGATGAAACAATAATTTACTCAAGTCCCAGTCGGGATGCCCATAAACTAGTTTCCTCTTTACAAATAATCACCTCGCGATTTAGAATAGAAGGGAAAATAATAAACACGATAGATTTCAGATACGATAAACCGATCGTAACTTTTTTATAAGAAGACATTGAGTAAATTTCACAAATGAAAAATCGTATTGTAGCAGGCATAGATGTAGGCACTTCTAAGGTGACAACCATAGTTGCCAGTGTCCCCCTTGAAGGACTCATCAATATAATCGGTGTTGCCACAATTCCCAGTCGGGGTATAAGAAAAGGGCAGGTGGTAGATATAGAAGAAGCCACAGGTAGTATCCTGGAGTGTCTGGAAGCAGCTGAGAGAATGGCAGGTTATTCCATATCTTCTGCTTACTTTTCTGTCGGGGGGGTGCATATCGCATCACAAAATTCACATGGAGTGGTAGCTGTAGCCGAGCCGGATAAAGAGATTACTCATGAGGATGTAAAGAGGGCTGTCGAAGCAGCCAAAGCAATTTCCCTTCCTTCTACAAGAGAAATTCTTCATGTGCTTCCCCGTGAATTTATAGTAGATTCACAGGAAGGCATAAAAGACCCGTTGGGTATGACAGGAGTCAGACTAGAAGTGGAAACTCATTTAGTAACCGCCGGGTCTACAGCTCTTCGGAATTTGGGTAAATGCGCTTCGGTAGTAGGTGTGGATGTGGACGGTTTTGTATTTTCGGGGCTGGCCTCTGCAGAAAGTTCCCTGACTGAAACAGAAAAAGAATTGGGAGTGGTGTTGGTAGACATAGGCGGAGGAACTACTGATATCTGTGTTTATACGGAAGGTGCATTATCATATTCCAGTGTACTTCCTATCGGAGCAAAAAATATTACAAATGATTTAGCGATAGGATTGCGCATTTCTTTGGAAAGCGCGGAGAAAATTAAATTGCTTTTGGGTAAGAAACAGAAAGAACCGGCTTTGCCCGATCTGGCATTTGAACATACCGGAAAAAAGGAAAAACCCAAAGACTCAGATGAGATGGATATTGCTGATTTAGCTTTGCCCGAAGGAGTGACTCACGTATCGAGAAAAACATTGGTAGAAGGTATCATCAAACCCAGGCTGAATGAAATATTTACTATGGTCGGACTGGAAATAAAAAAGAGCGGGTTCGGAGGGATGACTCCTGCAGGACTGGTTTTGACCGGAGGCGGAGCGGATACTGTCGGAGTAGTGGAGGCTGCCAAGCGGAATCTGGCTATGCCGGTGAGAGCAGGGTTGCCTACAGGAATTACAGGACTGATTGATGAAATTATCGTTCCTTCATATACGGCTGCGATTGGATTAATTTTGTATGCCGGAAAATCAACAGCAACTCCTGAAAGGGTTTCAATGAAATCATTCGGTAAATTTACTGCCAAAATCCCTATTAAGGGAGTAGCCGCAAAGATGGTAGATCTGGTTAAATCATTCTTACCTTAAGACTTTTCCTGCCCAAGAAAGGATTTTATGCTAATCAAACCTGATATTGCAAGATTTGCAAAAATTAAAGTGATCGGAGTTGGTGGCGGAGGATGCAATGCTGTCAATTCCATGATTTCGACATCCCAGATACAGGGAGTGGATTTTATTGGCGTAAATACAGATGCCCAGGCACTTCTAAACTGCGGAGCGCAGACCAAAATTCAGATTGGTGAAGATTTTACCCGGGGGCTTGGTGCGGGAGGAAATCCGGATGTCGGTAAACAGGCGGCCGAGGAATCCCGAGAAAAAATTAAAGAGCATATGTCTGACAGTGACATGGTCTTCATCACCTGCGGAGAAGGTGGCGGAACCGGTACCGGTGCTTCGCCTATCATTGCAGAAATTGCAAAGGAAATGGGGGCTTTGACGGTAGCTGTCGTGACCAAGCCTTTTGCTTTTGAAGGAACAAGAAGAATGATGGCTGCAGAAGAAGGGATAGTAAATCTTAAAGAAAAAGTAGACACGCTTATCGTCATCCCCAACCAAAGAATACTGGACGTAGTCGACAAAAAAATGACTTTGGTTGAGGCATTCAGAATAGTTGATTCAGTACTAGGACAGGGTGTGCAGGGAATTTCAGACCTTATCACCATGCCCGGTCTTATAAACGTAGACTTTGCCGATGTCAGGACTATCATGAGCAGTGCAGGATCAGCACTAATGGGTATCGGCCAGGGTGTCGGAGAAAACAGAGCCGCGACCGCTGCCAGAATGGCTATCTCTTCACCACTTCTGGAACTCTCCATTGATGGAGCCAAAGGGGTCCTTTTCAACATAACCGGTGGAAATGATCTGACCATGATGGAGGTAGATGAAGCAGCCAAAGCCATTTCCGCAGCTGTCGATACCGATGCCAACATCATCTTCGGTGCCACAATAGATGAGCAGATGGTGGACCAGATAAAGATCACCGTAATAGCCACAGGATTTGATGAAAGCAGAAGAAGACTCAAAGAACTCACCCAAAAAGTCGAGCCGGTACAGATGGAAAATAATAACAACGGCAACAGTCGTCCGCAGCGTGACATCCCATCCTTCCCAACCGACGATCTTCCCCCCGAAGAAGATCAATGGGACATCCCCGCCTTCTTGCGCCAAGGTAAACATTAATATTTTGTCGCAATACGGCGAGGCAAGCCCGCATTCCTAAGACAGGGGAAACATTAGGAAAAATCAAAAATAGGAATGAATTATTGTTAAACAGGCTAAATAGTGATAATTTAAGGGAATGAGATTTGTTAATAGATTTAATATTTTTAATAAAAATAAAAGGCACGTTTTTCTCCTCGGTTTAATTTTTCTCCTGGCAATATTCCTGAGGTTTTATAATTTTCCACACAGGTGGGGGCCGATGTTGGCGGATGACAGCCGGGATGTGATGATAGCAAAGGAAGCGATTATTCGTGGGAAACTGCCTTTATTTGGACCATTTTCTTCTGCGGGACCATTTGTTTTTGGCCCTCTTTATTACTGGTTTGCAGTTTTTTGTTATCTTCTTTTCCCCCGAAGTTTGGAATCACTTTGGGTGATGTTGGGAATATTGGATCTGGTTAATGTAGGCATATTTTATCTCTGCGGTTATCTTTTGGGAGGGAAAAGGCTGGGACTGATTACGGCTTTTTTTGCCGCGATTTCTCCGCAGATGGTATTTCGGTCCATGATATTCGGACCCCACTCATTTATCAGTATTACTACTTCTTTCTCTATTTTATTCTTTATCCTTTTCAGCAAAACAAAAAAATTATTATTCCTTTTATTAATGGGTATTGCACTTGGTGCTGCTATTAACACACATTACCAGGCGATAAATTTACTTTTCTTTCTTCCGGCGATATTTTTTATACCCGCGGAGTTGAAGAAAAAAATAAAAGGATATTTTGCTTTGGCTATGGGTTTTCTGTTTCCTTCTCTTCCTCTCCTGGTTTGGGATTCCCAACAAAACTTTGCCAATATCAGAAATCTAGCTGATTATTTTCTTATCGGCCAGTACAGGATATACGTGCCGAACAGCTGGAAATTATTTATTTTCAAATATATTCCGAACTACTGGTCTTTCGTTTCCGGAGGAAACACTTATTTAGCTTTTTTTATGATAGTAGTTATTGCCTCAGTATTTCTATATCTCATCATAAAAAAGAAAATAGGCAGACCACTATTTATATTAATATCTGTATTTTCGGTGATGATGTTCCTAAACAGATTTTATCGGGGTGAAAGATCTGAAGGGTACCTGATATATTTCAGTCCTTTTATCATAATATTTACTTCTTATGTTATTAATTTTCTTTTATCCAATACTATTAAGAGAAAATCAATAAGGGTGTGGGTAAAACTTTCAGGAATAATCCTTATTACAATATTAATAATAGGAAACGGTATCAAAATTGCTAGTCTTATCATTCCCTTTGATAATCATCTCATTGAGATAAAAAAAACGGTAGAAATATTGTCTAAAAATAAACCAAAGCAGGGATATGCACTTTTTGATTTTGATTGGTTTTATGGAACCAAGAGCTATCCACTAGCGCTTATTATGGAAGAAAAGAAGCTTTTAGATCCGCAAGGAATTCCTATTGGAGTGACGTGTAACCCTTATCCTGCACCAATCATTATGAAATACCAGGATAAATGTAAGATCATAGACCTCTCTGGAATAAAAGGTAGAAAAGACGAAAAGAGGTGGCTTCCCGTGAGTCAAAAGTACTTATATGATGATCTTATTACCCGTTGGACTAATAACAAATTACCAACCAACTTCCGTTTTTTCAATAAATTTTGATATATTCTCTTGCCACCATTATCATCAGGATTTAAAATAGCTTAATGACAAAAGGAATATTCAAACTTTCCAGATCATGGCAGTTTTGGACACTTCTTTTTATCATCATTTTAAATTTAATTATAGCAATAATTCCGATAGTAAAAGGAATTTTTCCTTTCACTTTTGATCAGGGGAGAGATCTTCTTTGGGTGAAAAATCAGATTGATTTCCGTAAACTGTATTTAATTGGTCCCTGGGGAGGACTTTCCGGAGCATTTTTCGGAGCTTTTTGGTATTGGTTTCTCATCATTCCATTTATTCTTTCCAATGGTGATCCTATTGCTATCACTATATTCAATGCTCTTTTGGTATACGGATCTATAATTGCGGCCGCTTGGGTAATAAGTAAATATTCCAAAACCACTGCATATTTTATCTGTTTACTCGGTTTTCTTTCCGTACCTTTCCAATATATTGCCAGTTATCCTTTTTCCGAACATCTTCTTCCGATACTCACATTTATTCTGGTATTTTCTTACGCAAAAATTCTCGCAAGTTCGGATACCCGATATTTTTATCTGGCACTTTTTGCCATAGCTCTCATGTTTCATGCAGAACCGCCGGTATCGGTATTTTCATTTCCTTCTGTATTTCTGATAACACTCATCTCGAAAAATAGAAAAAAAATATTAAATGCTAAAACCATATTTTTCGGATTTTTGATTTTTCTCATTCCCTTTCTTCCGCAGATACTGTTTGATTTCAGGCATGATTTTATACAGACGAAAGCATTTATCGGAGTTTTGACGGGAGCAAACAGAAGTCTCGGAGGGATCCTACCGTTTCCTGAGAGGGTAGTCGACAGACTGTACAAGATCTTAAATGCATTCGGAGACAATTTTCTTTACCAATCAGTATTTATCTCTTTTCCGGTCCTGGCTTTTGCCTTTTGGACAAATTTGAAGCATAAGGGAAACAGTTTTCTCCATCAAATTCTCTGGGCATCGTACTGGTATATCATATCGTTATATATGATCTTTACCGTATATCCTCCCGAGTTTAAGGAATTTTATCTTGAAGGAATTTATATCATCTCAATTATATTTTTGGCTTTTGCTTTTTCGTCTCTTTGGGAGAATAAAAAATGGCGGATTCCTATAATCATGTTTTTTATTCTTTCCTTCATATGTCATAAACAGCCGCTTCAACTTATACAGTCTCAAAGCAATAATTTTAATGACAGAAAAAATCAAGGGAGCCTTTATAGAAATCAGACAGATATAGTTTCCTGGGTATATCAAAAAGCCAGGGGAGAAGGATTTAGAGTATATACTTATGATCCAGCCATTTATGACTATCCATTCCAATATTTATTCTTACGAGAAGGTCTTACCAAATACGGTTATCTGCCGGAGGAGTTCTCATATCTGCCAAAAAAACCCGAGTATGTGGATATGAAAGATAAGCAAATGCAAAGATATCGGGAAAAAATTAAAACAGCGGGAAAAATAATATTTCTCATCATACAACCGGAGACAGAAAAGGAAAGAATTATCTTTTGGCAGTCCCATTTTCCTTCAAAAGAATATAAATTGTTGGAAAAGAAGCAGTTTCCCGATAATACAACTGTGGAGAAACTTCAAAATATCCGATAACTTTAAGCACGCTTGTGCTTACCATGGTAATTTTGTGTTGACCTGACAACGTTTGCAAGAGGTCCTCTTGCAAATAGCCTCCAATCAATCTATTTCCTGATCGATAGTCAAATTTGCGATAATGTCTGTTTCCTTGGAGATCTCCAAAAAATGGCTGTATGAATTATATTCATTTCTTTTTGAGAAGTGATTCAAAATATAGTTTGTATTTATCCATTTGGTATTTCTTTCGCTCAGATATTCCGGTATGGTGCATGGAAAAGGACTTTCTTTCCATCTATTTATCGGTAATCCTGACCATAACGCTGGGTTCTGATTGATATAACGTGATAAGTGAAGTAACTGTTCTTCTGTCTCAACAAGTACTGCCTTATATACGTCCTGAAAGAGTACGCCCGACCTTTTATACTTTCTGTTGAAATACATTCCATATCTGGTACCGATTGAATTCATAAAGAGGTTTAAACAGTCTGGTGAAACCTGTTTCAGAAGTAAGTGAAAATGATTGGGTAATAATGCATAAGAGAGGAGTTCGATATATTTATGATAATTTTTTAGTTTTAATAATTTTAATGCCTTATCCTTTTCCTTTAATGAGGAATTTGATGAAACTATTATTTTCTGTAAACTTTCTTCATCCTTAGGGCTAAGGTATGTCTCCAAGTAGGAAAGAAAGACGGAATAGTCTTGATGATCCTGAAATATGGTTCTTTTCTCAACACCTCTGTTATAGACATGGTAAAAACCATTCAAAGTATATGTCTTTACTGAGTATTTAGATGCCATATATTAAATATAGAGGGATAGAATCTTATTTGCAAGAGGTCCTCTTGCAAATGGCTTTGTAGTTTACGATCTTAAAACACGTTTCGATGTGGCAAAAGACATATTGAGTCCTTTCGGAGTAGAAGTGACGGCAGTGGATAATAATGACAATTCAATGGCTACCTTTGATAGTACAGACAAACTGGTCGAATTGAGCCTTCCTCAGTATACTTACGACGGTGTGGTGAAAGAAATTTCAGTTAAACTAAATTTTATTAATTATTATACAGCACTTATTTCAGCTAAAAGAATTAACATCCGGAAACATTGAGACCTTCGGTATTTTCTGATATCATATTAAGAACTCCAGTAAGGCGATAAAATCATCTTTTATAAGTTTTGAGTTTTGCGCTTTGCCATTTGAGTTTATTTCATGTTTAAACCTGTTAATTCAAAAATAAATTTTTCGGAGCTAGAGGAAGAGCTTATCAAATACTGGAAGGAAAATAAGATTTTTGAAAAATCAGTTGAATCCAGACCGCTGGATAAGAAATGGACTTTTCTTGACGGGCCGCCGTTTGTGACGGGGGTTCCCCATTACGGATCTCTTCTTTCATCAATCCCCAAAGACCTGTTTGGGAGATACTGGACAATGAAGGGTTATCGGGTCAGACGCGTATGGGGATGGGACGGACACGGGTTACCGATCGAAAATAAAGTCGAAGGAAAACTGGAAATTAAAAGGAAAAAGGACATAGAAGAAGTGGTCGGAGTCAAAAAGTTTATAGAAGAATGTAAGAAATATGTCAACGAAGTATCCGAAGAATGGGAATGGTATGTAGATCATATCGGAAGGTGGGTGGATTTCGAAAATGCCTATAAGACCTGGAATCTGGATTATATGGAATCAGTGATGTGGGTATTTAAACAGATGTACGACAAAGGATTTGTGTACAAAGGCCTTAGAGTTTCTCTATATTGCCCGCACTGTGCTACTCCCATTTCCAATTTTGAAGTGGCTATGGATGCGGATAATTACCGGATAGTAAACGATGCCGCTACAACTTATAAATACCAGATGAAAGACGAAAAAAATACATACATACTGGCCTGGTCTACTACTCCATGGAATAAGATAGTGACACCGGCACTGGCTGTCAATCCCAAACTTGATTATGTAAAAGTTGCACAGGGAAATGAATATTATATATTGGCAAAATCAACACTGAAAACCTTAAATGCCGAACCTAAACACCAAATAGAGGAAACTGTAAAAGGCAAAGAACTCATCGGCAAAAAATTCGTTCCACATTATGACTATTATCCTTTGGAGCCGGGAGAAAAAGCATTTGAGATAATCGGCGGTGATTTCGTCACGGCAGAAGAAGGCACCGGAGTAGTCACGATAGCAGTTTATGGTGAAGAAGATTTGAAAGCAATGAAGGAACAAAATATACATATAGAAATGCATCTGGACGAAGAGGGGACTGTCAAACCTGAAGTGCCTTTGTTTGGAGGGATGTATTATCTGAAAGCCAATAAATATGTAAACGAAGATCTGGGAAAAAGAAACCTGATTTATAAAGACGAGAATCTGCCTCACAATGTACCGCATTGCTGGAGATGTCATACGAGACTATATTATGCTCCCCAAAATGCCTGGTATGTAGACGTCCAGAAGTTAAAAAACTTACTCAATAAAACTAACGAATCTGTCGACTGGTTCCCCAAACATTTCAAAAACGGCAGATTTCTCAAAAGTCTGGAAAATGCGCCTGACTGGAATATTTCCCGCAGCAGGTATTGGGGATCACCCGTACCGGTCTGGGAATGTGAATGCGGAGAAAGATTTGTACCTGGGTCAATTACGGAATTGGAAAAAGAAAGCGGCAGAAAAATTAGCGACCTTCATAAGCCGGGAATTGATGATATTACAGTTGTTTGTAGAAAATGCGGGAAAACAGCCAAGAGAGTGCCAGAAGTTTTGGATAGCTGGATAGAAGCAGGAAGCGCTTCTTTTGCCGAGCGGCATTTTCCCTTTAACCAAACCGAAAAACTTGAAGATTTCTACCCGCCTGATTTTATAGCAGAATATACAGGCCAGATCAGGGCATGGTTTTACGTACTGCATGTGATAGGCGGGGCAATTTATGAAACCGAAGCTTTTAAAAATGTAGTTGTAGAAGGAGTGATACTCGGAACCGACGGACGCAAAATGAGTAAGAATTACGGGAACTATCCGGACCCAAGGGAAATGATAGGAAAATATGGCGGTGACGCTTTAAGACTCTATCTCATGGGGTCGCCTGTCATGCACGGGGAGGACATTGTTATATCGGAGGAACAATACAAAAATCAGGTCCGGGGCATGATGCTGATACTATGGAATGTTTATAATTTCTTTGTAACTTATGCGAATATTGATAAGCTTCAAAGAAGTAAAGACACAAAGCTTCAAAGAAAAAAAGAAAATATTCTTGATAGGTGGATATTATCAAGATTAAATAATTTGATTGAAATAGTGACCGGGGGTTTGGATAAATATGATACGGTGGTGTCGATTGAGGAGATTAAGAAATTTATAGATGATCTATCTACCTGGTATATCCGCAGGTCCAGAGACAGGGTAGGACCGACTGCAAAAAATCAGGAGGATAAAGAATCTTTTTACGATACGACTTATACGGTGTTGGTAAATTTAACCAAATTGCTGGCTCCTGTCACACCATTTATCACAGAGGAAATATACAGAAACTTGACCCTGGAAGAGTCGGTGCATCTTTCGAATTGGCCGATTGCAGACAAAAGTATTGTCGACCCGGATTTGGAAGAAAAGATGATTTTGGTCAGACAGATGGCGGAACTAGGTCACTGTCTCAGGAAAGAAGCGGGAATAAAAGTGAGACAACCATTAAGAAAATTAAAAATCAAAAATCAAAAATCAAAAATTGACGAAGATCTGTTAAATCTTATTAAAGATGAGTTAAATGTAAAAGAAGTAGAAATAGAGGAAGGAGAAGGAGAAATGATTGGAGAATTAGACACAACGATTACTGATGAGCTGAAAAAAGAAGGAGAGGTACGGGAACTGATACGAAACATACAGATACTCAGAAAAGAAGCGAGCTGTTCTCTCACGGAAAAAATAGAAGTGGAAATCCCCTCATATCCGAAAGAATATGAGAAATATTTGATGGAACAGACTCTGGTAAGTAATATACTACCGGGAGAAGTTCTTAAAATTGTAAGAATTAATAAATGAAATTTCTCCGCACACTGGATCCTTTTATCACTTTTCCTTTGCTCGGGTTGGCGGGGTTTAGTTTAAGCCTGATATACAGTACGGTTCCAGGGCTTTTTGGTGACCAGCTGACATTTTTCTTCATAGGTTTCATATTTTATGTAATAAGCGGCAGTATGGATGCCAAAATTATCAGGAATTTTGCGGTCTTTTTTTATCTTCTGTCGATCTTTCTTCTTCTGGTATCATTTTTCGGACCAAGCGTGAGAGGTGCCAGCAGATGGATATACATAGGTTCAAAAGGATTTCAGCCTTCTGAAGTGGTAAAACCCTTTCTGATTATAGCGATGGCTGCTTTAATAGAATCCCGTCCGCCGAATAATATTAAAAATATTTTGCTTTCTCTGGTGATGATACTTATCCCGGCGCTTATAATTTTTAAACAGCCCGATTTGGGTAACGTGATAATATATTTAATGTTTTTTTCCGGGATGATCTTTCAGGCGGGAATAAGTATATACCTTGTCGGAGCCACTGTAATTATGGGAATTTTCCTCATTCCTTTTTCCTGGCATTTCCTCCAGACTTATCAGAGAAACAGGATATTATCTTTCCTCAATCCTTATAACGATCCACAGGGTGCCGGCTATAACGCTCTTCAGGCGATCATAGCCATCGGTTCCGGGCAACTTATGGGTTTGGGTCTAGGCCGCGGAACCCAGAGCCACCTCCTTTTTCTGCCGGAACATCATACTGATTTTATATTTGCTTCCCTTGGTGAGGAGTTTGGAATGGTTGGGGGAATACTTCTTTTGATCTTTTTCTTTATTCTCCTTTTCAGAATTCTGAAAATATGCCTTGATACTCACGACAATTTTTACAGATTTATTAGCCTGGGGATATTTCTGCAGATTTTGTCACAGCTATTTATAAATGTGGGTATGAATATAGGACTTTTGCCTATAACCGGAATTACATTACCGCTTGTGTCATACGGAGGCAGTTCCGTGATCAGTACAATGTTGGGTCTCGGGTTTGTGAGCGCAATTTCCCGGGACAGACGCGGACAAGTACCACTTGTGATCAAATGAGAGTTTTAGTATAATCTCATGTTATGTATACAATAGTAAAAATTGCGGGAAAACAATACAAGACAAGCGCAGGAGACGAAATAATAGTCGATAAACTGGACGGGGAAAAGGGAAAAGTAGAGTTTACTGATGTTCTTCTGGTATCCGACGGTGACAAAGTTATTGTCGGAACTCCGAATGTATCTGATGTTAAAGTCATCGGTGAAATAGTAGAACAGATAAAAGGGGATAAAGTAAGAGTGGCTAAATATAAAGCCAAAGTCAGATACAGAAGAGTCACCGGATTTCGCCCAATGCTTACTAAAGTGAAAATTACCGGTATTTCAGGAGTAGAAGGAGAAACAAAAAAAGAGATCAAATCCAAACCGTTGAAAGCTAAAAAGACAGAAAAATCGAAAGTTACGAAAGTGTGAAATCCCTCTTGACTGCCGTGAAATGTAGTTTTATAGTATAAAACACCTATGGCGCATACAAAAACCGGAGCAACAACTAAAGGAAACCGCGATTCGATAGCCAAAAGGCTCGGAATCAAAAGATATGCCGGAGAAAATGTCATTTCCGGAAATATTATCGTACGCCAAAAAGGGACAAAATTTAATCCGGGAACAGGCACCAAAATGGGTAAAGATTACACGATCTTTGCCGTAGTCTCAGGCAAGGTCGGTTTCAAAGTCAAATACGGGGAAAAATACGTTCAAGTTTTATAACATTGTTTAAATCTATATGGATAATGTCGTGGGTCAAATTCTAGAACTCGAAGTAGACCTCTTGCAACCTAATCCGCTTCAAGTCCGTAGTCTCATCAAATCCGAATCTCTGGTGGATCTGGTGGAATCAATTAAAGAACACGGTATACTGGAGCCTCTTGTTGTAGCTAAAACGCCTGCAGGATTTCAACTGATAGCTGGTGAAAGAAGATGGAGAGCCAGTAAAATTGTCGGACTAAAGAGAGTTCCGGTGGTTGTACGTGAAACTACTGCTCGGGGAATGCTTGAGATGGCGTTGGTGGAAAATGTCCAAAGAGAGAATCTTAATCCTATAGAAAGAGCCCAAGGATTCCAGAGACTCTTGGATGAATTTGGACTCGGTGTAACGGAAATATCAAAAAGAGTAGGAAAGAGTCCGGCTTATGTTTCCAATACCCTTCGTCTCCTCACTCTTCCGGATGCTATAAAAGACGGACTTATTTCTCAGGATATTACTGAAGGTCATGCCAGGGCAATTGCCGGTCTTGGAGACCTGAAACTGATGGTAAACGCATATAAAACTATTTTATCTGAAGGCGCATCAGTCAGGAGAGCTGAAGATCTGGCCAGACAGCTGAAAGAAACCATCAAGCAGAAACCCAGAACGATAATTGATAAAATTTACAGTTCGGAACTCGAGACGATTGCCCAGGAGATTGGTGTAAAAACAAACGGAGTAGTCAAGATCTCACAGTCACAGGTATCGGCAAGGGTACTTATGGTCTTCAAGGGACCTATAGAATCTACTACCGAAATAATCAGAGAAATCCGCAAAAAATTGGCTTCTTAAACTCTCTCGCAGAATCTTTATTTTCCTCCCGGGTACTCTGCGGTTTTGATCAAACCCAAAACAGTAGGTGGCCAATAGCGGAAAAATGCACGGCCGATAATGTCTGATTCTTTAATAGGTCCGAATTCCCTGGAATCAGAACTGTGGGGACGATTGTCTCCCATGACCCAGAGGTATCCTTTTGGAACTGTAATTTCTTCGCCTTCTTTGATATATGATCCTCCGAATAAATTAGTCTTATCCGCAATATACGGTTCGTTTATGGGAGCTCCATTTACAAAAACTGTTTGGTTCTCAACTTTAATTTTGTCTCCGGGTACTCCAATGATTCTCTTAATATAATCAACATCCGGATTGCGCGGCGCTTTAAAGACTATCACTTCACCCCGGATCGGGTCACGGAGTTTGTATGAAATTTTATCTGTCAGTATATATTCCCCATCATGGAAAGTAGGTACCATCGATGAGCCTTTTACTTCGTTGGGTTGGGCGGCAAAAAGATATACGACGACGAAAATTGAGAGAGCCACAACTATCGTTTCTACGGTATCCATCACGATAGCTGATAATCGGCTTTGAATATCCATATTCAACCAGTGTATCTAATCTGATATAATTCTGTCAATTGGAATTTGAATAGTAAACTCAGGGGATCGTTAGCTCAGCGGTAGAGCGCTACGTTCACACCACGCCTACACTGGCCGTTTAGCTCAGTTGGAAGAGCGCTACGTTCACATCGTAGAAGTCGGGGGTTCGAGTCCCTTAACGGCCACAGTTACGGCGGGCAGGTCGTACAGGTTTCTGGTCCAAACCCAGGCGCGACCACTAAAGATGAATAAAGTGGAGAAATAGTTATTTACCAAGTATGATGAGGATGTCTGCTTCAGGACGGATTTCACCTTCAGGAAGAGCCCCAATTTTTGCTCCCAGAAATTGGGAAATATCTTCGGCCAATGTCGTATCTTTGCCCGTTAGATTCACGACAAGAATTTCTGAATATGTATTTTTTCCGGCAGTTTCCCTTTCCGTGATTTCTATCTTTTCTCCATATTTTTCCTTCAGTTTCTTTTCGAATCCCAAAGAGAAACCCATGGCAGGAGTACCATTGTATATTGATACTCTCACGGGTTTGAGAATTTTTGTAGGAGCCGGTGTATTTTCAGAAGTGACAATAGTAGGAGTAGGTGTATTTTCAGAAGGGCCTATTATAAGAGGTGCAATGTCTATAACTTTGTGGATGCTCGGTCTATATAAGATAGCTTTTTTAGCCTGGGTATAGATAAGTACTCTGTCCCCATTTTCGCTTCGGGCAAAAAAAGGTTGGTTTTTGAGTTTTTCTTTATCAGAAACAGTAGCTGCAGTTGGTTCTTCTCCTCCCGGCAGTTCTACCACTTTCCCTACTTCTTCTATAAGTGATCCCAGTTCCTCGCGGGCTGCTTCTCTGGGATTTTCCAGAAGTTTCCGGTTTTTCTCGTATTTGGAATAAAAATAGTATGAGGGGAGTATGGCAGTAAAGAGGATAAGGATAATCAAGGGAGCAAGAAATATTTTTTTTGATATAGAAGGAAATTTGATCATCAAAATCAGTTTGTCTTAATATTACTCATTTAATAGTTTTACGTCAAGGCTTTTTAGCAGGTGAAAGAAATGCTATAGTAAAATTATCGTGAGGAAAGGACTTATTTTTGCAATAATATTATTTTTCGGGATATTTGTCCCGGTTTTTGCTTCCTATCCTCCTACATCAAGAACATATCTTAAGTTAAACAGGCAAAAAATTTCAAGTACAGTTTCTGGGACTCTATGCCATAAACCATCGACGGATAATCCGGGTACGGAAGGAAAAGTTTCCATCACTTTTCCCGATGATTTTGCCATCGATTCATCGATAGCCGGTTGGACCACCAATACTGAGAACCTTCCATCGGGTTCTGTGGTTTGGCCGGGGATCGGATCCGCGGCCTTTTCTGTATTGTCAAAAACAGTCACATTTATAAGCGACGATCTTCCGTCATCATCTAGTCTTTATTGTTTCAATTTTGAAAGCACCAGTTCATTCACAAGTCCCACTCCGGGTGATAAAAAAGTTCCTGTGATTACTTATACCGGCGGAAATGAAGAGATCGATTTTATGGAATTGGGGATACCGATACTAAGAAATGACCATCTGACTATCACCGGACAGATTTCGGAAACACCAAATGATTTTCTTCTCGATATAAGTAAGATGACGTCAGGAGAGACCTACTCTCAGGACAGTACTATGGAGTTTCAAATCAAATTCAGTTCTCTTCTTTTATATAATATTCCTCTTACTATCGAAGCCTCCTGGCCGGGAGGAGAGATAGAGGGAGCAGCCGGTTCTACTGTAGATGTGGTGGAATATGTGACAGACAGCGCGAGCACCGGCTATAACGAGACATCACCGGTCATAGATCTCGTAAATAAAAGAATTACTTGGAATATAAGGCCTTTGACAGCCGGTAAAAAAGATCAGAGCGTATTTTTCAAACTCAGGACAAACTCGCTTTACCAGGGGACAAGGAAAGTAAAGGGAAAAGTAGTCGCGAGGGTCATAACAGATGATATATCCATGGAGCGTTCTGCAGATTTTTCCTATTTATACTCACCCCAAAAAACAGAAACGGAAGTTCCCGGAACCACATCTACCATGATCACATTACGATCAGTAACTCACGATCAGGCTGTAATAACGATAAGCACGCAGGAAGAAACAAAATCTGAAGTAAATTATGGCACAATGGCTACGATATTAAATTATAAAATCGGAGGCAGCCAATACCTGAAAGAAAATATAATTACAATAGACAAACTTCTTCCCGAAACAGCATATTATTTCAGGGTCACTTCTATAACTAAAGAGGGGATATCGACTGTTACCGATATATTTTCATTTACGACCGCAGAAATTTCCGTCGCACCCGAAGTAGAAGAGGAATCTATAGTATTTACCAGTGCAGATGTGATACTGAGTAATCCCGAGACTCAGAAAAAAGGTCCTCCATCGTTTACGCTTCCTCAAGGAGGAAGTTATAACTTCCGGTTTAAATTAAATAAACCCGAGACGGTAAAGGAGGTGAGGGGAACTATAAGAAATAAAACAGTTCTGGGGATAACCAGTGAAGAAATCATAGAACCATCAAGCTCGGAAACTACCCTTTTTGAAAGACTGCCGGGTGTCTTTGAGGGAAGATTGAAAACTCCGGATACCATGGGCACTTATGAGATATACATCCGCGTCATCGACTATTACGGAAACATAGTAGAGAACAAACTCGGAGAAGTATATGTCAGTGAAAAATTTACAGTGAGAAACCGGAAAACAGGTCAGCCCGTCGAAGGGGCACAAATACTCTTATATTTGTATAATCCCAGGACGAGGCTATACAATCTGATACCCGAAAAGATTATCCCCATCCGTAATCCAAGTTACACCGATATCAAAGGACAGATAAGCTTTCCTCTTTCGCCGGGGCGGTACAAAGCGCAAATAGCCGCCATAGGTTATAAACCCGAAGAGGTGGAATTCCCCATTGGGAGTAAGCCGGGGGAGGATTATCCGAAAGTACATCTGAAAAGCGAGCCATTCAATCTTTTTACTGCAGGATTGTATTATTGGACAATAATAAGTGATCTGGTACGTTCATCACAGTCATATATACAGAAACTTTCATACTCTGTACGTTTTTTTGAGATCAATGCACTTTTTGCCACTTTTATACTGATTTTTCTCACTCTGCTTTCCTTTTCTGCAAGACTTCGTATTCCACTTCATTCGATGATAGAGTATTTTCTTCATAGGACAAGAATAGCGACAATCCATAAAAAGATGGGAGAGAGGATAAAGGGAAGAATATTTGATGAAGAAACTGGAAAAGCAGTCACATATGCCAGCGTTTACCTTATAGATACTGATAAAAATAAAATAGTCGGGCACTGTCTTTCCGACGACTATGGGGATTTCAGCTTTATAAAATATTCAGGAAAATTTTATGAACTTGAGGTGATGAAAGAAGGATATGAACCGATAGTTTTCCACGAGTCAGAGATAGAATCTGTAGAGATGGGAGGATATCTGCTTACTATCCATAAACATGACATAGGCCCGACTATAAAAGAAAAAGCCAAACTTTATTCAGCCAAAACTTTCTCTCTTTTCTTTGAGACTCTTCTTATACTTTCCGTGGTCTCAGAATTTTCACTGGGGTATGCTCTGGGCTGGTATAAGATAGCACCATTTCTATCAATTTCTATTTTTAACCTCGTTTTGTGGATTATACACTTGGGGCACCTTAGAAGCGAGAAGAACATATTTTAAGATTATTTAAGACATTCTTTCACTTTTCTTACCACTTCTTGCAGCGAAACGTCTGATTTGATGAGAACGTCTTTTATGTCCTTGCCATAAGCAGTCATATCAGAGACATTGGTGAGGACGATTTTATAATGTTCTTAAGTTGATAATAGAAGCTGATGCCATCCATGCCCGGCATAAGAATATCCAAAATGATCAGATCTATTTTTTCTTTTCCGATCAGCTTTATACCCTCATTTCCATCATCTGCAGTAAATACATGCCAGCTTTCAAATCCGCAAGCTTTCCTTAAAAGATTCTGGTATGATTTATTATCTTCAATAATGAGAATGTTCTTCATAGGGAAGTTCTAAATAAAAAGAAGTTCCTTTATCTTCTTCACTTTCCAGCCGGATGCTGCCTCTGAGTATTTCCAGATATGATTTTACTACAAAAAGTCCGAGGCCTGTACCCCCTATCCCGAGTTTTACGGCATTTCCCGCCCGGCTGAATTTTTCGAATACCTTATCCTGATCTTTTTTTGGTATCCCGATACCGCTGTCTTTTATGGTAATAAAAAGTGTTTTATCCCTTTTTTTAAAATCTATACTGATTTTTCCATTTATTTTATTGTATTTTAGAGCATTGGAGAAAAGATTTCTCAGTACCTGGCTTATCAGGTTCGGGTCAGTATGGATTTTTGGTATTTTTGTATCAGTTGGTACTTCCACGATGATTTTTCTGGTTTGAATATCTTTTTTTCTTTCCTCTATGATCTCTTTGACAAGGGCTAAAATATCGATAGGTTCTGGCTTACTTCCGACTTTACCCCGATTTATCCTGGAAACATCGAGAAGATCATTTACAAGGCTTATAAGGTTTAAATTATTTTTATACACATCCTCGAGACTTTTCCTGGTTTCCTTTGTCTTTTGACCAAATTTATTATCAAGAAGCGTTTCTATATTCCATCTGATCACTCCTAATGGAGTACGGAGTTGGTGTGCGGCAATACCTATAAATTCGTCTTTTGCAGCATTCAGTTCGTGTTCCTGGGTCATATCATGAAATACGACAATAGCTCCTTCTACTTTATTTTTAGAAAAAATCGGGGCTGCACTGTCTCCTACCGGGATTTTCCTCCCGTCAGGAAGTATCATTATAGTATTTAAATCCAGATGTTTTATCTCTCCTTTTTTGACAGCATCCTCTATAACATGGGTAGTATCATTACCTGATTTTGCATTGATAAATTTCAAGACACCAGAATATTTTTTTCCAATTACTTCGTCCGATTTTAAACCTGTAATATCGGCAGCCGCTTTATTCCATAAAATTATTTTAAAGTTTTTATCCAAAACAAAAACTCCGTCACCGATGCTTTCAAGCAATATTTTTTCCTTTTCTTTCAAACGGGAATAAACAGATTTAGTTTTTAAGATAATAATAATTATCAAAACAACTCCAAAAGCAATTAGCGCCCATAATAAAACCAGATTATTCAGATAATGGTCTCTGTTTTCAAAAACTAGATCAACTCTCTCTAGGATTACGACACCCCAGCCATAGGGATCTACAGGATAATAGGTGGATAATACGTCCTTTTTTAATTGGGGGTCAAAAAGTATTTTTTCACCTGTTTCGCCTTTTAAAACATTTTGGACAGCCAGAAGATGGGAGAGATTTCTGATATCTCCCTGTGGCGGATAAGAAGGGTGCCCGGTGACATTACCTGTCTTGTCTACAAAGAATACTAAAAGACTTGGATCTTTTGATACTATCTTGCTCCATGCAAGTAAAGTATCAAGTTTTATTTGAATTCCCATGATACCGATAACTTTTTTTTCTTTACTCCAAATAGGAACATTAATTGATACGGTATTAATTTCCGGCACCCCGGTGCTTTTAAATATATCAGAAACATAAGGTTGCCAAGTTCTACTCACTCCTTTATACCAGTCTCTGTATGAATAGTTATTTCCAACAATTCCTGGAATATAAGGAAAAACAGCGGTGGCTGTTCCCTCTGGTGTATTTAAAAAAACACGTTCAATGAAGGGGAATTTTTTCGGCAGGTTCTCATATAGTTTTATGGCCTCCTTCCAGTTTCCCTTGGAAATACTTTCTTCAACTTCATCGCAATCTGCTTCAGAAACAACGATATCTATAATCCTGTCAAAACGATCTTCTAAAATCTTGGCAGCCAGAAAAGATGTAGATCTTCTTTCCCTTAATATCAGGCCGGTCATATCTTTATAAGCATGATCGTAAGAGATTTTTGCAAAACCAATGATAACTGAAAGTGTAAATAACAGAATAAATAAATAAGGAATATAAGGAGAAATTATTTTTTTCAGCATTTAAAAGATAGTAATTTTATAGTTCATTTTTTCCTCAGTAATCCAGGTTTTCAATGACTGACCGATCAATTTTTGAACTTTTTCTGACAGAATATCTTTTTCCACCTTCTTCAAAAAATCATCCTTCCCGGTTCCGTACATGGCAGAAAGTTTTTCCAAATATTCTTTTTCATTATCGCCTACTATGGCATTATAACGTTCCTGAGTTTCTGACGGCTTAACGAAAATGCCTTTCTTTTTAGCATACACCGCAACAATCTTATCTTCAATCATATGATCAAGAATATCCTGTGCGGAAATAGAAGCGATACGATTGTAATCCTGCTTAGACCATAAGTAGAATTTTTTTACCCGCTCTACTTCCTTGTCATATTCTTGCCTTGTAATTCCTTCTCCATCCACAACTGCTATATATTTATTATCGTTTAAAGTCCTGGAATAATAGCGATAAATAAAAAGTGAGAGAAAGACGGCTAAAATAAAAATTACAGTTATCTTCATCATTTATTGATTTATTGGCCTATAAGGCTTCCTCCGCGAAGTTCGGTCCCTCCTTTTATTTCTACTTTGGCAGTAAAAAAGACAGTAATCGTATGAGTGTCATCCAGTTTGCCGTCCGCATCAGGTGTGCTGCCGTCGTTTTGGACAAGCGAAGAATTTTGGATCGTGACTTGGACAATCTTTTCTCCTGTATTGGACCATCTGATCTGGCCACTTGTTATTCCATTTGCATCCGTAGGAGAGGAAGGCTGGGTAATTTCATTGAGAGAAGTGGCAGAAAGGATCACATCAGCTGCCGGAATATTGGCTTTAGGATTTCTCCATGTATCTTTTAGGGTAATGGTGATTGTCGTGTTGGTATTGGTACTGACGGATGCGTCTCCGGTAACCGTTGAGTCATTGGGGTCGGCGGAGATGCTTCCCGGATTAACCGTTACTCCCCCGGAGATTCCGGTGACGGTAGACGGGGACGGCTCACCGGCAGTAAACGTGATTCCTGATTCGGCTTTGTATAACGTGACCGATTTGGTCGCGACACCACTTGCAAAATTTCCCTGAATTAATGTTCCGATGACGGGCGCGGTCGTGTCCGGAGCATTGCCGGCAGTCGTCGTCCAGACATACGTACCGGCCGGAGCCGAATAGAGCGACCCCAAACTGTTGTTCCAGGCATCCCGGGCAGTAACGGTGACATTGAAGGCGACCCCGGCCGTTTGCGGCGTCGAAGCCGAAACGCCGTAATTATTGACCGAATTGGCCTGAACAATAAAGGTGGTTGAGGCGGTGCCGGAAACAGGGGTGGCGGTATCATCGGCTTCAACCGTTCTGCCTGTCGCGGCGTTATAGTAAGTAATCGACAGACTGTCGGCCACTCCGTTGGTAAAAGTCACTGGGTTTCCCGGAAAACTGGGTGGAGTAGAATCAGGAGCGTTGCCGGCTACAGAATCAGTAAAACTCATCGTTTTGGTTCCCGTATAGTTATTCGGCCCGCTGTCAACTAAATTATTATTGGTATCAACAGCTTTAAGATCCACGGAAAAAGAAGTCCCGGCAG
>Ga0075800_1025_pt1 | contig 36700 bp, 36 predicted proteins | sample RifGroC2_FD_68451 | JGI IMG/M metagenome (GOLD analysis project Ga0075800, IMG submission 68451) | Microgenomates (Gottesmanbacteria) bacterium GW2011_GWC2_39_8
GCCCACCGAGAGATTGCAGGAAGAGAAGAATATCAAAAAGGACTTTATGACCAAGATGAAGTGGTGAAGAGGGGTTAAGTCCCGAGACAACAGTAAATTCTCTCCCCTCAGCCGCCAGTTCCAGAATCGGCCCGAAATCCAGATGGGCAAAGACTATATTTCTCATAATATACAATCCCTTATAGGTATCAGGGAGATACGACTTAATCCTCTTTAAACTCTCAAGTCCATTTTTCATCTCCTGACTTTTGTAATACTGATCTATTTTCCCCTTAATTTCCATCTTTTCTTTGTATTCCAGTAAATCAGTTGGATTATTATTCATATTTGTCCTTCCGATAATGGTTTATAAATATATTTAATTACGTTTTCTATCGTTTCAGTTTTGAGGAAGGAAATATTTTTTAACAGGCTCAGTGAATATACAGGAAGAGAATAATCTTTTGTTAATAATTTTCTGGCCAGATCTGAAATGACATACAGATCAAAAACGGGATTTGGAAGAGCTGGATTGGTCGAAATAAAAGAAGTATTGATCAACTCCTCTAACTTACCAATACTGGTCTTTCCCAAAATAATACGGAAATCCTCCAATTTGTTGCTGCCTGCTTTATAGGGCGTAACTCCAAACTGCTCAATGTCCGGATGGATGATAAAATAAGCAAAATTTTTCCCCAAAGGATAAGTAGGTGTAAGGTAAATTCCGAAAAATGTATCTCCCTCAGATTTTTTACTAACTATCAGCGCTGCTTTATCATAATATATTTCTCTGGGGGGACCGATTTTTATGTTAAAAAGCAAAGATAAAGCAATTTCTTCCAAAGAATAGCGGTATCCCGAGTCTTTTTCCTGTTTAAGCCGGTTTCTGAGAACTGTTTTTTCGAGTAAAGATTTAACCGTCTTACTATTCGAATAGTTTTTCACTGTTTCTAACTTCTGTCGATATTCTACTTTTTCAGCAAATTCACTCATAAATATGGCTTTAATATCCAAACCATATACTCTGATGATTTTCTCCAAAAAACTTACTCTTTGACTTCTTAATGAATATAAACCTTCTTTATCATCTACTTCCCGATTGGTAATTGATGCGGTATCGGCAATATTTATAACTGCCTCGACATTCAAACCCGCTTGTCTTAAAAACTTCTGGAAAAGTCCAAGGAAAAAATAATATTTCAACGAATCTATAGTTACCCCCAATCTATCGTAGGTCTCCCCATAAAAAATTCTTATTGTCTTATTTTTATCTTTTGATTTTTCTAAATAATTTTTTAAATATTTGATACCCGGGAAAATTCCATAACAATATCTTCTTCTTTTAAATGAAGATTTAAAGCATTTTTTGATTTTATTTATCGTTAATTTCATAGGTGGGAAGGGTCGGACTTGGACCGACATTTCTCGTTTTGGAGACGAGAGTTCTGACCAGTTGAACTACCTACCCGAAAAACCAAAAAAAAGCCCTTGCAAATTCCCGAAGTATTTAAACTTCAGTAACTCACAAGGGCCCTGAAAGTCAGGGGGTACCACCCTTTTCTATCAGCTCATCAAAAAATCCCCATCACTGGGGATCATCAATAAAATGAGCTGAACTCATTCATGACGAACTCCACTTTCGTGACATTCGTTGCAGACTTTTACGGTTTCGCCTCCGTCACATATTCACCTCGCCGAAGCTTAAGGGTAGGCGGGCTTGCTGTGCAGCTTCCCTTTCGGGGACCCGGTTCCAACCTTCCGGATCAAAGCTTTTGTTTAAATTGTATTTACTATTTTAACACAACTGTCAACAAAAAATTTTCTACTGTTTCCTGTAGGCCTCATCGTGAGTTCCCAAAACTGTAAAATAGGCTGTATCTTCCTCTATAACATATATCATACGGATATCTTTTGAAATCGAAATGCTCCAAAGATTTTTGAGTTCTCCTGATAATTTATGAAGTCTGAGGGAAGTGTGTTTCGGATTATCAGCAAAAAGTGATAATTGTTTTTCTATCCTTTTTGATAGTTTAGGATCTAATTTCTTAAGTTTTTTCAGCTTTTTCCGAAGGGGGGCAGAAATCTTAATTTGCATTTTACAAGTCTTTGAAAAACTTATGAACATCTTTTACTTCAATAGCCCTATTCTTTTCCCTGAGAGCTTTTTTGGTTTCCTTAATCACTTTCTCTGATGCTTCATACGTAGGATATTGCATATAAGCTGCTAGTGGCATACCAAACTGTGAAGCCTTGCTTTCTACAAATTCCTTGAACCGAAGGGGTAAATTGATTTTTATCTGTGCTTGTGGTGTTCTCATATGAAGGTAATATAACACCATTTTCAGGACTTTTCAAGGACTTTTTGAAACTTTTGCAATTCTTTGTCAAAAAAAACTATTTCTTTTCCTTCTCTGTTTTCAATGAGATATAAATCAGTGAAATCCAGTTTCTTTTCCTTCATTTTTCCCAGTATTTTCATAAGAATTTTCTTTTTAGTTTCTTTGATTTTTATCCCCTTTAGTGCCAGGAGTTTTACGAGTATAGGAATATATATCTTTCTGGAAAGCTCATAGTAATTTTCCAGAACCCAGACTATTTCGTTTATCACCAGGATAGAAACCATTGCACGGGTTTCTCCTTTTTCTATCTTCCCAAATAATTTGTATGACTCCTCAAACTGGGGTTTAATATCTTTGACAAAGAACCGTATAAAAATATTTGTGTCAAGCAGAATTTCTTTCATTTTTGGATACTAATAAGTTTCTTTGCAGTTTTTCTCCTGGTTTCCTCCATGATCTTTTCAAAGGTTACGCCATACCTGGACTTGTCTACATATTTATTCAAACTTCCGGCTGACTCCTCTACCACTGATTTGGCTGATTTTATACATATACTGTTTCCGCTTTCTTCAATATATATTTTCCCTCCTGGTTTGATACCAAAATCATCAAGAAAATCTTTGGGTAGTGTAATTTGCCTTTTGGATGAAACAGTAAGTATTTGCATACTTTACTTATATCAAATCACTTTACTTTTGTCAAATCTCTTTACGAATTTTAAATGTTCCCCAATACATAGGGTTATAAATATTTTGCTACCACGAAATTAGAGTGCTATAATCCTCCGAAATGAAAGAAAGTAAACTAAATAGAGAGCGTCTTTTGATGAGAATAGATAGAAAAATTTGCGGTGGACATCAAGTTCCGGCAGTGCTTTACCATAGATTAAGTGATGATGGAAAAACTGCGGAAAAGTTAGCAAGAGGGAGAGTAGTCATGGCTGGAGCCAAAGGCATAGAATCGGCCGGTATGGTATTGGGAACGTATGGACTTTCGGAAAACTCCTTACCTCTATTTTTTGCACTTGGGACCGCCATGAAAATCTGCGGCCGTATGATAGCTGCACATACACAGAACGAAAATGGGGCTTATTGGGATCTTCTTCTTTCAGAAAAAATAGGGAAATTGGGCCTTTTCAGACCCGCAGTTCATGCGGCGTTGGTTGATAAAGGATTCACAACAGAAGAAATAGAAAAACTTAAATCGCTACCCGTCGAGGTTTACAAAACGGAATTACAAATTGCAAATGAAACAAGAATGCAAAACGGTATTGTCCCCATAGGAAGCGGACTTACCATGATTGGTTATGGAGATATACTCACAGGAGGTGCAGTAACACTCTTAGGTCTATGTACATTTCCTGTAGGTGATTTCTTTTATCGTGAATCCGATCAGGTTAGAGCTGCCGAGTTTAGGGTAGGAAGATCTGCAAAACATACAGTGTACCAAAGAGGAATCCAAAACGACCATATCGGGATGACGGATAAAATTAATCTTATGAGTATGACTCCTGAAGCAATCTTTGCTCTCAAATATTGGCTTGCTGCAGGAGGTAACTTTTTGGCCGGTTTTAACGGGCTTGTAAACGGCTTATCGGGATTTACTCAAGCTTTTGCTCTCCAGAGGGAAAGGGAATCAAGCAGGCGTACTACAGAAATGGCAACACATTTCATACAAGCCCTGACAAGTGAGCCCTTCATTGCAACTAAAAGGAGATGGCAGGAACATGTCTCAATATATCAGGATGATCCCCTCGACATAAAGATACAGGAAGGTATAGTCATACGTGATTTCAAAGCCAGACTTCCCAATGGAGGCCAATCTGGACTTCTACCCATTAATCTGACATTAGAAAAAGGTTGTTCAGCAATATTCCGAGCAGACTCCGGAACTGGCAAATCAAGCACTTTTATGGCGATGCTTCATCTTTTGGATCATGAGGGAAGTATTCATTTTGTCAAAAATGGTACCGTAAATAATATTCACAGGCTTAAAGATCCTGAAGAAGTAGCCGAAAATATCCTTTTTGTCACAAAAGAAGCAGTCGATCCTACAGACAGAATCGCTGATCTTTTCAAAAACAGCTTTTTGTATAAACATCAGGATTTATATAAGAAACATTTAGAAAAAAATCCAAAGAAGTATGTAGATCTGGCATGGCAGACAGCAGATAATCTTCTGGAACAGGAAATAAAAAAAATGAGAAAGGGGAAAAGAAGCGTCTTTCCTAAAGATATGCTTCCAGTAATTATTGAAATTTTCGAAGGAAGGATAAAATGGGTAAACAGCCTCCTTAAAGAGGCAAAAGGAAACTTGGCCAAAAAAGATATGAATTCAGAAAGAATTTTTTCTAGCTTATCAGCAGGACAAAAAGAAAGACTCCTCGTCACTGTCGCAGTAAAAACAGTTGAATCAGGAAAGATAAAAGCAGTAATCCTGGATGAACCGGTGGGTCATCTGGGAGAAGCCAACAGAAGATTACAGATAAAAGAGCTGAAAGCAATTCAGGAAAAAGCTCCCCTTCTTATTACTACTCACGAACATGTGGACCAGTTACAGACGGAACTGGGTAATTGCCAGATTTTGGACCTTGATAATCCGAATCAAAAACAGGAAGAAGATAAAGAAGAAACAGAGGTAGAATGTAATCATGTATTATAACTTAGGAGTACGGAGAGGAGGATGCGTTGCACAAATACGGTGTTTGGGTGGTTTAATTGGTTCCGAAGCAATTATCGGATCAATCAAACTCTCCAAATCCTCTCCGGGAAAGGGCCAGGGTTATCTTACCGTAAGAGATTCTGAATCGATATCAGAATCAGGTAGACTTCAGGCAGGACCAAAAGACCAATTATTATCAAAGTGATCTGAATACTTAGTATTACCGTAAGCACTTTGATGCTTTTCTTTTTGGTCTCTTTGAATTCTTTGACAAGCAGTCCTACCATTGCTATCTCGAGATAGTATGGGAACTGCAGCAAATATACACTGCCGGTAATTAGCAAAAGACACACGATTTTTGTTGCAATTATTGTCAACATTTTTGTCTCCTTTATTTTCTTTTTGGCCCTCTCCGAACAAATATCGTAGCTGGTTTTTCCCTCTCCTTACAGGAGAAGGCTAAGTGAGGTTTAATATCTGTTCGGAAAGGGCAAACGCATCCTCCTCTTGTCAATGTGCAACCGCGGGAATAAATCCGCCAGATCTTACCGTTCGCCTTTTAGATACTATTCGTACACGGCTCACGGGATCTTTGTCGGATTGATCGGCTCATAAACTCATCTAATTCAGCTAATCGTTAACGAGCCATCAAAAAACCCGCCGTGCAGCGGGTCATTGAGAATTTGCGTCAATAGCCGGCTACACCACGGGTTTTAAGCCTGTACCTCCGGCTGAAAAAGAAGATGATATGTTCGTCTTTTGATTCATATTATAATGATTATAGCAATTATAAATTCTATTGACAAGCAGGCTAAAATATAAACTATGGATACTGACAGATATTATGCAAATCTAGGTGATTCTGACAGAAGGGATTCGTTTGAAGATGAAGAGGCAGATAGACTTGGTCTGGCTGCCCGGGAACTAATGGTGGTAAATGAATATGGAGAAGAGGAAACAGAAGAAACAGTCGAAGCGAACATGCTTCCCGATTATGGGACTGATGCTCCGATATTTCAAACGGAAACGCAAACTAAACTTATAAAAGCCGTCAAATCCAAAAATGTCATTATGCTTGTAGGTGATACAGGGTCAGGCAAATCTACAGGACTTTATAAAATCCTGAGAGACGGAGGGGTGATCAAAAGAGACGAGAAAATGATCCACCTGGCTCCCCGTACTAAGCTTGTGGAAGGTGTTACTAAACACGTGGTAGATATTCTGGCAGGTGGAGAAAACATGGGACACACAGGCGGTGAAGTAGGATATTTCTACAGGGGCAGTGACCGGACCAAAATCTCGGAAAATTCCCGGCTTCAAATCACCACAGATGGTACTTTTCTCCAGGTTCTGAAAAATGACCTTGCCCTACCCGATTACAACTATCTGGTAGTAGATGAGGCTCACGAAAGAAACCCCAATATGGACTATGTTTTTGCTTCATATGAAAAAATACAGGATGAAAGGTCCAAAAGAGGGTTAAAACCTCTTAAACTCATCATCGTTTCAGCAACACTAAATCAGGAAAGTTTTAAACAAAGATTCGGAGAAGATGTTCCAGTCGTAAAAGCGGAAGGAAGAATGTATGAAGTTGATTCCCATCATTTGAGAGACAGTAAAGTTGAAGTGCCGAAAAAAACAGGTGGTACCGCTCAGATAGATCTAACCGAATTTATAGAAAATGGTGAAATAAAACCGGATCTGGCACCATTTGCTGCAGCAAAAGTGGCCTATGAAGGAGTGATCAAACAGGGCAAAGATGGACACATCCTTATCTTTATGCCGGGAAGAAAAGAAATAAACCAGGTCATCGAGCAGTTAAACAGGTATAGATACCAGGAGCCGGGATATACTCCGGATCAAAATCTGAACATTGTCCCCTTTTTTAGTGATATGCCCAAAAAATACCAGGATCAGATCGATGCGCTTGACCCGAAAAAAAATCCTCACAAAATAATACCGCAAACAATAATTGTGGCTACCAATGCCGCTGAGGCTGGTCTTACAGTACCTGGAATTGCCCATGTAGTGGACTCTGGAATCGAAAGGGAAAATATTTATGATTTTGACCGGGACATATCTACGCTTAAACTTACCAAATCCTCCGGAGATTCACTCATCCAGAGAAAAGGTCGTGCAGGAAGGACCAGGGCGGGAGATTATTACTCACTTTTTACCGAGGCAGATTTAGATGCCAGACCAAAATTTGGCCAACCGGCACTTTTTAACACCGATATTACACAGATGCTCCTTCTCAGCCACGCCATGAGACTGGATATCGGCGGACTCCGGTTTGTGGATGCGCCCAAAGATTACCAACAACAGGCGGCAGTGCGAAAACTTCTCCGCTGGGGGGCGGTCGATGCGGAAGGAAATTTGACTGCTGAAGGCAAACTTATTTCAAGCCTTGGTATAAGCCCCGATCTGGGTCATTTTATTTCAGTTGCCCAAAGATATGGCTGTGTAGAAGAAGCCTGTGCGATAGCTTCTTTTATCGAACAAAAAAAGGGTTTTATCTCCAGACCTTTGGAAAATCCTGTCATGGGAAAAGATATTTACAATGAATCCTCGGATTTTGTCACTTTTCTAAATGTTGCCAGAGCATTTAGAAGTATTGAACAGGCAGGAAATTTACCGGAAAAAATGAAATATATGGGTGCTCAGATTGATAAAGCAGAAAAATCAAAAAGTGACCTCATCCGGTCTATCAGGGAAAATGGAGGCGAAGTAAATAGTGCAAACGGAAGAGAACCTGAAGAAGTTGAGGATCTTATCGGGATGGCAGTCACTGAAGCCTGGGCAGATAAACTTATGATACTTAAAAACGGGCTTTACGACATGCTGGATACAGATATAAAAGAAGTGAGAATAGATAAACAATCCGGACTTACTCTAAATAAATTCAAGGTAATAGCAGGAAATGTCAGAGGTGATGAATACGGTTACAAAGTCCACCCGGCACAGGTAGTCAAACTCAACTGGCTAAAAAATATCAGACCGGAACTGGTTGAACAAAAGATGTCCGAAGCCTTTTATGATCCAAGAGAAGATGCTGTTTTCAAATGGAACAGGCTTATATTGAAACCCGACGAAACTTATGAGGAACCGGAAGAAGGTTCAGATTTTGAAGTTACAGGACCGGAAGCCTCTCATGTATTTGCCCAGGCTTTACAGGATGGAAAATATTTTGACCACAGGGCTTATAAAGACGCAGATAGAGCTGATAGAAGCCCATTTGCCACTCCGGAAAAAATTGTCTCTTTTTACGAAGGACGGCTGGGGAAAATTTCTTCAATGGGAAATCTCGAAGCGAGCGGAAATAATATGTTAGTGGACGAAGACGCATATACACCCGGAAAAAGCAGTGCTCCCCCTTCAACCTCCTCAACTACTGAATCCACTCCTCCTGTGGCTCCCGTTGCTGCAGAACCCGCTCCCGCCGAAGAACGCGAAGGATTTTTTCAAGGCCTCATCGCCCGCATCGCCCGCTTCTTCGGCCTGACCCAATAACTCACCATAATCTCTCTGAGAAATGACTCAAATGATTCAGATCATTAAACGGAGGGTCATCTTGACACATTGATGTTTTGATGATAAGATGTATCCAGTATGGATAGCAGATATGTCAGAACCACAATCAGTCTCCCCGAAGATCTTCTTTTTGAGATAAAAAAGAAAGCACTGATGGAGAAAAAAACTATTACGGAAGTCATCAGCGATAACCTGTCCCTTATGTTGGGTAAAAACATCCCAAATCGCAAACCAATCGATATAGAAGCTTTATTTGGAGTGTGGGGAAATGGCGTATCCGGCACGAAATTTTTAAAAAAAGTAAGATACGGCAAAGAAGAAAAAGCCAGAGAAAAATATTTGGCTAAATTATGGAAGAAATCCTGATAGATACCGATATTATCATAGATTTCCTCAGGGGTTACGATGTAAGAACCAAATCTTTCTTTCTCAAAATAAGAAATAGGGAAATGAAAGCTTGTATCTCTATTATCAGCATCGTTGAACTGTATACAGGAATAGAAGAAAAAGGAAACAAGCAGGAAATAAATCTTAAACAACTATTATCTTTGCTGGAAATACTTCCGATAGACTTTAGCCTCAGTAAACTTGCAGGAACTATAAAAAGAAAATACCGGCTAAGCATTACAGACTCAATTATAGCTGCCACGTCTTTCTCTTCCAAACTCAAACTTTTTAGTTTTAACCGCAAACACTTCCAACAAATCCCCGGACTACTTTTTTTTGAAACTGGGAAACCGGAAAAAGTCTGAAGCGTGTCTCCAAAATATTGATATCATGTATTTTTTCTTCAGAGAATATATTATCATTCAAACAAGGCAACATAATCCGCAAATGAAAAAACTCTGTTTCTCTTGAAACCGGTAAGCTCTCTTAGTATTCCCAAATCGACGAGTTTTGACACTAATATTAAAGCATTAGGGTTTTTAATATTTAATATACGTTCAACATCTTTAATTCGAACCATCGGTGTACGAAATAAATAATCATATAGATACATTCCCTTTTCAGTAGAACGTCCGAGTTTTGTGATTTGTTTAATACCATGATCACGCAATTTGATTATTTTCCTTGCCGTCTCAACAGCTCTTTGGGATGTTTCGGTAATTCCCTGAAGGAAAAACTCAAGCCATCCCTCAATATCATCTTTTTCACGAAATAAATTTAAACGATCATAATAAGTCTGACGATTTCTTTTAAAAAAGTCCGAAAGATATAGTAATGGCTTTCGGAGTATTTGCTGTTGACAGAGGTAGAATGTAGTAAGAAGCCTGCCTACACGACCGTTTCCGTCTAAAAATGGATGAATTGTTTCAAACTGAGCGTGTAGAAGACCTGTTTTAACCAGAACCGGTGTTGGATCTGATGTATACATATATTCTTCAAGGTTTCCCATATGATTTAATACCTCACCGGCAGGTGGAGGAACAAAAGTTGCCGTCTCAATAGTGGGTCCGCCAACCCAATTTTGTGAGGTTCTAAACTCTCCAGGGTTTTTTCCTTCCCCCCGTACCCCCCGAAGAAGTATTTTATGAATTTCTTTAAACAACCGTAGAGAAATGGGGAGTTCTTTTAATCGGTCTAAACCATAATTCATTGCGGCTATATAGTTAATAACTTCATTAACGTCTTTATGCACCTCCCCATCGTGAATGTTTGCCTCCTTTTTCAGAACATCAATAAAGGTCGCCTGGGTTCCTTCAATTTGACTTGATATTGTAGCTTCCTTGCTTACATACATGAAAATGAAAAAATTCACATTGGGTAATATATCGGCTACTCCATCAAGTCTTCCTAAGGCTAAATTAGCTCGTGACAAAAGACTATGAAGTTTCTCCTCATGTTTTATTTCAAAAGGAAGAGTACCGGGGATAAATGCCTTATAATGAGCGTCTCCTTGAAGCTGATTTACATAGTTACCTGATCTCATATAACATAGACAAGACCTTTCATATCTATGATTAGCAGCTTATAACATATATAAGAATTTGTCAATCTATAATTCGAGTAGTTATATTTTCCTCTATCTACGGTTTAAGGTATCTATTAAATAGCGCCTTGTCAGGCGCTATTTAGACTTTAGTTGTTTACCCTGAAAATTTCCGGAGAAATTTTCATGGACGAGGCCGGGAGTCTCCGAATAAATTTGTGATCAAATTTTTCGGAGTAAACTGCTCCTCCCGTCTCAAATACCAAAACAGACTCACAAAATATGAGTCTGTTTTGCTATAGTGCTCCCAAAACAAACTGGAGATTACTATAGGGAAAATGATATGCTGAATAGGTGCTTTTATCTGCCCGATTAACAGCTAAAGAAACTGCTCTTATTCGTGATCATTACAGCAAGTCCCTTTGCGAGGGGATCAGATTGCGATCTCACACGATTCTTCTTTTTGCAAAAGGTTATTCTCCTATCCAAATTGCTGACGTACTTTTTCAGTCGGAACAAACCATCTGCCGGTGGATTAAAGAGTTTCAGTTACAGCGGATTTCTTCTCTATTTCCCCGATACATGGGTAACGATCATGCGGCTAAACTTACCAAAGCTCAAAAACAACAGCTAAGAGAGATCCTATCTAAACCTTCGTCAGATTATGGTATCCCGGAAAAGTTTTGGAGTATTACTTCCCTTCGAACATACATTAAAGCTGAGTTTGGCGTGGAGTATGAATCAAAAGAATCTTACCGGTTAATTTTTCTGCTTCATAATTACTCTTTCCATTTACCCGACACTTTTGACCGGCATCGAAACGGGAGACAGATCAAAAAACGCATAAGAGAAATCAGAAAAGAGATCAAACCGTACCAAAAGGATCCGCTCTGGGTTGTCTTTGCCGCAGACGAGTGTCGTATTGTTTGGGAAACAGAAATCAGACGCTTATGGCTTCCGAAAGGAGAAAAAACGATTCTTAAAGTGGAACGGAAAAGACAGGCTCAGTCATTCCTGGGGTTATTAAACCTGAAAACCGGAGAAGATTTATTATTCAAACTGGCCTGGCAAAAACAGGACGAGATTATTCCTGTCCTGGAAGAATTGATTAAAAGATATCCTGATAAACGAATCTGCATAATATGGGACAACGCTAGATTTCATCACGGTAAGAAAATCAAGGCAAAACTATCCACCAATCTAAGAAACCTTCACCTTATTAATCTTCCTCCTTATGCTCCTGATCATAATCCCCAGGAACATGTCTGGAAATACGGGAAAGACAAACTGGCCAATAACCAGCGGGAGTCCCTGGAAGAAACCGTCCAATCTTTTATTAATGCAGTCACCGGAAGAACTTACAAATACAAATTTTCTTAATCAGTTTGTTTTGGGTTTGCTATAAATTGCAAAATATTTTGACTTCATGAGGTAAAGGGTAATATACTAAATACATTTAATTAAAAAAACCACCAAAAAGGTGGTTTTTTTATCTCTAGTTGCGGAGCCGGGAGTCGCACCCGGTCTAGGAGATTATGCTATCTGTACTCCTTGATTACTCAAGGTGTCGGACTATATCTTCATCTTTCACTTATCTTTAATAAGTGGGAAGAGTTCAGCGCGTAGTCTCTACGGATAAATTGGCCAAATTTATTTAGTTTGCTCATGCGGTCAAGAAAATTGATCCGATCGCTTGATGCACTAAAGTTTCTTCTTTTTAATGCTTTATCAACAAACTCTCTCATCAAAATTGCTTGTTCTTTTTTACCTATGATATAGGGTAACGATGTATCGATTAAATGTAATATCGAAATATAATTTCTTATATCTAATCGTTCAAGTAACCGGGATTTAGAATTTCTGGGATTTTTTAGGGTAAATTTAACTCCCAGTGTATTTAAAATTCTTCTACACTCCTCAATAATCGCTAGATTAGAATTAGTTATTGTAATACTGGCTGTAGGTGTGATTATTATATTTCCATTTTTTGATTTATTTGTTCTCCTGAAAATAGAAAAACACCCTTCCCCATCTATTATACCGGCAAGCCAAGCAATTTGACTTGATTGCATATAGTCATATCGTACTAGATGCAAAATAAATTTGTCAAAGATCTTTCCTCGGTATTACCCTAAAAAATTGTACGCAATTTTTTAGGGTTTCACCGATATGGCTGAATTCTATTCTTGATTTTCATCAAGATAGGCCCATATTTGAGCCTCCTGTGCTACTGTACACTACCCCGCGGTAAAACTGTACCTATTATAACAAAAAGAATGAATATGTCAATCAATTTGACTTTAATTAAATATTGATCTATGCTAATAATAGTTACATATGATCTATATCTTTTTATGACAAAAATAAAACTAAAAAAAGAAGCCATTGGCTTAAGAAAGCAAGGATTCGGCATAAAAACAATCTCTTATAAATTGAATGTTTCTTCTTCTACGGTAAATAGATGGTGTAAAGACATACTGCTAACCCCTGAACAGATATTTGAATTAAAAAGAAGATCCCGAGACCCCTACTATGGAAAAAGACTGAAATACATAAATTCGCTTAAACAAAAAAGACTTGACGCGATTGATAAATTGAGGGGAAAAGGAATAAAAGAAGTAGGAAAACTTACAAAAAGAGACGTCTTTATTGCGGGAATAGTGATGTATTGGGCAGAAGGATTCAAAAAAGACAGAAGATTAGGATTTGCCAATTCTGATCCAGCTATGATAAAATTCTTCCTAAACTGGCTCATTAATAACTGCAAAGTACCAAAAAAGGATATTCGTCTAAGAGTAGGTTTAAACATATCCCATAAAGACAGAGTTCATGAAGTAGAAAAATTCTGGTCGAATGTGTCTGGTATTTCTATTAATCAGTTCCAAAAACCTTTTTTTCAAAAATTTATCTGGAAAAAAGCGTTTCCTGAACCGAATAAATATTTCGGAGTACTAAGAATAAGAGCAAACAAGCAATTAGATCTTTTTAGAAAGATATCTGGTTTGATTGATGGACTAAAATTATATACGGCAGGGTAGCTCAATGGTGGAGCAGTGTCTTCATAAGGCAACGGCTGAGGGTCCGAGTCCCTCCCCTGCTACTTGATAAACAACTTCACCCACTTTTCCCAATTAGACAGCTCAACTGAAGGAGTAGGAGTGACCGGTGAAGTAATAGTAGGCAATACTAATACTATCTCCCCTTCTTTACCTAAATTCAGTTTGTTTCGTATCTGTTTTTCTATATATTCGGGACTTTCCACTTTTGCCAAATCTCTTTTCAGATTCTGCTGTTCCTGCTTGGCTTCTACTAATTTCTTCTCAGTGTCGCTGATAATCTTTTTTTTTGTGCCCAAAGTCGCTATTGATCGCACCAGACTAATAGAGAGAAAAATAACAACCAGTAAAATAATAAAGTTTATAAGTCTTATCTTAAGCATAAATTTCCTTTTTTAGCCTCGTGTTGACAAAAAACCCTTGAAGTAGTATTATAGGCTTCATGGCAAACGAACCTCAATCTAATTTATCCGTGGCGCAGGATCAGTTTATCAAATATCTTGAAAGCCAAAGAAGGGCTCACGCCACTATCTTAGCATATGGCAAAGATATCGACCAACTGACCAATTTCCTTACCGATATGGGGAAAGAACAGGTAGCCCAGGTTGAAAGAAATGATCTGGAAGGCTTTCTGAAAAAGCTCTCTGTAGATGGATATACACCAAAATCTTTATCCAGAAAAATCAATTCCATCAAGACTTTTTACCGATTCCTTAAGACCAATAACATGATCACGGCCAATCCCGCTACAGAAATTGCGCATCCTAAATACGAGATGAAACCGCCTAGAATTCTCAGTAAAATCGAATACAGAGCTCTTCGTGATGCCTGCAGATCAGATGTCAGAACTTATGCGATTGTGGAACTTTTCCTTCAAACAGGGATAAGAATCGGAGAGCTGGCAAATCTTAAACTTGCCGATGTCAGAACAAATGAACTTTACATAGCTCCCCAGGAAAGCCATCTGGAAAGAACAGTACCACTCAATAAAGCCGTCAAATCAGCTCTTGATGCATATCTTAAAATCAGACCGAAAACAGAAAATCCCACATTGTTTGTCACAAAAACAGGAAGACCCTTATTGGTCAGAAATATCAGAACGACAATTGACAGATACTTTAAAATTGCAGGCATTGAAGGAGCCAAAGTAAACGACCTTCGACACACCTTCATCGCCCACCACCTCATGAGCGGAACACCGCTCACAGTGATCAGTAAACTCGTCGGCCATAAAAGACTCTCCACCACAGAAAAATATCTTGACCTCGTCAAAGACAAAATGCCCGAGAAAGTCAAACTCGAGGAGCTTTAATATGGAAAGACCATTATTGCCACCAGTTTCAGATCAGTTTCCAGAAACCCCTAAAGAGGGGGGACAGATCATCCTCTTAGATTAACTCCACAACTTGCAAGAGCAGCTAGAGATGAATTGGATGCTACCTCAAGAGAATATTTACACAAAAGAAGAAAAAGAAAATCAAAGGATGTGTTTAGGTTTAGAAAATAATATTGCTTCCTCATCACGAGACCAGTGAACAAAAATCCTGTGTTATAATATCCATAATGAAACCAGGAATCCGAAATATCGAAAGCGTCTTACCCCATCATCAATTAGCCAAACTGCCGAGAAGAGAACGACCGAAAGTTTTCCATCTTCATACAAGAAATAGCCGTTTCTCAAAAGGTGTTGAAATGGCAATTCAAACTCAAGGATATCATCTTCTGATCATGGAGAAAGAAACATTATTGCTTATCCTTTAACAAAACCATATAGAAGATCTGCTTCCTGAATACACCATGGAGAATAAATTGCGGGATTTCTTTTAATTTCTTCTAAAAATATTTCCCGATCCATCCATTTCCAATCATCAATTTCCTCCTTATTCGGCTTAGGTTCTTCGTCTGAGTAAGCAATGAGTATCGGACAAATCTCGTTCTCCTCTATCCCGTTTTTATCAGCAAATTTGTAACGGTAATTTGATACTTTTCGTATGAGGGTCTCACCCTCAGAAGGGTGAGACCCTCCGAGGATAATTCCTAATTCATATTTCAGTCGTCTGGCTGTTGCCTCCTCGACACTCTCCCCCGGTCCGGGATGACCGCAGACTGTATTGGTCCAAACTCCCGGAAAAGTTTTCTTTGTGCTTGCGCGTTTAGTGAGGAGTAATTGTTTTTTGGAATTAAATAAAAAAAGAGAAAAGCCTCTATGAAGTGGGGTATTATGAGAATGAATTGTTTCTTTATCCGCAGTCCCTATCTCGTTATTTTTATCGTCAACTAGTACAACTTGTTCCATCGGTGCGCCCGCTTGGTATCGGACCAAGTACCTGTTGTTTATAAGACAACCGCTCTACCAATGAGCTACGGGCGCAAAAGTGGCTATATTTTACCAGAAATGTACCACGAGTACCATGAGTATCACGGGCTAATCTGAGATTTATAGCGGAAAAGAAAATGCTGCTCTTCTCATTTCAGATATCAAGCCAAATTCTTCATTTTTCGGGAGAAGACTTGTTAATCTATAAGTTAACAATAATCATCTTCTGCCAGACCAGCAATTTATGATAGCTTTTTTCAGATTTATCCATAGCCCATGGTACTCTTGCTATCCTTGGTACTCAAGGTACTCTTAAATAAAACATTCCCATGATACTCGTGCTACCCATGATACTCGTGATACTCTTACAATTTCGCCCGCTGCCCAATTTCCATTTCCACAAGCTCTCTGGGCTTTCCGTATTTGAGTCTGGACAATTGAATAATAGCATCAGCTACCTGCATATTGTCTTTTCTTTTTTCCTCAGCCATATTTTTCCTTAAATCTACAGAAAAAGGCGGCACTGGTTTATTGTTTACGATCGTATTTACGTAAGCATTATAAACGTCTACGTTAATCAAATCATTTTCGTTAAATACGGGGGTGAACCAGTGATGCAAATAATTGGCATCAGTCACTCCGACACGAAATGCGACCAACGTACCCACATTTCCGAAGACCGCATTTTTCACTTCCTCTTCCATCTGTCCGATAAACTGGTTTGCCACAATAAGGTTCAATCTGTATTTTCTGGCCTCGGAAAGTATCTGGGCAAAATCAGGAGTGGCAAAGTTCTGGAACTCATCTACATAAAGGTAAAAATCACGCCTTTGGTCTTCCGGCATATCCTGCCGGCTCATGGCAGCAATTAATATTTTCGGCACTAAGATTAAACCTAAAAATGAAGAGTTTTCTTCCCCGAGTCTTCCTTTGGCAAGATTTACCAATAATATTTTCCCCTCATCCATCACTTTCCTGAAATCAAAAGCGGTTTTCCCCTGTCCTATAATATTTCTCATGAGTTTATTTGTAATGAACCGGCCGAATTTGGAGACGATATAATCCAGAACCTCTGATTTATGAAAGTCAGAAGTCTGGGCAATCTGGTCCGTCCAGTAACGGCGGACAATAGGATCATCCACTTTTGGAAGAAGTTCCTGGACAAAAGCCGGGTCAGTCAAAACACGGACGACTTCTACAAAAGAGTTACCGGGTTCTGCCATCACCGTCAACATGGCATTTCTGATAGCATGTTCAAAACGGGGACCGATAATACCGGTCTTCTGCGGATCATAAAGCTTGTACATGAGACCGACAATTGAAGTCACCACATAATGTTTCTGTTCTTCCGTGTATGCTTCCAGCATGTTGATACCCAATGGTCTTTCTGTATCAGAAGGATCAAAGATGATGACATCCTCTGCCCTCTCAGGTGGAATTCTTTTAAGTATTCCGTCGATCAAATCTCCGTGAGGATCAATCACCGCCACTCCCCGCCCTGCTTTGATATCCTGGTTTACCATTTCCTTAAGAAGCTCTGATTTCCCGACTCCGGTTTTTCCAATAATATAAAAATGCCGCCGCCTATCATCCAAACCTACATAAACCGGTTTACTCATGCCTCTAAAAACACTTTTACCAATAAATAATCCGGACGTAGGAATTTCTGCGGGAGCTGGTGCTTTTTTGGCGTTTACCCAGTAAATATTTGGTGTCTCAATTGATTTATTCGGGAAATGAAAAATGGTAGCAAGTTCTTCGGAACTAAGTACACTGTAATGCTTTTGCGGCCAGTTGAAAATCGGGAAATAGCGGTAAATGAAATCTATCATGAAAGTGCTTTTGATGAAATTTTTGACTGAAGTGAAGCTATTCAGGTCGGAAGAAAACAGATTAAAAACGGATTTGAGATTGGAAAGATGCATCTTGGCACTCTCGGAACTGGTCGATGCTACAACTATACGGACAACAGTATTAAAGCCGGGCTTGGAAACTTTATTGTCTATCATGTCCAAAGTTCGGGGATCTACTTTATACTGAGCCTTTTCCGGGTTAGATTCCTGTTTTTTGGTAGTCGTGATATATCCTTTGCCTAATTTTTTCCATTTACCGTCAGTCGGTCCAACGATAATTTGAATGACAGCGCCTTCCCCCTGCTGCATTTTGGCCAATGATGAAGTCAGAGAAGAAAGCGGATCAACCGGAAGATCTTTGTAGACTTTAATCGGATTGTAATCGACTCCTTTGAGTTTGAGCGCGTCAAACTCGACTTTGCCTTTTTCATCAAATATGTTGTACTCGTCAACTATATTTATCTCTGCCCCCGGATAAGCCCCGTTTATCTGCTTTTCAAGCATATCCTGAAGTTTCTTAGGACAGGAAACATAAAATTTGATCTCCCCGGGACGGGCAACTATTTCAAAAGACAGATGGTCTTTTGCTTTGAGAAATGAGAGAAAACCGCCTCCTCCCCCGATTGAAGACAACGATGAAAAAAATTGTTCTGCCGCATCAATTTTCACTTCATTATCATGAGGAACGGCCACATTCAGAAGGACAAAATCCAGACTCTTTTTCTCCCTGTCTTTATGCTTCATCCAAAGCACAAATGCCACTCCCAGAAGGAATAAAAAGCCGCTGACCACCAGAAGAACCAGGAGGCTGATAAGTGCCACTTCTATTCTGTAATATAAGTCTGAAGGCAGAAATTGATCCACAATAGTTAATTTAAAATTTAAAATTTAAAAATAAAAATTCCATAATTTTATTTACCCTGTAAAATTTCATCAGGAATTTTGGAGGGCATTTTAATTTTTTCATTTTCCATTATTTCGCTTCTACTCTCATAATCTTCCCATGTACTACTTTAATGGTCATGTGTGCCTGTTTGAGTTTTCTCACACACCAAGCAGCTAACCAGTGTAAAGCGGAAGTAATTTGTGCATGAAGACCGGCCACTACCTGCTGGTCGGAGATGGGCAAGACAACCGTAGTTGCGGTTGAAGAAGTGACTGGAGTTCCGGCTCCGACAGAAGTCACACCGAGTTTTTTTACATCCGGAGGAAGTTCTATTACTTCCTTGTGCACTCTAGCCCCCATCTCCTTAACCTCTTTCGGAAGCTCCATTTCAAGAGAGGATTCTTTTAATATTTCACCCGTCTTTACCTCCCCAATCGCTCCCCCTTCTTTACCTATCCCTGTTGTTCCGGGAGAAAACTTTGCGGGAAGAGATGGTTTTTTATTTAAATCATCATTATTTGTAGTCATATCAATTCCATTATAAGCTACTTAAACCAAAATAAGAAATCCCGATTTGGGATCTAAATTTTGATAAATTATTCCCGTTTTTCTCACTTTCTTCTGATTGTATCCATTCATATTCCCCATATTATTTAAATGTAAAAAAGGGGCTTCAAAACGATTATGAATTGAGATATTATTAGAAACAAAATTTTTTACACTCCTTTGATTCTCCCCTTTTTCTTTGAAGCTTTGAAGCTTTGAAGCTTTTACCCTGAGTTTAGTCGAAGGGTTGAAGTTTTCTTTTCTTCTTTTTCTTTTATAAATAAAGCCCGATTCTTTAACCTTCAATCTCCTGCCCAATTTTTCTCTTCTTTTCGAAAGAATCTCTTTGATTTTTCTAAATTTTAATTCTTTCCTGCCCTTCCTGGTCCTCCGTTCTGGGTTCTTAGTTCTAAGTAATAACTTTCCCTCTTTATTTCTCTTGCTCCGAGCAAAATCGAGGANCCCTTCCTTACCCTTAATTTTCCTGGTCCTAAATTCTAGATTCTTAGTCCTTGGTTCTAAGTTCTTGGTTCTAAGTTTTCTTATCCCCTTTTTCTCCTTTTTCAATTTCGTCCTTTCTTTCGAAGACTTAGACACTCTTTGCTTATCTTTTATTTTAATATTTTTCTTCTTTCCTGTTTCTGCTTTTCTTTTTGGAAGTTCAGCGGAGGTTACAATTACTCCAACTCTTTCACCTTTTTTCTTTTTTGGGATTATTACCGAACCTTCCATTTTAGCTGTTCTTTTCTGTGCTTTTTTCTCCATTTTCCCTGCCTTCTCTTTTGCAGGCTTTTTATTCTCCGTATTCTTTTCTTGCAACGAAAAAGGCACCGAAACATTGGTTGTGGTTTTTGAAGCCACAAACACTTCAACTCTTTTGGTCTTTTTCCTGACAGACTTTACTTCTTTACCAACCATTTCCTTTTTTCTCTTTGGCAACTCTCCGCCTTTTAACGAATCTTCAATTTTTAATTCCTTTGCTTCTTTGCTTCTTTTACCCTGAGCGGAGTCGAAGGGTTGCTTCTTTGAAGCTTTTTGACCTTCTCTTATATAGTTTATCGATTGCATCGCCTTGTCTCCAATTTTATCCAGCGCTTTGTAAGCCGCATCCAGACCTTTTGAAACTGCTCTCACCCACATATTTATGGCTGTAGCCACATCCGGCTCTTTTTGGATAAGATCGAGAAGTCTCTGTCGTACACGTGCTATTCTTTCCCTTTCCTGTTCTGTTTCCCCCGGACTGAATGTTTTTGCTTCTTCTTTAAACTTAGACAAATAATTATTTTTTTCCATCCGCCGGTCGGCCGTATAAGTTTTTTCAATCGTCGGAGCTACCCGAAGAGGTGTTATGAATAAATCAGGATTATATGAAGTGATAGTGGTCTGTAATAGATCGGAATTTGTAATAGGTTTATCAGATGCAAATTTGAGCCCTCCCTGGGAAATATTTTCCATAAATTTCGTTCTCTCCCCCTGGGTTAACTCCAAACGTATAGCTGCTCCCTGTACCCTATTTTCACCTGCTTTTTTGGTCCAGGTATAAAGGAAACTGTAATTATCCCCTTCTCCCGGAGAAATCCAGGCCACCTGAACATCTCCTTTTGCAGATAGAATTGTTTTTTCTCTTGCCTTAAGTGTCTTAAGAGTCAGTCCGCCGTTTTCTTCCGGATCAGTCAACTGATCAATCGTTCCGTAGGGAGAAACCAGCCTCCCGTTTTCTACTCCCCATGAAAACTTATGCATTTTGTTGCCCCACTCAAATTCCTGTTTTTGAGTGAGTAAATTATCCACTATCCCCCCGCTTCGGGTGAAACTTTTCATTGCCTTCACGCGGTCCCCGCCATTTTGTCCCATCAGACGCTTGAAGGCGTAGGATTCAGTCCTTCCTCCCATTGCCCCCGTATGTCCGTTTCCGCCTGATAGTGCTCTTGCGTCTACTTCCATAAAAAAACCTCGGTTTCCCGAGGCAAAATTTGTCAAAATTAGACTATTTGGTCTAATTTGACAAATTAATTTCCTGCTCGGGATTAATATTAAAGGTTAGTTCCGGACTTTACCGTTGCGGCACAGTGCCTGAATTTCACAGGCTTCCTAAACCTTTAAGCTTTATACCAAATAATTTCTTCTTTATTATCCTTCAAATTAAAATATCTGGCAAGTGTAAAAAAGAGATCTGAAAGTCTGTTCAAATATATAAGAATTCTCTTATCGACATCCTCTTCCTGTGAAAGTTTGACCGCCTGTCTTTCAACTCTTCGGGTCACGCTTCTTGCCAGATGGCTTAAACTTCCCAACTCACCTCCTCCCGGAAGAATGAAGTTGTTCAATTCCGGAAGTTTTGTCGATAACTCATCAATCAGTTTTTCCATTTCTTCTACTCTTTCCGGAAGGACAGTGAGCTCAAGAGGTGAACCGGCCAAATTTCCGCCGATCAAAAAAAGGTCTCCCTGAATCTCTGTAAGAAAGGATTTTATTCTCTCATCATTCGAATTACCAATTACTAATTTACTAGTTACCAATCCTATCAAACTGTTTAACTCATCCACTCCCCCGTAACTGTCAATTCTCGTATTACTTTTGAAAACTCTCTTCCCACCATAGAGGGAAGTTTCCCCACAATCACCTGTTTTTGTATAAATCTTCATAAGTTACTTAGGTGACTTAAGTTACTTAAGTAACTTAAGCTAACACTCCGAATATCCGCAGGAATAACACTTCTTACATCCCTCTTCGTAAGCTAAGCTTGCTTCTCCGCAAGTCGGACAAAGATCATAGTTTTGAGCGGTAGCCTGAAGAGCTAAAGACTCCTGAGTCACGGTTTGCTTGATCCCTTCTATTTTGGCGGTTGTGGCATGTCCGTTTGCGTGACTGTTTCTGACGCTAAATTCGAAATGAAGACCGAGAGCCTTGGCAATTGCGTCAGGGAGTGACTTCACCCTTTTTTCTCCAAAACCAACAGGTCTTGCTCCTCCAATTCCGATAAGTTCGTTAAAAACAAGTTTTGCCCTCTCTTTGGCCGCAACCGGAGAAGCAATTCTGAGAATTAAAGATGTAAGTCTTCCGATAGCTTCTGCCATCGCCTGTACATCAGAACCTGCTTTACCGACATTTATAAACATTTCCAAAGGCTCTTCATGACCGTTTGTGTTTATAGTCATGTAAGCAATGCCGACAGGAGTTTCTATTTGATATGTAGCACCCGTCACTTTAATCGGCCTGGGTTTTTTCTCCGGCACTACATATCCATCCATTTTAACCTGCTTCCCGTTGACTTTTTCTGCAGCTTTGGTATCCCGTTCCAGGACTCCGGGACGCGATCCTTCCCTCATGTATGCTATTCCCTTGCAACCTAATTTATAAGCCAGCATATATAGTCTTTTAACATCTTCAACTGTATGATTTTTGGGTGCATTTACAGTTTTGCTGATGGAAGCATCCGTGTAATATTGGATAGCTGCCTGTACTTTTACATGGTCCTCAGGAGTCAGTCCGTTTGCCGAAACGAAATAATCAGGAACGGGATCATTCGGATGTGCTTTTTTCCATTCTTCAAATAAAGGATGAAAAAGGACATGTTCGCCAAGTCTGTCACGTCTTATAAAAGAAAATTCATAGATTGGCTCTATCCCCGATGAAACTCCTGAAAGAAGTGATGTAGAACCGGTCGGAGCCTGTTGGAGCATGATAGAATTTCTCACACCTTGCTTGGTAACAGTTTTGTGAAGTTTCTCGGGAAGTCTTTTCAGGAAAACTCCCTGAGGATATTTTCCGGGATCAAATTTTGGAAATGCCCCTTTTTCCAGAGCCAGTGCCGCTGAAGTTTCGTAAGCTGCATCCCTGACTGTACTGTAAATTTTATCAATGAGCTTAAGCGACTCTTCACTTCCGTATCTGATTTTCATTTTAATAAGAGCATCTCCCAAACCCATCGTCCCGAGTCCCACTCTTCTCTCTCCTTCCAGTTGGACCTTTCTTATCCCTTCAAAGACATAAATATCCATGTCTATGATGTTGTCCAAAAATCTGAGGGCCACTTTGGCAGTTTCTGCCAATTTTTCAAAATTTAATTTTTCGTTTTCTACAAAAGCGGAGAGATTTAGAGATCCTAAATTACACACACCCCAAGGAGGAAGTCCCTCCTCACCGCAAGGATTTACGCAGTTTATCCTCTCAAAATAATTATTGTTGAGAAGTTTATTGTATCTTTCCATAAAGACCACGCCCGGTTCTGCCGATGCCCAAGCAGATTCACAAATGAGGTTCCAAAGATCGCGGGCTTTGATTGTCTTGTAAACGACTGTTTTTTTGCCTTTCCTTTCCCATTCAAAAAGGTCCCCGTCCCATTCTTTATCGTAACTGGGATCTTCGATGTCAGGAAATTTCAGTTCCCAATCAGCGTCTTTTTCGACGGCTTCCATAAGCCGGTCTGAAACACAGACGGAAAGATTGGCTCCCTGAATGCGGGACAAATCTTTTTTGACGGTAATAAATTCTTCTATATCGGGATGACTGTCCCAAAGCATGAGCATGAGAGCGCCCCTGCGGGTACCACCCTGTTGAATAATGTCATGAGTTGCTACACTGAAAAGCTCTGCCCAATTAATCGGGCCTGATGAAGTTCCATTAACCTTTTTGACCCTTGCACCTCTGGGCCTAAGTGAAGAAAGATTTATCCCTACTCCTCCACCGCGGGCCATAATCTCTACCATCTGCCCAAGAGTATCCAATATTCCCCCACGGCTGTCTTTTGGTGAAGGAATGACGAAACAGTTATAGAACGTAACTTTGTGTGGAGTCCCGGCTCCTGCCAATATTCTTCCTCCGGGAACAAATTTGAAGTCTTCCATCGCCTGATAAAACTTTTCTTCCCAGATTTTCTGATCTTTTTTCTTTTCGTTTTTGGCTACTCCTGTGGCAATTCTTCTCCACATCTCCTCCGGAGTCTTCTCTGTTGGTTCTCCTTTTTCATTCTTAAGAGAATATCTATCTAAGAAGACCTGTTGACGAATTCCAGTTAGTTCCATAGTTAATTTAAAATGGAAAAATTAAAATTTAAAATTTTCCCGGCAAATATTTTTAATTTTTTATTTTTAATTTTTAAATTAGTTTACAATAATTTCTGCAGTTCCTTTTCAAAGTCTTCTACGTCTACAAAACGACGAAAGACACTTGCAAACCGGATATAAGCAATTTTGTCAATTTTTTTAAGCCTGGTCGCTGCCAGTTGTCCTACTTTTTTACTTTCAATTTCCACACTTTCCAGACCCCGCAGCTCCTTTTCTACCTCATCTACTATTCTTTCTATATCACTGATACCAACCGTTGTTTTCTCGCAGGCTTTAAACACCCCGCTTCTCAGTTTCTCTCTGTCAAACTGTTCTCTTCTTCCGTCTTTTTTTATCACAGTAAGCGGTACTGTTTCAATCCGTTCATAAGTCGTGAACCGTTTGTTGCATTTCAAACATTCTCTTCTTCTTCTCGTGGTAGTAAGGTCTTCATTATCCCTGGTTTCTACCACCTCTGTTTCCTGACCCGAACAATATGGACATTTCATATTTTCCGATAAAAAAAGGCTTCACAGCCGTGAAAACAATCTACACCAGATATAGTGCCACTGGCCATCGTAAGACACTATAGAGCCGGTGTCAAGATAAATAAATAGATCAAAATATAGCAGGTGAAAAATCAGCTTTGGTTTACTTTTTTTCTTACCGTTCTCTTATCTTTTTGAGATAAATCAGGGAGATTAAAAAGGGTGTAAATAGTGGTGGATAAAATAGTTATTCAAAGATTGATAAATGGCTTTATGTCGCCAGCCAACCGCCATCGACATAAAAAGTAGCACCGTTACAATAATCCGATTCATCACTTGCCAAAAACACTGCCATTGCACCGATGTCCTCAGGTTTCCCTACTCTTCCGACAGGAACTCTAACCAGTATCCCAGCTAAAACTTCTTTATTGGCAGTTATGCCGCTAACCATATCGGATTCAATAAGTCCCGGAGCAATCGCATTTACCCTTATTCCCTTGGGTCCCAATTCCCCTGCTAATGATTCAGTAAAACCTATTACCCCTCCTTTTGATGCCGAATAATTAGAAAAACCCGCTGCACCAAAACCTACACCTCCCGAGGCTACAGATGACAAATTAATAATTCTTCCTCCCGATGACTTAGCGATAAACTGTCTGGCGGCAGCCTGGGCACATAAAAATTGTCCTTTTAAATTTACAGAAAGTATCCTGTCCCAATCCTCTTCCTTCATATCAACAACAGGCGCTCCTCCCAGTACTCCGGAATTATTCACCAATATATCCAGTTTTCCAAAAGTACCGACCACTAATTTCATCATCTCTTCAATTTCTGCTTTTTTGGAAACATCCGCTTTTACACTGAGAGAATTTTTTCCCAAAGATTTAACTTCTGAAACAACCTTTTCCGCTTCTTCACGATGGGAAACATAATTAATCGCTACATCAGCACCTGCTTTTGCCAGCATAAGAGCAATTCCTCTCCCTATTCCCCTGCCCCCTCCTGTAACTAATGCCTTTTTTCCAGTTAAATCAAACATATTTTTATTTTAATATACCAATCTCTTCCTCGACTTGATTTGCTAAAGATAAGGATTCGGAAAGACTCTGTTTTTGCTCACCCCCCAATCCAACCATTAAGCTGTTTATAACTTCCTGGTGTTTCATCGATGATGTTAAGACTTTTTCTATCACCACCCCGGATATGTCCTTGTTTTCTTTTTTCAGTTTAATCAGTTCCTGGCTTGATTTAAGCAAATATTTTTCTCCTTTGGATACTGTCGTTACTGCCAAATCATATTTACCCTTGGCTACCAGCTCCTGGCTCATTGCCAGTCTTTTGTCTGCCATTAGAAGATCAAATTTCACTTTCTCCATAGGCTGACCGGTAAAAGTGTCCAATATCCTGTCCCTTACAGTTTTTAGAAAATAAAGGGGATGATCAGGCAAAATTCCGGGGAAAGGCAACTGATAATTAATTTTTTCCGGTGTAGGAGTAGGTATTACTACTGAAGGAGTTGGTACGGGATTGGCCAAAACCTGGCCGGAAGTAATTACAAATAATAACGCGGTGATAAAAAAAGTGCTTATTCTTTTCATAATTACTTCTCCATATTCTCCTAACTTCGGTCTTCCATTAATTATAGACACCTGTAGGGAATTCTGTCAAACTTATTATAACATCTTTTGGAAAAGTAACGATGGAAATAAGTTATAACGCCCTAATAAAGTTACCATCAATATCCAACTCTACGAAATGATGGGTTTTCCCTTCCATATAGCTTTGACACTGATTTTCAGGGAGATTATCCACTTCCTGTCTCGGATTGTGAGCAATATCAAACGCCCAATCTGCTGCGATTTCCTGGGAAAGACAGGGACCTTTCGTAAAATCCAAGCTTTCGTTTTTCTTTTGCTGGTAAAGTTTTTTTGCCTGGTCTACGATACTGCTGGTTTCTTTTGTCGGCGAAGTAACTGCTGTCTTTTGGGGGAAGGGTTTAAGATAAAAATAGATAAAAGCCAGAACGGCCACCAGAAGAAGAAAAATCAAAATTATTTTTTGCATTATTTATTGTTTTTATAAAAACCCAAAGCCTGAAGTACCAAATCGAGAGTTTCTTGGGGACCGTGTGAATATGTATTTATCACCATATCATAATACTTCGGATCCCAGAAGTCATCTTGCCCGTACATCCTTTTCCATTTTGTTGTGTTGGTCTCTTCCCTTTCTCTGATATGATTTTTGGCATCTTCGACGGTAATATTTTCGCGATTGACTATTCTATCTATCCGAAGGGCATCGTCGCACATAAGCAATACTTTCAGAACATGCGGAAGTCCCCGCATGTTCCATCCTGCAATCCATGATTCTACTGCAACATGATTGTTCTTGTCTGCCAATTTCTCGCGCATAGTAATATCAATTTGTTTGTCTATGTCATCTCCATAATCAGTCGCTTTGTGGTGGGTAGGATCATCGGCTTTATGTGAACCACTTTCTATTGCATACTTTCTCGCCCAATCACCGCCCGAAAAAAATTCCCAATCAAGAGGTTTCAAGTATGTTCGAAGGTTTTTAAGAAGCGTAGAACGTCCCGCACCGGGTCTTCCTGAAATGGCAATACTGGAATATCGAAGAGGTTTATCCTGAGCTTTGTCGAAGGACTTATCCATACTAATATTATAGGTAAAAATAAAAAGTAAACAATGGGACAACATCCTATCGCATTCGGCATCCTTGACAGTTCGACCAGATATTGATATAATTGATCAAATTAATCAATTCGTTCAACTATTATGACTAAAACAATTTCCGCATATGATGCCCGCACCAATTTCGGTGAGATTTTAAACGAAGTCTATTACAAAAATGAGGAAGTGATCGTAACCAAAACAGGCAAACCCATGGTGAAAATTGTGAGAGCTCCCGGAGAAACTCCCAAAGAGGATTTTGAGTCCATATGGCAGGACTTTCAAAAACTGGCCCGGGAAGGAAAACAAATCGACCTGGTGGAATTTGTGAGAAAGGATAGAGACAGTGGACATAAACTTAATTATTGATACATCGGTAGCCGTCAAATGGCTGGAGCTTGAAGGAGAAGAATACACCGGAGAAGCCAAAATTCTCCTGAAAAATATCGTGAACGGAAAAATTCGTGTTGCTACATTGGATTTATTAATGGTAGAGTATACCAACGCTTTACACAAAGGAAAAAAATTTACCGAAAAACAAATTTCGGACTCCCTTATACGACTGACTTCCCTGCCGATCAAATTTATACCTATTTCTCTCGCCCTTTTAGAAGATGCTGTCAAATTGGCTATCCGGTTTGATCAGACCATCTACGACGCTCTTTATCTGAGCCTTGCCAAATCCTTTCACTGTAAAGTCGTGACTTCAGATCGTGAACTTTCCAAAGTCGCCTCCTTCTCCACCCATCTAAATAGGTATAAATAATCAGTGTGTGAATTATTCTCTAATGATTCAGATGATTAGAGTTATAACAAGCATTTAGAATACAGATTGATTGCTGAAGTTAAGAATAATCGAATAGATCGAGGTTGTAGAGTCCACTCAAAGGTGACTCAGATTGTGCATGTGAATAACCGTAAAAAACGAATTTGACATTAAAGATCGGGATTTGGTAAGATTAAACATGGCAGAAGTGAAACTGCAGAATAATTTAATATTTTCAGAGATTTAATGACTCGGCGAAAAACGCCGAGTTTATTGTTTGTAAGGGATGAAAACTTTAACTATCGAAGGACAAAAATATCTCTCCCCTTCCTGGGAAGAGATGAGTGACGTTTGTTTTACTCTGGCAAAAAAGATAGCTGATGCAAATGTAAAATATGATAGATTAGTTGCTATCTCCAAAGGAGGACTGACAGAAGCCAAAACTTTGCTCGATTTTCTGGAAATAAAAGATCTTTCTGTCTTTGAGATGAAATTTTACTCCGATATCTATAAAACTTTTGATACACCTCAAATCACTCAAGTATTGGGAACTAAAATTACTGGAGAAAAAATACTTCTTTTTGACGACGTTGCAGACAGCGGAAAAACACTGATTGCGGCCAAAAAATACTTAGAGGAACAAATGGCCAAAGAAGTAGAAGTAGCAGTACTATTTAACAAACCCTGGACCAAATTTACTCCAGATTTTTATGGGGAAGAAACGGATACCTGGATAGTTTTTCCTCATGACAGGCGGGAAATGGCCAAACTCCTAAGAAATAAATGGGCTAAATCCGGACAAACGCAAAAAGATATATTTACTAATCTTATAAATTTAGGTTATCCTGAGTATCAAGTAGAATATTTTCTGAAAGATAATGAGACCGAATAATTTACCACTGGCAGAGCTGCATTTCCACCTGGGACAGTCTGTGGAGCCAGCCATTCTTTGGAGCATTGCCCACGAACAGGGAATTAAACTTCCATCCAAAGATTACTGGGAATTTTATGATTTGGTAACTCTTAATAACCCCCACACCACCTGGAGTGGCTATTTCGAACTTTTCCACTGGACAGAACTTATCCAATCATCAACTGTCGCTATAGAACGCTCTGTCTATGAAACCATCAGCGGAGCATACAGGGTAAATAATACTACTCTACTTGAACCTTCATTTAATCCCATGTTTCGAAACCGCGAAGGAGAACGGGATCTGGACCAGATAATTCTCGCTGCCATTCACGGCATGGAAAGGGCACTTATCGAATTTCCTCAAGTTCGTGCCGGACTTATCTTTTTCCTGGATAGAAGACTTCCATTTGAAAAAAATGAAATAATAGTGAAAAAAGCGATCAGATACAGAAACCGGGGCGTAGTTGGTATTGATATTGCAGGTCCGGATCATCCGGGATTTAACTATAAAGATTACACAAAACTATATAGTGAGGCTCAGGCATCAGGACTTAAAACTACCGTACATACTGGCGAAGATGGGACCGCCGAGGAAATGGAAGAAGTAGTTTCCGTCCTTCCATTAAATAGAATTAACCATGGTATAAAGGCAGTAGATTCAGAAGAATTAATGAAAAAAATTGTTGAGAAAAATTTAACACTTTGTATTTGTCCTACATCCAACCTAAGTGTTGGCTTTATCAAGGATATTGAACATCTTAAATCAGTAATCCAGACATTATATAAAAATGGGGTCAAGTTTTGCATAAACACTGACAATCCGGCGATGCTTAAAACTAACTTAATAAAAGAGATTGATCTTGTAAGGGAAAACAACATATTAACTGAAGATGAAATTAACAAAACGATAAAGTGGGCATTTGAAGCCACATTTATCCCGAAGGAAGTAAACAATGAATATCTCTGAAAAAATTGTTCCTTATGACGGAGTAACATTCGATGACGTTCTCCTTCTTCCGAATTTTGCTGAAATCAAACGTGAGGAAATCGATATTTCCACATATTTAACTCCAAAAATTAAACTTGCCATCCCCTTTATCTCCTCCCCCATGGATACAGTCACAGAATCAAAGCTGGCTATTGCTTTGGCAAAAATGGGGGGAATAGGATTTATACACAGGAATTTATCCATCCAAAAACAGGCAGAAGAAATACGCCTAGTCAAAAAAGAAAATCTTTTAGTCGGGGCATCGGTTGGAATTGGAAGCGATCTGGAAGAAAGAGTTTTTGCACTTATCGAGGCAGGATCAGATGTTATTTTGGTAGATAGCGCACACGGGTTTTCCAAAGGAATTATTGAAGTTGTCAAGCTGATTAAACAAAAACATCCGGAAACGGAAGTCATTGCCGGAAACATCGCCACAGCAAACGGAGCCCAAGCTCTAATTGATGCCGGAGCGGATGCGATAAGAGTCGGTATGGGACCGGGGTCAATTTGTACAACCAGAATAATTACAGGAATGGGCGTACCCCAAATTACCGCTATTTTTGAAGCGGTATCGGTAGCCCACAACGCCGGTATTCCGGTAATTGCAGATGGTGGTATCATCCAAAGCGGAGACACTGTTAAAGCTTTAGCTAGCGGCGCTTCCACAGTCATGATGGGATCACTTTTTGCTGCATGCGAAGAGTCGCCGGGAGAAATTGTCGAAATAAACGGTAAGAAATATAAATCATACCGCGGAATGGGATCGATTTCTGCCATGGAAAAAGGATCAGCCGAACGATACGGTCAAAATGCCAAAAAGGGCAAAAAAATGATTGCCGAAGGAGTCGAAGGACTTGTCCCTACAAAAGGAACTGTTCAGGATTTCCTGGATCTATTTATCGGGGGCTTAAGAAGTGGAATGTACTATATCGGAGCCAAAAATATTAAAGAAATGTGGGAAAAAGGGAAATTTATCAAAATCACTCCCGCATCCCTCACTGAAAGTCACCCGCATGATATATTAATTACGGAAACGGGAGGGAATTATCAGATTAAAAAATGATTAGTATTTAAATACATTAAGGCATTGCCTTGTCAGGAAGTTAGAACACTTAATATCTTAATATAATATCGAATAATATATGATTCTAATCATCGATTTCGGCTCTCAGACTTGCCACCTCATCGGAAGACGTATAAAAGAGATGGGAGTGAAAAATACGATTGTAATTCCCGAAGAAGCAATAGAAAAAATTAAAGATCTTCATCCTAAAGGAATTATTTTTTCCGGTGGTCCTTCTTCCGTTTATGCTAAAAATGCCCCTACAATCAATAAAAGCATATTTGATCTTGGCCTTCCCGTTCTTGGAATTTGTTACGGACAGCAACTTGTAGCCCATCTTCTTCACGGTAAAGTCAAAAGCGGAAATATCAAAGAATACGGTCCCGCAAACCTGACTGTCAAAAAATCACCTCTTTTTAAAAACATTCCTGTAGAATCTTTTAACGTCTGGATGAGCCATGGGGACGAAGTGGTAGACCTTCCCCCGGGTTTTGAATATGTAGCCAGTACGGAAAACATCAGGTCAGGATCTCTCGCCAATGAAGAAAGGAAAATTTATACAGTCCAATTCCACCCCGAAGTTCAACACACGGAATATGGTACGGAAATTTTGAAAAACTTTTTAAATATTTGCGGGGAAACTCCGGAAACGACAGAAATTGATATTGCCGGTCTCATTTCCAATATCAAAGAAACCGTAGGAAGTAAAAAGGTCGTTATGGCCTTATCCGGCGGGACAGATTCCTCCGTGGCAGCTGCTTTAATTATTAAAGCAATTGGAAAAAATCTTATCCCGGTTTATATAGACTCAGGACTGATGAGAGATGATGCTTTTAATATCGTCGGAAATATATTTCCCAAACTATTCAATATTAATCCGATCATCGTCAATGCCAGAAAAATATTCCTCTCGAGGTTAAAAGGAGTGACCGATCCGGAAAAGAAGAGGAAAACTATTGGAAGACTTTATGTGGAACTTTTTGAAAAAGAGGCACAAAAACTTAAAGAAGCGGTTTTTCTGGGACAAGGTACGACATACGCTGACTTTATCCACAGCAAAAGTACTAAACACGCAGCTCTCATCAAATCCCATCACAACGTAGGCGGACTTCCCAAACACATGAAGCTCAAACTCATCGAACCGATCCGCTATTTTTACACCGACCAGGTCAGGTTTATAGGAGAAAAACTGGGCCTACCCAAAGAGGTAATTTTCCAACAACCCTTTCCCGGTCCCGGCTTTGCTGTCAGGATGTTAGGTGCTGTAACCAGTGACAGATTGGTAAAACTCAGACAGACAGACAGTATCGTGGTAGAAGAAATTAATAAAGCAGGCCTTAAAGATAAAATTTTCCAATACTTTGCAATTTTAACCAACACCAAAACGACCGCAATTAAAGGCGACGGCAGATTTTATGGAGAAGCCGTAGCAGTAAGAGCTTATACCACTCTCGACCGCATGACTGTAGATTGGGCGAAAATTCCTTATGAAGTGTTGCAAAAAATCTCAGCAAGGATTGTAAATGAAGTGCCCGAGGTCTCCCGAGTCGTTTACGATATCACCACCAAACCCCCCGCGACTATGGAATGGGAATAATTTACTGCGGTTTATTAAACACAATCGACTTATATCTTGTATAAGCCTCCAGAGCATAACGAATCCCCTGCACCCCTACTCCACTACTTTTAATACCGAGAAATGGAAAATGGTCAGGACCTCTTTGGGGTTTATTATTTAACTGTACGGAACCCACATTAATCTGTTGTCCTACTTTGATTCCCGTACCTTCGTCTTTTGTAAACACAGAAGCTTGAAGTCCGTAGGTTGAGGAATTTATAAACTCAAGTGCATCGGCGATGTTTTGGACGCGGATAAATGAAACTACCGGACCAAAAGTTTCTTTTTTTACCAAATCCACCGAAGGTAATTTATCTCCAAAGTCAATAACGGTTGGCTCAATGTAATATCCTTCTCTTTTCCCGCCGGTCAATATTTCCCCGCCTTTTTCCTCCGCATCAACTATTCTTTTTTCAATATTTATTGCCGCATTTTCTGAAATTACAGGACCAAGATTCATCTCTTCCTTTCTCGGATCCCCCATTTTAATAAGTTTTTTAGTTTTATCCAAAACCATCGGGATTAATGCGTCAATTGTGGGAGCAAGTCCCAATACATATTTAATCGCAGTACATCTTTGGCCAGAATAAGAAAAAGCCCCTTTTACAATTTCTGTGGAAGTTAAATCCAGATCAGCATCAGATAAAACCAATGCGGGATTATTGCCCCCGCATTCAAAAAGAAGAGGAATCATTCCCGCTTTGGTTGCTATCTCTTTCCCGACATCTGAAGAACCGGTAAAAGAAATCTGGTCAATTCCCGGGTGAGTAACTAAATAGTTTCCAATTTCCTCTCCCCCACCCGTTAAAGCAGATAAGACCCCTGCCGGAACTCCCGCTTTATGAAATGCTTCAATCATATGCAATGCGGAAATTGATCCCTGTGTTGCCGGTTTAAATATAACTGCATTGCCAAGAGCCAGCGCCGGAGCAATCTTTGATACGGATAAATTTACAGGATAGTTAAATGGGGCAATAGCCAGAATCACTCCGAGCGGAACCCTTTCAACCAATGCCAGTTTATCTTTATCATAACCGGGAAAAGCATCACCTGATAATTCTTCTCCCCGGAGATTTAACGCTTCATTGGCAAAATAGTCAATCATGTCAGCGCTTCTGACTACTTCGTCTTTGGCTTCTGCGACAGTTTTGCCTATTTCTTTAATCAGCAACACTGACAAATAATGTTCATGTTCACGAAGCCAATCAGCCGCCAGATGAAGAATTTTGACCCGTTTGATCAGAGGAATATCTTCCCAGGTCTTCTGTTCCCGGTGAGCAATTTTTATCGCCTCATCAATTTCAGTGTTATCCACTACCTGAATTTTCCCCACGACAGACCCATCCAGCGGAGAAATTACATCCGTCATTTTCCCGGTCCTGGAAAGTACCCACCGTCCGTTGATAAAGATTTTATAAATCGGAGGATGAGAAGGTTTGCAAAGATCTTCAAAAAATTCTCTGGGCATATTTTAATAATAATACATCCGGGGAAAATAGAAAGTGGCTATCCCAACTTTTGCTTTAGGATTTTGTAGAAGTTTTCGCGGGGATCCATAATGTCTCTAAATTTTCAAGGATTCAAGATTGTTGATAAAATCCTCCACAAATACCGGGTTTTCCATAAAAGGCAACAAATCGGATTTAAGCTCGCTTTTTCTTTTCACAGCCTGGCTAATTTTGGAATTAAGCTTCTTTTTTATCTCTCTTTCGCCGGATAAATTTATAAGGGATGCAAGATATTTTTTATTCCACTTGATATTTTTTTCTTTGAGAAACCAGAGGTCGAAGAAATCTCTTCCTTTAAACCTGGGTATTTTCTTCTTTCCTTCAAATTTTTCCCTTTGCAAAATTGCAGCAATTTTTCCTGAATAAAGATCAGAGAGACTATATCTTCTTATAAGAAACGAAAAATCAAAAGTAGATTTAAGTGAAAGTTCTTTTTGAAAAAAATCTCCTTCAACTTGGGCCAGATCAATTCGTACGAATAATAAATTTTCTGTTGGTTTATTTATGTCAACACCGATTTGACCCAATATGGGAAAACGAATATAAATAATTTTATTTAGACCACCAATCTTGATCTCAATATCTTTATATTTGAGCTTGCTTATAAAATATGCTTTCAGGTCAGAAATAAAGTCATCAAAGCTAAATCTCCCAAAATCCTCTACATCAAAATCCAGATCCTCGGATAGCCTGGGTAGGGCAAAACAGAAACGAAGACATGTTCCTCCCTTAAAAATAAACTTTTCTCCCCAGGAAGAGTTGTAAATATAATTTAATATAAAATATTGCAGTTGTTCTTTGAGCAGATTTCTTACAAAAAGAGGTTGTTTGTCTTGGTTTTGATCATATATAAACCGGAGATTGTCAAGTATCATAATTCTCTCCTTTCCAGTATTTTCAATATAAGCTTCATTTTAGGTGACTTTGAAAGGATCGTATATCTTTCGAATTCTTCAAGATCATTGCTGGTAATATTTTCCCAGTTTATACGAAGGTCTGACAAAATCCGGGAAACACTTTTGTCCGACCGTCCGAGGGGCCGTAAATAGAGGAAATCAAATAGGGCTTTGGCACGACTGGCTATTTTTACTCTGTAATTTTCAGAAAAAAGTATATAATTAAAACCGGTAAATAGTGTTGGCTTGATATACCGATACAAAAAAGTCCCCAGATCATTGGTAAACTGTCTTGTGGTTTTGGAAGAAACTGAGGTATAGTTATAAACTGCTTCCGGAATCACTCCTTCCTTCCAAAGTACATATTCCAGGGATAAATAGGAAGGATAATAAAGTACATTGGCAATAAATTCCTCTATCCTGCCTTTCTCCGGGCTCAGATAAGACTGGCTTATATATAATCCTTTTTTCAGAGAAACAAGTTCGCCTTTTGCAAGCATCGCCGATATCTTTTTGTCCAGATTTTTGCCCTTTTTCCCCAGAAGAAGAGATAGTTCCGGCTTCGTAAGATACGGTTTCTTTTTAAAAAATTCTATGTATTTTATTTCAGAAATACCACTCATATAGTAGTAATTCTAAAATAAATTACATATTTTGTCAAGCCATGCCCTTTTTATCCTATAAAATCCGCAATTTTTTCTGATTGTGCCAATATCTTATGACTGCCCGGATTTCTGACTTTTACTTTCGCAAAAGCAGTGATATAATATTAATATGCCTCAATATATAGTTTCCAATCCAGAAATTATGAGCGGGGTACCCGTAATAAAAGGGACGAGGATTCCCATCTCCAGAATTGTTTTTTTACTCAACGAAGGACATACTATTGATTCTGTTCACGACTTATATCCTCAAATTGAAAAAAAGGTTTTACATGAAGCCGTAAAAGAACTAATCCGTGAAATAGACAGAAGATCGTATGAAAAAACCTCACCGGTATAAAAACTGCTTGATGAAAATATTTCCCCCCGCCACAGGTTTCCCATTTTAAATAACCGCCATGATTTAAAACATCCGGTCCATGATTTGAAAAAGGAAGGACTATCGGATGAGGAAGTATATAGACTGGGAGCAAAAGAAAAAAGACTTATTGTGACTTTCAACAAAAAACATTTTGAACAGATGGCACCAAAAAACAAAAATACCGGAATTATTGCTGTTTCTACAAATGTTTCCGATGAACAGATAGACAAAAAGATAGTTTCTTTATTATCACGCCTGCACAAACTACAACTATACGGAAACTTTCATTACATTGCTCTACCTTAAATTATGGGGGGGGGTTTGGAAGTGAGAAAAATGGAAAGAAGATAAAATAATCAAGTTTTTTTTACTTTTTTTGCTCTTTCCAATGCGCGCCTTCTTGTCCTGATTAATTTTTCTAGATCTACTGTCGCTGTCCATAGCTTATCTCCTTTACCCCTATTTAGCCTGTCATCTTCATCAGCGTGTTCTAAAGCATTGCCCATAAAACAATTTGACGTTAAAGAGATTACCTTGTGCGGACGCCTCAACAGCTTGTTTAATCTTTCTACCTGTAATTCCCCCACCAATATCACATGTTCTA
>Ga0075800_1002_pt1 | contig 34445 bp, 36 predicted proteins | sample RifGroC2_FD_68451 | JGI IMG/M metagenome (GOLD analysis project Ga0075800, IMG submission 68451) | Microgenomates (Gottesmanbacteria) bacterium GW2011_GWC2_39_8
CTGAAAGGGATTTGAATATGGAAAAGAAACTGGCTGAAGAAGAGGAAAAAATCAGACAGGATGCCATGAAAAAAGCGGATGAAAGGGAACAGCTCAAAATGCTCGAGATAGAAAAAAAACTTCAGGATGCCATGAAAGTAAATGACGAACTCAAAAGGAAACTGGAACAGGGCTCGCAGCAATCCCAAGGGGAAGTTTTGGAGCTGGAACTGGAAAAAATTCTTCATAATGAATTTCCGAACGATAACATTACTCCTGTTGCCAAAGGAGTAAGAGGAGCTGATGTAGTTCAGGAAATCTGGGATAGAAATGGAGTCAGGTGCGGAATAATACTTTGGGAGACGAAAAACGCGAAATGGAATAAGGAATGGATAGATAAACTCAAAGATGATCAGAGAAACGTAAAGGCCGATATTGCAGTGCTGATTTCAGAGAATATGCCGGATCAAATCACAGTAGCCGGATATGTAAACGGTATTTGGGTGGCACAAAGATTATTTGCCGTAGGCATTGCCATGGCACTTCGTGCCAACGTCATTCAGGCTTATCATATCAAACGTTCGGTCACGGGAAAAAATGAAAAAATGGAAGCTGTATTTAACTATATATCAGGTACTGAATTTAAAACGCGGATGGATGTAATCATAGAAACATTTTCAGGTATGCAGGAAGAGATAGAAAAAGAAAAAAGGTGGTTTTCAGCCAAATGGGCCAGACAGGAAAAACAAGTCCGTTCAGCATTGGATCATACTATAGGTATGCATGGGGATTTCAGAGGCCTCATGGGATCCACTCTTCCGGAGATAAAAACATTAACCGCAGAGGAATAAATTCTTCCTCACTGCTTTCTTACACTCCGACATTTTGTCTCTTAAGTTGCTGGTATATTATGCGGGGATATGGAATTATATCTATTTCTTCTTAAAGGTGTGCCAATATCAATGCTGGCAGTCGTTTGGTTTGTCACAAAACTACTTCAGAAATATCCCTAATATTCCGGATTCCTGTAGATTTCAATCATAAAATTCATGATAAATAAGAGTAAGCAGGAAATTTAAAATTATTTCCCCCAACCACCAAAAATCCCGACAGTTTAACGGTATCCGTAGAAACTATCGGGATTTGAAAGTTTTTTTATGCAAAATTTATCTGCCGTATCTTCCGCCGCCACCGCCACCGCCATATCCACCGCGGCCGCCTTGTCTGGGACCACTGGAACGTCCTGAACCGTAAGTGGGTTTGGGAAGAGCTTCTTTGACTACCAGATTACGTCCGTCCAGGTTATAGCCGTTTAGTCCTGCAATTGCTTTGGCTGCATCTTCATCTGTAGCCATTTCAACAAAAGCAAATCCGCGGCTTTGGCCTGTATATGAGAAAAGTTGACTTAATACGTCTTCAGTAGTCGTATAGGGAAGACTTCCTACGAATAAATTCTTTGCCATTTAACACTCCTTTTACCCTTATATCGGGCTAAAATATATAAATCTTTCTGGAAAAAGTATCTGCAGTCTTTGAAGGATAAAAGGTTTAATTGTTCTTCAAGCTAAATACTATTTTTCGAAAAGTTCTTACATTGTACCACATGACATCTGTTAAGAAAAGTGGTATAATTAACAATCTTGAGTAATAATAAAGGTATCACCAACGTCTGTTTCCGGTGCGGCAAGATCCGCATAACTACCAAAACATGGGTGGAAGGCACTATAACTTTCAGTGAGAGCAGTTGCCCAGATCCCAAGTGTCAGGCATTGATAGATAAGGACTTAAACGAAAAACGGGAACACCTCAAAAATATCCAGGAAATGTCCCTGAGACGCCGCCGCGAGAAACTGAAAAGGAAAAATTAACCATTCTTTCATTCTCCGATTCCATTCCTTCTCCCAATATAGATATAATATATTTTATGGATATTGCCAAAATCAAAGAAATTACCCGTGACACCGATGGTTGGTTATCTGATCGGGAAGGTGAATTGTTGTATGAACTTGCCCAAAACTGTAAAGGAAGAGGAGTGATTGTGGAAATCGGATCCTGGAAAGGAAAGTCTACAATTTGGCTGGCTAAGGGTTCGGAGAAAGGTGCCAAATCCAAAATTTATGCAATAGATCCTCATACCGGTTCTCCCGAACATGGAAAAAAAGTTTGGACTTATGATGAATTCCGGGCTAATATTAAAAAAGCAGGAGTTGAAAAAATGGTTATTCCTATCGTAAAAAATTCCCTTGAAGCGGTAAGTGAATTTGAAGAGCCGGTAGAACTTTTATTTATAGACGGGGCACATGAATATGAAGCCGTTAAATCAGATCTGAAGGCCTGGTTTCCCAAAGTTATAGACGGTGGAATTATTGCTTTTCATGACAGTGCCGGCTGGGGCAGGTGGCCGGGGGTAGAAAAAGCGGTTGTAGAGCATGTTTATAAAAGCGATAAATTCAGAAACGTAAAATTCGTCCAATCTATTACATTCGGACAAAAAGTATCGGAAAATAACTTCACTGAAAGGTTGAAAAACCGGTACACATTATTGCTCAAAATAATTGCTGACTTCGGAGATGGATTACATTTACCGGTACCGGTACGGAGAATAGGTAAGAAAATATTATTATTACTTAAGTAAGTATGGAGTTTTTTCCGTATATTTCCTATAATTTATGCCATAACCAAATTTGAACAGTATTATCAGGAAATGGTGAACGAAAATCTGAAAATATTCGGAGAGTTTCAGGATATACATGATAAATATGTATTAAATCCGGATGTCTGGCAGGTAAAATTTAATGAAGTGGGAAAAGAAGCGGTTTCTGTGATCCGGGATTGGGAAAGAAAATTGTGCAGGCAAAGCGAGAAAGGCCAGTATGGTAAATATTCAGCTACTTTGGCTGATAAATTCTGGGATTTAGCCCGAAAAGATTTCCCCAAAATCGATTTTGTAGGCGTGACTATTTCTTGACCGCTTTTGATTTTCTTAACAAATTCTTACAAAGAATATGTTATCCTTTTTCTTGTCTTAAACCCCGTAGGTAAAAACTAATGAAAAATAATATTTTCCACGATTTTTCGCAGGAACTTAAAGATATCAAGTATGCTCTGGATCAGTCTTCAATTGTGGTATTTACGGATGTAAACGGAATCATTACCGACGTAAATGATAAATTTGTGGAGGAATCCAAATACAGCCGGAAGGAGCTTATAGGTCAAACTCACAGTCTTATTAACTCAGGTTTCCATCCGAAAGAATTTTTTCAGAAGTTATGGAATACTATTTTATCCGGAAAGGTTTGGCACGGGGAAGTGAGAAACAAGAGCCGGGACGGGAAATTTTTCTGGGCTGATACTACTATTACTCCGCTGTTTAATGAAAAGGGAAAGATAAAAGGCTTCCTGGCCATCAGAAATGATATTACTGCGAAAAAAATGCTTGACCAGAAAAAAGATGAATTTATATCAGTTGCCTCACACGAGCTTAAAACACCTCTTACCAGTATAAAGGCTTACGGAGAAATTATCCGGGACCGTTTTAAAAAATACGATGACCTACTATTAAATAAATATTTGAAAAGAATGAATCAACAGATAAATATCCTGGGGGATTATGTTGATGATCTTCTGAATGTGAACAAAATCCAGTCCGGGAAACTGGTGCTTCGTAAGGAGAAGTTCGACCTGGGTGAGTTGATCACTGAAATAAAGGAAAATACAGAGGAGACTAATTCTGAATATAAAGTAATTACACATATATCTGAAATTAAAGTGACTGCAGACAGGGGGAAGATCGGACAGGTAATATCCAATTTGGTAAGTAATGCCATTAAATATTCTTTACCCGTGAAAGAGATCGTTATTACTTCTGAAATAAAAGATCAAGAAGCAGTTATAAGTGTTCGTGACTTTGGAATAGGAATACCCAAGAAATTGCAGAGCAAAATCTTTGACCGGTATTTCCAGGTAGAAGGGTTGGACAGGAATAAATATGGGGGGTTGGGTTTGGGATTATATATATCTGAGGGGATCGTAAAATTACATGGTGGGAGAATTTGGTTGGAAAGCGAGGAGGGAAGAGGTTCTACCTTTTATTTTTCGTTACCGATTATTTAAATTGAATGAAACTGAATTTTATGAGTTTCAAAAAAAGGGATTAGAACAAATCCATCGGAATCTTTTATAGCGGATACAAACTCCTTTATATTTCTATCAGGATTTTCCGTGGGGTTTCGGTGATATTCGGGAATTACTATTGTTAGAGGTTTGGTTTTTAAGTCCCTGAAAAGAGTATCTACATTTTTCTCATGCATTACTTCCTGTAAGAACGTGAGAATTCCTTTTGTGTGAGATTTTTGTGCGATGCTTCCGCAATCACCTGCTCAATTTCTTTCAATGTTCTTTTCAAAGATTGTCTTAGCTGATCTCTTCCGAAGCCGCTTTTCAGAAATACTTCACGAGATTTTGCATCAACTTTATTAATAAAATATTCATAGTGAATGAGTTTTAGAGGGCGTCGGTATTTTGTAGAGGATACTGTTCCAGTTTTGTGTTCTTGGAATCGTTTAACCAAGTCAGCGGTAAATCCCACGTAAAACCTTTCATCTTTAAGGCTTATTAGTACATAAACAAAATATCTCTCTAGTGGGTGAGAAGTCATACTTCTCATTTTATATTTATTAGTGAAAGGGCCAGTCAGACTGGCCTAATCCTCTTCAAACTCAACCGAGTTTGACTCGGGTACCGCCAACCGGATTCGAACCGGTGATTTACCCCGATTTTATCGGGATCGTCCTGGATGTGACTGAAATGCTGTAGCTCCGACGGGACTCGGACCCGTGTTACAGAGTTGAGAACCCTGTGTCCTAACCGCTAGACGACGGAGCCTTATGCAACTTATTTTATCATTTTATTCGTAATCATGTCAGCCACTATATGAATTGATTTTTCCCTATAGGTTATTGACAAGGCAGGGTATCCATTGTAACATACCTTAATTACTTACACCTAAGGCCCCATTTCCTAGACATTTCCTGTTTATTTTTTTTATAAAAGAGGGCATTTGGTGAGAAAATTACATATACACATATGGATAAAACACAAAAAATATTAGTAACAAAAGAAGGTCTGGAAGATCTCAAGAAAGAATACGATGAACTGCTGAACCTAAAAAGGCCGGAGGCTGTAGAAAGACTGGCTCAAGCCAGAAACCAGGGTGATCTGTCCGAAAACAGCGAATATACTTCAGCCAAGCAGGATTTGGCTTTCATGGACGGAAGAATTGCAGAACTCGAACAGGTTTTACACGAAGCCAAGCTTATAAGCGTAAATCACAAGAAAGGTTTGGTGGATTTAGGATGCAAAGTGACGCTTCACGTAAACGGAAAAAAGGAAGTATTTACCATTGTTGGTGAATGGGAAGCAAATCCTATGGAAAAGAAAATTTCCCACTCTTCACCGCTCGGTAAAGCACTCCTTGGCAAACGAATAGGTGAAAAAGTGGAAGTAGACGCGCCGGTGGGTAGAATTTTGTACAAAGTATTAGGAATAGAATAAAAGAAATTAAAACAAACAAAAAATGACCCGCCGAAGAGGCGGGTTTTTGTTATATAATACAAATCATATGTTTTGGGCAGATGAAGTTGCAGAAAAACTGAAAGTAAGGAATTTACCACTCGAACATGTGGACGACATGAAGACTCCTTCAGGACATGTCCACGTAGGTTCGCTTCGTGGAGTGGTCATTCATGATCTTGTACACAATGCCTTATTGAATCAGGAAGTTAAATCAGTTTATACATATGTTATAAACGATATGGACCCTATGGATGGACTCCCTATCTATCTTTCGCAAGAAAAATATCTGCCGGAAATGGGTAAACCTCTTTTTATGGTTCCCTCACCGGAAGAAGGATTTGGCAGTTATGCGGAATATTTTGCCAAAGAATTTATCGAAGTTATAGAGAAAATAGGTTCACATCCCGAAATTATCTGGTCCAGCCATCTTTATAAAGAAGGGAAAATGGACCTGAGTATTAAAACTATTCTGGATAATGCTGAAAGGGTAAGAAAAATTTATCAGGAAGTTTCCGGAAGCCAAAAAGACATTGATTGGTATCCTTATTCTCCGGTATGTCCCAACTGCGGCAAAATCGGAAGTACGAAAGTTTACTTCTGGGACGGGAAAAAAGTGAAGTTTAAATGTTTGCCTGATTTAGTTGATTGGGCAAAAGGTTGTGGGACTGTGGCAGAAATAGAACCTGCAGGATTAAATGGTAAATTACCATGGAAACTTGACTGGGCTGCTCACTGGAAGGCAATGGGAGTGACCGTGGAATGGGCAGGAAAAGACCATATGAGTCAAGGCGGATCTCATCAAATCGCTTCCAGAATAAGTGAAGAAATATTAAATTATCCTACTCCTCATGCAGAAATTTATGAGCATTTCCTCATAGGAGGAGCAAAAATGTCTTCTTCAAAAGGATTGGGTCTAACAGCCAAGTCTTCAATAGAGATAATTCCCCCATATCTAGTAAGATTTTTGATGGTAAGGGTTCCTTACCAAAGAGCTATAAATTTCGATCCTTCCGGCTGGACTATCCCGGATTTGTTTGACGAATTTGATAAATCCGCCAATGCTTATTGGAATAAAGGCGATGAGCTTTTGTCTCGTATTTTTGAATTATCAATAATTGACAAGCAGTATCTTACCCCTTTGTATCTTCCTAGGTTCAGAACCATAGCAGGTTTTCTTCATTTACCCAATATGAATATACTATCATGGTGTGAGAAGGATAAGGGGGAACCATTAAATGAGATAGAAAAAGATGTACTAAACGAACGGGTACAATTTGCCAAAATATGGATTGAAAAATATGCCCCTGATGAGGAAAAATTCATATTGAAGGAAGAAGTTCCGGGAGAAGCAGAAAGTTTAAATCTTCAACAAAAAAAATATCTGGAAGAGCTTGTTTTCGTATTTCAAAAAGAAGTGACGCCGGAAGAATTACAAACTATTCTTTTTTCAAAAGCCAAGGAAATAGGAATATCGACCAAAGATGCTTTTGCCGCTATATATCTTAGTCTAATCGGAAAAAGCTTCGGGCCCAAAGCCGCCTGGTTTCTGACAAATATTCCGAGAGATTTCTTGGTCAAAAGATTTAATGAAGTAGTAAATGGAAGTTCGGAAATAACAGTAGAGAAATTTTCTTTTGAAACGATTAAAACTAAAGATATATTTTCAGTGGGTGAAGACGTAGTTACCAGATACCCGAGTGTAAGTATAGGAGTGGCCATTATAAAAGGAGTAAAGATATTGAAATCTGATGAAAATCTGGAAAAGGCGAAAAACGAATTATTAAATTCATTAACGGATTTGACTACTGAGCAGTTAGGGCTTAGTCCGGAAGTGATTAGTTATCGTAAACTTTATAAAGAAACAGGTGTTGATTGGCATTCCAGACGGCCTTCTCCTGAAGCATTACTAAGACGTGTGGCTCTTAACAAGGGATTATATACCGTAAATACATGCGTGGATGCTTACAATTTGATAGTAATGAAAAATCGTGTTTCTGTCGGTGCTTTTGATGCGGATAATATTGTCTTTCCTACAGTTCTCAGGTTTGCCAAAGAAGGGGAAGAAATACATCTTTTGGGAGACGAAAATCCAACTAAGTATAAAGCCGGAGAAATAGCCTATTTTGATCAGAAGGGTGGATTTAATATGGATTTTAATTATCGCGATGCCCAAAGGACGATGGTGACAGAAAAGACTACAAATTTATATATAAATGTAGATGGGGTTTATGATGTTACTAGGGAAAAGGTTGAGCGAACACTTCAAGAAACAATTGAAATCATACAAAATTATTGTGGAGGGAAAGTAGAAAAAGCAGGAATAGTCCGACAAAGTCATGCGGCCGCATAAGTTTGTCGGATTTTGGTAGATTTCTATGTTTACGTACGATCAGGCTAGAGAATTATTATATACCCACATCCAAAACCAGAACTTGAGGAGACATTGTTATGCAGTTGCGGCGGTAATGGAGGCCTTGGCTAAAGAACTTAGGACCAAGAACTCAGAACTTAATACAGAAGATTTCGATGAAGAGAGATGGGAAATAGCTGGACTTGTACATGATGCCGATTATGAAGAAACAAAAAGTGACACCTCAAAACACGTATTGACTGTAATTCCATGGCTAAAGGAAGCGGGAGCAGATGAGAAGATTATAGAAGCGGTGTTGGCTCACGGGTGGAAATTTGTAGAGGGTTGTCCCGAACCGAAAAATCATATGGAATGGTCGCTATATTGTTGTGACGAACTCACTGGTTTTATTATTGCAGTAGCACTGGTCCGTCCGGAAAAGAAACTCGCCGTAGTTACTGTGGATTCTGTACTAAGTAAATTTCCCAAAAAAGCATTCGCGGCTGCAGTAGACAGGGAACAGATCGGTATGTGTGAAGAAAAACTGGGAATACCACTTCCTGATTTTGTAGGAATCGCCCTCCATGCGATGCAAAGTATAAGCAGGGAACTAGGGTTGTGATTATTTACTTAATTTTGCACTCTTGACTTTTGTACAATATTGTACTATTATGTACAAATATGGAGATAAATATATGACACAGACTATGAAAGCATCAGTCGTGAGACAGAAATGGAGTGAGCTTCTGAACAAAGTTTTTCGCGGAGAAACTAGAGTCGTAGTGGAAAAGAGTGGAATTCCTGTGGCTGCCGTTATTTCCGCGGAAGATTTGAAGCGTTTTACAGAACTAGAAGAACAGCGAGAAGAGCGGTTTAAGGCTTTAGATAAAATGCGTGATGCATTTAAAAATATTCCTTCTGACAAACTGGAGGAAGAGATAGAAAATGCCCTTAACCTAGTTCGGAAAGAGAAAAAAACCATTAAAGATTCTAATTAAGACATGATTTCCGCAGTACTGGACACGAATATTTTAGCCTCAGGCGCCATTACCTCTTTTACTCCTCCCGGACAGATACTTGATGCTTGGCGGGATGCTAAGTTTAACCTCATAGTCTCAGAACATATTCTAGACGAGATTACACGGACACTCCAGAAACCTTATTTTAGAAAACATATAACTGATGATAAATTAGTTTCTTTTATTGAATTACTTCAAAACGAAGCCATCACAACTCTCATTATATTTCCTGTACATGGAGTAGCTACTCATCCTGAAGACGATCTGACGCTTGCTACGGCCGTGAATGCTGATGCTGATTATCTTGTAACGGGGGACGATAAGTTACTAAAGAAAGTAGGAAAAAATTATCGGGGAATAAAATTGGTCACTCCGAATGAATTTCTTCAACTTCTGGAAGAAAACCAATGAAAACACTTATTGCCACAACTAATCCCGCTAAGCTTGCAGAAATAAAATCTTTTCTAAGCGATTTGCCTTTGGAGTTGGTTTCGTTAAAAGATGTTGGGATAAATCAGGATGTCGAAGAGACCGGGAAGACGTTTGAGGAAAACGCGATTATTAAGGGAAAATTCTTCTGTAAATTATCGGGACTGCCGACTATTGCCGATGACGGGGGAATTGAAATTGATGCACTAAACGGAGAACCGGGAGTATATAGTAGAAGATGGGCGGGAGAAGAAAATACATTAACACATGACACAGATAGCGATGAAAGATTAATTAATTACACTCTAAAAAGAATGCAGGGAATTCCTTCAGAAAAAAGAGGGGCACAGATGAGAGTGGTAGAAGCTTTGGTATTGCCAACTGGAGAAGTTTTTACGGGAGAAGGAATTATCAGAGGAGTTATTTCCGAAAAACCATCAGAACAAAGATATTTGGGATTTCCATTCCGTTCGCTATTTTTTATTCCTGAGTTGAATAAGTTCTACAATCACGACAGTTTGACAAAAGAAGAAAATGAAAGATATAATCACCGGAAGAAAGCACTGGATAAGATTAAAAATATTATAATTTAATTATGTCTCCTAAATTTCAAACTAATGCAAAAGAAAGAATTGTTGATCCAATAGCCATAGGCTTTAAAGAAGTTAAATTACCTTTAAGGGTTTTGATGACAGAAGATGAAAAAAAAGATTTTTACATTGCTGATTCTCTAAATACAGTAGGAGCAGTTGTCAATATTTGTTTAGCCGAAAGACCAGGGTATAGAAAAAGAAGATCTCATGCTACAGATATTTTACAAAGATTAGGGATGAAACAGGCTGAGGCTAAAGGATTAGTTGCTGCAATAACTAGGGGTTCTCAAAGAGAAGTTGTTTTTCAGGTAAGACCATTGCCGAAACGAAAAATTATATCACAAATAAAAGTTAGAGGTGTTGGTTTTAGAAATACAAGATAATTATGGATAATGGTTATTTGGAAAATAAATTCGTGGCGGTTTTAAATAAGAAAATTCCGTTAGGCTCGCTTGACCAAAATATATAAAAAATTACTATCAACGAAAATATGTCAATAACCTTTAAAACAGCAAGAAAGAAATTATCAATAACTGTCAATGGTCATGAAGGTAGAAGTCATGCTATTACCGAGTCAATTGCAGGATTAGGCAATACAATGGAAAACAGTTGGTCAATGAGAGCAATGGAAGGAAGAAATACTCGTAGAGCAGCTTTTCAGCAAATAGGTATGGAAGGGCATGATGCTGCTCAAATAGATCATGATTTAATACGTAGACTTACAAGAATACATGTGTTTCAGGTACAAAGGACAAGGAGAAAACATTTGTTGAGGGTACGATAAATTCTTTTGTTAAAACCTAAATTCTTGACGAATAAAATAAGTAGTGTTATAAACTATTCACTTGAAAATTTCATAAAGACGTTATCCTGTTGGACTTTCCACCAGCAGAGCCCTTTCGACTTCGCTCAGGGCGCGTCGAGTTCGAAAATGTAATTGTCTTTTGACAATTTGCACATAAGAATTTCCGGGTCTTCCCGTCATAGAAGAAGATGAGTCCCGATAAATATCGGGAGAATGAAGGTGGTACCATGGTTCTTTATTTTGAACCGTCCTTTTAAGGGGACGGTTTTTTTTGTGGAAAAAAGGTTGTTATTCATAATTATTAATGTTAATTTAAATTAAGGAGAAAATATGCTAGACATAAAATTGATAAGGGAAAATCCTGAAAAGGTAAAGAAAGGAATAGCGGCAAAAGGCACTTCCGTAGATCTTGTTGATAAAGTATTGGATTTGGATAAGAAATGGAGAGATCAGGTGGTGGTTATGGAGAATTTACGTTCAGAGCGTAATAAAGCCGTTGAATCTAAAAATATAGAATCAGGTAAAAAAATTAAGTCTGAACTTAGTCTTCTGGAACCAAAACTTGATGAGGCCAAAAAACTGCTTGATGAAGCACTTGGCCAACTTCCAAATTTGCCGGCGGATGATGTGCCGGTTGGGAAAAACGAAAAAGACAACGTTGAAATAAAAAAATGGGGAACACCAAGAAAATTTGATTTCCTACCCAAAGATCATTTGGAACTCGGAACAAAACTTGGTATTTTGGATTTTGCATCAGGATCGCGTGTGTCGGGAAACAATTTCTATTTTTGGCTAGGTGCCGGAGCTCTTCTGGAACTGGCACTGGTCAAATATGCTTTTGACGTGCTTTCCAAAGAGGGTTTCATGCCCATTATTACTCCTGATCTTGTCCGCTCACGTTTCTATTTGGGTACGGGGTATATGCCGAAAGGGAATGAAGCGCAAACTTATACGATAGACGAAGAAGATCTGGGTTTAATTGCTACTGCAGAGATCACTCTGGCAGGCAGACACGCTGATGAAGTCCTTACAGAAGACAAATTACCGATTAAGTATATAGGATATTCTCATTGTTTCCGGAAAGAGGCGGGTGCATACGGAAAATATTCAAAAGGTTTATACAGGGTTCGTCAGTTTACAAAAGCTGAAATGTTTATATACTGTCTGCCTGAAGAGTCCGAAAAATATCACAAGCACATCTTGGACATGGAGGAAAAAATTTATCAGGGATTGGGACTTCCCTATAGAATTCTGGAAATGTGTACGGGTGATTTAGGAGCCATGGCTGTCAAAAAATATGACATAGAAGCCTGGATGCCGGGAAGAGATGATTATGGGGAAGTGACTTCAACTTCAAATTGTACTGATTTTCAGGCGAGGAATTTAAATATTAAATTAAAAAGGAAAAATGGCAAAATGGAGTATATCCACATGTTGAACGGAACTGCAATAGCTACCTCGAGAACTCCTATAGCAATTCTTGAAAACTACCAGCAGGAAGACGGATCTGTCATTATCCCTGAAATTCTCCGACCATATATGGGAGTAGATAAAATTGAAAGAAATGACCAATAGCAGAAATCTTCTTATCTCCAGAAAAATATTGCAGAGCGGAATTGAATTAAAAGTAGGAAGAAAAAAATTTTTTCTGCCTTATCCTCCTTCCATGTGGAAAGATTTTCCCGACGAGTACAAATATTCACTTGCTGATTCATTGACTTATTTTTTGACGATGCATCTGGCTCTTACAGATGACTGTAAAGTGACTTATGATTTCCCCTGTCCGATTACGGAACCCTTCTTTTTCAAAGGAATGCTTTACAGTCTCTCAGACAATTTCTTGGCTAAAAATAACAGGAAGTCCATGGGGGAAATTCTTAAACTTTATTACAATAAAATTTATGAAATTGAATTTAGGGGAAGACCCCGGTATCCCAGATTTAAAAATATCAACCTGAATAACAGAAATAGAAGCATAATACCGTTTTCGTTCGGTAAAGACAGTTTACTCACTTTTGGTTTATCCAGAGAACTTGGCATAGAACCTTCTTTATTTTTTTTCCAGGAACCGAAATCCGTTTTTGAAAACAGACATAAACATAAATTAGCCAAGCAGTTTAAAAAGGAATTTGATGTTGAAGTAAAAGAGTATGATGTAAGCGTGGGTGCTCTTCGGGAAGAGGGTACGGAACATGAATGGGGATGGGGCATGTCTTTGACACAATATACTATGCTCCTTATTCCCTATTTATTTAGCATGAAAGCACGATATTTATTCTGGGCTAACGAGCAGAGTTGCAATGATGTGTTTTTTGATAAAGAAGGATATCTTTTAAGTCCTGTTTACGAACAAACTTTTCAATGGCTGCTTACTTCCAATGATATTGCAAGACTGTTGGGCAGTAATGCAATAATTTCCAGTCTTATAGAACCGATTCACGAAATAGCGGTAATCAAAATATTACACAGCAGATATCCGGAAATTGCCAAATACCAAATGTCCTGTTTCTCAGAAGATCTGGAAAAAAGCGCCCGGAACAAAAGATGGTGCGGAGCATGTACAAAATGTGCAAGAGTTTTTATCTTATTTAAAGCTTTGGGTATAGATCCCGAAAAGGTAGATTTTAAAGAGAACATGCTTGTTTCCGGGAAAAGACATCTCTTTGGAATATTTGCAGGGAGTGATATAAAAAAAGACAGCGGTTGGGATCAGAGTGATGTGGCGCGTGAAGAACAGCTTTTCGCTTTCTACCAGGCATATAAAAGAGATGTAAGAGGACCTCTTCTGGAAGAGTTTAAGAAAAAATATTTACGGGAAATAGAAAAAAAAGAAAAATTATTAAGGAAAAAATATTTCGGAGTCCATTCCCAGAATACATTAACAAACGTTTTGAAAGAGCCACTTTTAAAAATATACGAAGAAGAGCTTCTTCCTCTCCGAAAATAATTCCTTTCACGATATTGACTTAAATTATTATTCGCTATATTCTCGATATTGCCATATAAATTTATGAACACCGCCCAAATAAATCAGGTAAAGAAAATTACGATTCTTCACAACATCGATACGAGTTTTCTCTATGGAGAGGAAGATATCTTAGTGGAGAAAGAGTATCAGGATGATATAAATTCCATTCGGCAAGTATTTGATAGTTCCGGTTTTCAGACGGAGCTTTATGAAGTAGATGAAAATACATTTGACGGAATTTCCGATATAAAAACTGATTTTTTCTTCAATTTAAGTTACGGAATTGGATCAGTACCTAAAACAGAGGACAAAATTCCCAAGCTTTTGGCAACAACTGGTATTCCTTATAGTGGTGCTACAGCAGAAGGCTTACTTTTGACTACGGATAAAGCTCTTACCAAAAAAGTATTTCAAGAAAATGGAATACCAACTCCCAGATACCAATTATTTGAAAATCCAAATACCAAAATAGATAAATCCCTGACTTTTCCTTTATTTGTGAAACCTGTGGCCGAGGATTGCAGTGTGGGGATAGATAACAATTCTATTGTAGAAAACCAAAGACAGTTAAAAGAGCGGATAAACTTAGTACTTTCCACTTACAAACAACCTGCACTGGTCGAAAAATATATAAATACCAGGGAGTTTCGTATTCCCATGATAGGCAACGGCGAAGATATAACAATATTGCCGATCTCGGAACTGGTGTTCGGTCCTTCATTTACAAAGAATAACCTCTGGAAAATTGATGATTTTGAAACCAAATTCGTAAAAGAATCCATAAAATATAAAGATACAAATATAGTCTGTCCGGCAAAACTGGATCCAGAAATTGAAAGGGAAATAAAAGAATTTTCTTTGTTGGCGTACCGGAAAATTGGGGCGCGTGATTACGCAAGAATAGATATTCGTCTGGATGAGGGTAATTCTCCCTATTTCCTCGAAGTTAATATGAATCCAGGCCTGGGGCTTGAAGATACTATGATTACTTCTGCAAAAGCAGCAGGATATACATACGATTCTTTTATCCTGAAACTACTTAATATTGCCCTTTCCAGATCAAATTAATGTCCCTCTTATCTTATTTTTATCCGCAAATAGTTGAAGAAGTAGATTCCGAGATAAACGGTAAAATTACAGTGGTGGAACAATTCGGAAAAAAATATATAAGTGTGGGAGGGCTTACTCAAAGCGGAGGGCTGCTTAAAAATGTTTGGGAAAAAGGAATAAGGGAAGCTTCAAAGCTTCAACCCTTCGATTTCACTCAGGGTAAAAGACACAAAGCTTCAAAGATTCTAATTTTGGGACTGGGGGGAGGAACATTAGTTAAGATTATTAACCATTATTATTCGGAAGCCCACATAACCGGAGTGGATATAGATCCTAAGATGGTGGAGATGGGGAGGAAACATCTGGGACTAGATAAGGCTAAAAATCTAAAAGTTGTTATCGCGGATGCTGCTAAATTTATTAAAAACAATAAAGGAAAATACGATTTAATCTTGGTTGATCTCTATATCGGAAGCAATTTTCCTGCAATTGTTTTATCTGAAAGCTTTATTTCTAATTTGAGAGATGCTGTTAAGGAAAAGGGAATAATGATAGTAAATTACCTATACTATAAAAAGTCGAAAGAAAAAGCAGGAGTATTTATCGAAATGATTAAAAAAGTTTTTACGGAAGTTACGACAATAAAGCCTTTGGTAAACATGCTTATCATTTGTCGCAAAAGTTAGGTTAGATGATCCAACTCCTGATGGTATATCCTGAGAAGTTTTGCTTTGAATGGTGAAGGGACCGTTTTATTGGAATGAATTCCGAAAAATCTTCGTCTGAATGATTTTTCATTTTTGGTCGCATATTTTATGTATTTTTTGACAAATTCCGTTATCAAAGGTCCTTTTACTCCCCTTTTGTAGGCTAGGTGGAAAGCAAAGATCTGTTCATCACGCCCGGCTTCACTTTGGTCATAACCGAAATTTTTCAGACTCCTGTTATCCAGTATTCCGTACAAATTTCTGTATTTTTTAGAAAGTAAATTGTGCTTAAAACCCAGTTTTTTTGAACTGATTCCAAGACCCTGCAAAAATATATACATTCTTCCGCACTTGGAGCACGTTTCACACCACCTGCCGTTTGATTTGGGTTTGTAGTCCATGTCACAGGAGCTTTGATATTTACCGATTTCCGGGTAGCGGTGATGAAGAATTTTCATTATGGCGATTTCGTGAAGAGGTTCAATGAGTGACCCGATTGAAAGGGAATTTCCACCAATGATGCTGGTCATTAATGAATTCTGCAGCAACCAGCTGTGGGATTGTTCAAAAATCGGGTTACACCTGAATCCGTCCACATCAGTTATGTAATCGTCGCAGCTTTGTTCGTTGGAAAAAAGTATATATCCGGCTTTTTTGGCATAAACGTAGGGGAGCAGCATGAGTGAATACTGGGTCAGTTGAAGTTCCCATCCGAACCATCCGTATGGTTCCCTGAGTATGCCCATGTTGTTTTGCAGGAAATAAATTTTTTCTTTGAATTCCTTTCGGAATGGATTTGACAACACTTTCTTAATCAGTTCCTGGTAGGGATAATCCGGTTCCGAGATATAAACAGGATAAACTTTCAGACCCAATTCTGATGCCAGTGAGTATGTAAGCAAACTGTCTTTCCCAAAGGTGAAAGGCATGATTACATGATCGGAAAGGCTGGTGCGGTTATACGGAGGTATTTCCGTTTTTTTATTAGTGAAAATATAGTCGATCTCAAAAAGACGTCTGAGCAGGTTGGAAGTAAGCTTTTTATCTTTTTGGGTTTGCATGAGCGCAACAGAAGGAAGTGATAATGATAAACTTTTGAAAAGAAATGCTTCAGAAAGAGGTACCGGCATATTATAAAATACTTTTTTCAAAGTAGGATAGAGATAAGGGATATGATATGTCAGGCTGTATGTCAGATTTTGTGCAAGAATGTTGCGGTGCGTTTTTGGGAATCTGGACCAAAGACCTGTAGGATAACGCAGACGGAAAATTTTGTTATTGATACTTACCTGTACCCCGAAATCGCGGCTTTGAGAGGAGATTTTAGCTATACCATTCACTTTAATTGAAGGTAATTCTTGTCTGGGTTCCGGTACTTCTTCCAGTTCCGGAAAATCCGTGATATTTACCTCAGAATTTATCATTTTTTTTGGCGCGAATAAAGCTCATAAAATTATGATAGATGCTTCTATATATTTGTCAAGTAAATTGTCAATCACCAGTAGTATCTCAGCCTCGGAAGTGATAAAATCGTTATTAAGTTAAAATTCAAAAGTTAAAGGGCAAAAGTGCAAGTAAAAAGTCAAAAGCTTTCTTACTTTTGATTTTTGATTTGTATTTTTGATTTTTGATTTTTAACTTTTGACTTTAAATTATGTTTAAATTTCTTTCCAAATTCCTTGATGCCAACGAAAAAGAATTAAATACCATTCGTCCTATGGTTGAGCGGATCAATTTGTTGGAACAGGAAATGTCCAGGCTTAAGCTCGAAGATTTCCGGAAGAAGTCCGGTGAATTTCGGGAAAGGTTAGCAAACAGTTCAACTTTGGACGATGTTCTTCCGGAAGCATATGCAATGGTCAGGGAAGCATCCAAAAGAGTGATAGGACAAAGACATTTCGATGTCCAGCTTATTGCATCAATAGTCCTTCATAGGGGAGCGGTAGCCGAACAAAGGACAGGTGAGGGTAAAACTTTGTCGGCTGTGCCCGCCCTTTATTTAAACGCTTTGACGGGTAAAGGCGTACATTTAGTCACTGTAAACGATTATCTTGCCCGTCGTGATGCAGGTTGGATGGCGCCCATTTTTCATCTTTTGGGGATGACCACAGGCGCAATAATACATGATCAGTCTTTTTTGTATGATCCTGAATTTGAAGCGGAAGGAATAGAAGATCCGCGTCTTAAAAATCTAAAACCTGTTTCCCGTAAGGAGGCATATCAGGCGGATATTACATATGGAATAAACAGTGAATTCGGATTCGATTATCTTCGTGACAACATGATTTCCGACGTCTCTCAAATTTCCCAAAGGAACTATCATTTTGCAGTCGTTGATGAAGTAGATTCTGTTCTTATTGATGAGGCAAGAACTCCTCATATAATTTCAGCCCCCGATACCGAACCCACTCAGAAATATTACGAATATGCCAAAGTGGTGGGTAAGCTTATTAAAGAACAGGATTTCCTTGTAGACGAGAAGTTAAAAACTGCCCATCTATCGGAACACGGTTTGCTCAAAGTAGAAAAAATGCTGGGTGTCGAAAATATTTATGAGAAAGATTTTGAAACAGTTCATCATATAGAATCAGCCCTCAAAGCCAAAACTTTATTCCTCAGGGATAAGGATTATGTGGTGAAAGATAACCAGGTGATTATCGTAGATGAATTTACGGGTAGAATGCTTCAGGGGAGGCGTTTTTCGGAAGGGATTCATCAGTCCATTGAAGCCAAAGAGGGAGTTCCTATCCAGCAGGAATCAAGAACACTAGCGACCGTTTCACTTCAGAATTATTTCAGAATGTACGAAAAATTGTCCGGGATGACAGGAACCGCGGCAACTGAAGCTGAAGAATTCCATAAAATATACAAACTGGATGTTGTGGTCATTCCGACTCATAGACCGATGGTCAGAATTGATCATGCGGACAGTGTCTATAAAACCGCCCGGGCTAAATATGCAGCTGTGGCACGGGAAATTGAGGAGTGTTTCAAAAAGGGACAACCGGTATTGGTAGGTACCACATCAATAGAAAAAAATGAAATAATCTCCGATTTCCTCAGGCACAAAGGTGTTCCCCACAACGTATTAAATGCCAAAAATCATTTAAAAGAAGCTCAAATTATTGCTGATGCAGGGAAAAAAGGAGCTGTAACTGTGGCTACAAATATGGCCGGCCGCGGAGTTGATATTATTTTGGGGGGACAGCCCCCGGAAAAAACTAAGAACCCAGAACTCAGAACTAAGGACGATAAAGAATATGAGGAATTATATAAAAAGTGGGAGAAGGAACATGATGAAGTAAAAGCGGCAGGCGGACTGCACGTGATTGGTACGGAAAGACATGAATCGAGAAGAATAGATAATCAGCTGAGGGGTCGTTCCGGCAGGCAGGGAGATCCCGGATCCAGTAGATTCTTTGTTTCGTTGGACGACGAAATTATGAGACTATTCGGCGGAGATCAGGTGGCAAAACTCATGACTATATTTAAAATGCCGGAGGACGTGCCGCTCGAACATCCGATGGTATCACGGGCGATAGAACAGGCGCAGGTTAAAGTAGAAGGATTTAACTTCGATATCAGAAAGCATTTGGTGGATTATGATGATATTTTAAATAAACAAAGAGAGATCATATATAAACTAAGGAGGCAAGTATTGGAAGGTAAAGATCTGAAAGAACTGGCAATGGAAAAAATCAACAGGGAAATTACCAATATTACCGCCATGTACTCTTACAGCCAGGACGGGCAGGAAACAGAAAAAATACTGACGGAGTTTGTTTCTATTATTCCTTTTGACCCAACTTCACAAAAAGGTTTATCAGATGAAATAAGTAAACGGAGTGCTCTAGAACTTCCTGAGTTTTTGACCAATATAGCCAAGGATGTTTATGCTCAGAAAGAAAAGCAGGTGGGGAGTGAAACGATGAGACAGGTAGAACGCTGGGTAATGTTGTCCGTAATTGATAATCTCTGGATGGACCATTTGGACGCAATTGATGATCTTCGTGAGGGTATCGGGCTTCGCGGTTACGGACAGCTGGATCCGTTGGTAGAGTACAAGAAAGAAGCGTTTTCCATGTTCGAATCTCTGACTGCTTCTATAGACAGCGAAATAGTTCACAGAGTTTATAAAGTTCAAGTACAGGTAGCTCCGGAATATATTGAGAAGCTGAAAAAGGAACAGGAAAGTCAGATAACCAAGGTTGCGGAAGAACAAAGGAACCCAGAACCAAGTAGCCAAAACCTGGGACAGGGTAATAAGCTGGGTCGGAATGATCCCTGCTGGTGCGGGTCCGGGAAAAAATGGAAGAAATGCCATTATCCTAAAACCGCATAGCCAGTTTCTAAAACTTTTTATCATAAAAATAGTGAAAAAGATCATAAAAAAGAATTGGATTATACTTTCGCTTTCTCTTATTTTTCTTTTTACCAGACTCTATAACCTTCTCATTCTTCCTCTGTTTACCGATGAATCCATTTATATATATTGGGCTAAATATATTCTGGAAACACGTTCTCACTGGTTTATCTCTCTTACCGATGGGAAACCCCCTCTTCTTATATGGATAATCGGATTATTTATGAAAATTTTGCCGAATAATATGTATCTTTTGGCAGGAAGACTTCCGGTGGTTTTATTTGGATTTTTTGGTCTGATAGGAATTTATAAATTAACTAAGCTTTTATTTGATAAAAAAACTGCGTTTATAGCCGCATTATTATTCATCATATCTCCTTTTGTCCTTCTTTATGACAGGATGGCTTTGTTTGACGGGATGTTGTCAGCGATGCTTATATGGACAGTATATTTTTCCCTTAAGTCGTCCAAAAGCGGCAAAGTTACGGATGCAGTTTATTGGGGAATTTTTATGGGACTTTCATTTCTTTCCAAACCGACAGCCATTATTTTTCTTATATTTACACCGCTTTGTTACCTTATATATAAGTTACCTTTAACTAAGAAAAAATTTAAACCATCAATTATTCATATTCTTCTGGCTATAGGAATAGGGGAGTTGCTTAATAATATGCAACGTGTTTCAAAAGTATATTTCATGATGGATCTCAAAAACCAGCAGTTCCGACAGCCTCTAGCGCAGTTAATATCAAACCCTTTTGCACTTACTTGGGGCAACTTACAAGGATTTTTTTCATGGATTGTGCCTTATTATACCCTTCCGATTTTTATATCCGGTCTTATCGCATTCTTAATTTTATTTATCACCAAAAAAAAACAGGCTTTGGTCCTGTTTTTACTTTGGTTTTTTCCTATCTTCGTATTGGCTACCGCTGGACGGGAAATATTTCCCCGTTACATCCTATTTACCGCCCCATATTTTTTCATCACTTTATCCACTTTAATACTAAACAGTATTAAAGTGTCTAAAAATATATTAGTGAGAGTTTTTATTATAATTATAGTGGGTATTTTATTTATTCCTTCAGTTAAGTTTGATTATTTTCTTTTGACAGATCCCTCTAACGCGCCTATGCCGATTACTGATTACAATCAGTATGTATCGGAACACCCCTCAGGTTATGGTTTGAATACGATATTTTCTTATCTTGATAATGAAACGAAGAATAAAAAAGTTACCATAGTGACAGAGGGAACATTCGGTCTTTATCCTTATGCTTTCAATCTTTATTACTGGAACAATAAAAACGTAACTATCATTCCCAGGTGGCCTTTGTCTTTTCTGGATCAGGAAATACTTGATGCTGCCAAAACAAGTAAAGTCTATGTGATTTTGAAAGAAAAAGAAAAAATTCCGGAAGGTATGCCCGTGACCTTAATTCTGAAAGCAGATAAGCCGGGAGGAAAATATCCGATATTGCTTACAACTCTATCTACTCTATCGCCCTGAATAAACTATTCTTAAACCTGGATAATGCGCTATTTCCTTCGGTTTCTAGGTCTCTTAATAAATCATCACGTTCTATAATTCTCCTCACTCTTTCTCTTACCGATCTTCCTTTACGAGTCCATTTCGATGGATCTTTCACCACACTTTCTCCAAAACAGGAGGGACATGTTGTGTGAGAATATTTTGGATCTTCAGGGAAAGAAGATCCATGTTCTGGTCTTATAACCCTTAAAACTCTTACTCTCGCTCCTATCTGATCACCCCTTCGATTACGAATGAAAGTTTGTCTTTCATCAACCATCACATGATTAACTTTGCTGAAAGGACCAGCACATGGATGAGTCGATCGTTCCTTTGTAATAGTAAGCATGAAAGGATTATATCATTTGGGTCAAAATGTAGTTCATTTTTTACATTTATTCCAAAGTCCCAGTTTCTTTGCCCTTGCTTCTTTTTCGGCTTCCAGAAACAACAGTTGGTATTTTACGTTCGGAGGAAAAGTGGAGGTTTGGGCATATCCTTCCTGAACCAGTAACAAATTTATGAAATTATCCCCGACATAAACATATCGGAGCAATCTGCCATATTTATCCTTATTGCTTACATCTGTTTCCAATCTGACTGCTTTTCCTTCTACTAATTCTTTATTTTTCTGTTTGGCCTCAAGTCCGAAACATTGGACCGGACGTCTGGGATCTACTGTTTCCGGTGTGTTTATACCTATGTAACGAACCCGTTCTTTATTTTCCAGTTCTATAGTGTCTCCGTCAATTACCCTTATTACCTTGTGAATTTCTGAACTTGCGGTTGCGATATTTTCCATTAAGGCGAACTTTGTTTGAGAAGGGGCGTTAAATATTGTTGAAGTTGGAGGTTTGAAGTTGGAAGATGTAAATGAAAGTTGGAAATTAGAAGTTAGAGATTGAAAGATTAAAATAATTCCGGTAATTGCCGGAAAAAGAGTGAGAAACAAAAATATTTTATTCCAAGTCGCCGAAGAATTGGATGATGTTTCCTTCCGGGTCATAGGCTGTAGCTACCATAAACGTCCCATCGGGAGACTTTGATGCAGGTTGTTCAAATACCACTCCTTTATTTTTGAGATCTTCGTAAGTTTTGGTGACCGAATCGACATGGAATCCTACCATTATCCTATACGGATCCTTATTATTGCCTTTTATTTTGTCATGAAATCCAATGAAAAAATAAGCATCATTTATCATGAATTCTATTCCTTTATCATTAGGATGTGTAAGTTCTCTATGTACTTTTATACCGAGAATATCCTCGTAAAATTTAGCGAGTTTCCAGGGATTTTCCGACCAGAGACAAACCCCGTCGAATTTTTGTATATGACTGTTCATAACTTCTCCTTTAATATTTTATTAATTGAAAATTACTAACATATACCATAATATAACATCAGGCGAACTATTTCTATGAAAAAAAAGAACCTTTTTCCTCTACTTCTCATTTCAGCGGTCTTTATAATTATAATTCTTCAGATGAAATATTCTTCTAAACCGATCCGGAAAGAGGTCGTTCCCAATCAAATTCAAAAGAAGATAATAGCGTCTATAGGTCCACAGGAACTTAATAAGATGATGAAGAAAAAGGACTTTTTTCTGTTGGATATATATTATCCGGAGCAAAAACATATTATCGGTACTGACAGATACATCCCTTTCGATCAAATCGTTACAAGAAGTAAAGACTTACCAAAAGACAAAAGTAAAAAAATTATAATTTACTGCAAAAATGGAAGCTTAGGTAAAATTGCTGCAGAAGAAATCAGCAAAATGGGCTATATAGAGGTGTATTATCTGGAGGGGGGTCTTGATAAATGGAAAAAATTAGGCTATAGAATTTAGCTGTTTCCCCTGATTTTTTCTATCTTGTCTTACTCTATCGGAATGCATCAGATATTTTTTCCGGAGCCTGAGATTTAAGGGTGTCACTTCCAGAAGTTCTTCATCCTCAAGAAAATCCAGACATTGTTCCAGACTCATCTTTTTGGCGGGAGTAAGGATGATAGCTTCATCAGAATTTTCGGTATGCATATTAGTCAGTTTTTTTCCTTTGCAGACATTGAGTTCTATATCTTCAGATCTGTTATTTTCTCCTACGATCATGCCTTCATATACACTTTCTCCTGGACTTATAAATAGCGCTCCGTGTTTTTGTGCACTGTCCATTCCATAGGAAAGAGATTTACCGGGCTGACTTGCCAGAAGTACGCCATTTCTTACCTTAGCAATTTCTTCAGATTTGGGAAAGTAACCCAAAAGAATGGTAGTGAATAAACCTTGGCCCTTCGTCTGTGAGAGTAAAGAATTTCTGAGTCCCAGAAGATGCTGACTGGAAATTTTATATACCATCCTGGTACCTCTGTCATCTCCGTGCATATCCAGAAGTTCGCCCTTTCTTTTACCCATTTCACTTGTAGCGATTCCAACAAATTCTTTAGGAAGTTCAATTGTGACTTCTTCATAAGGTTCGTGGATTTTACCGCCAACATCTTTGTAAATTACTTGGGGTTTACCTGCCTCCAATTCAAAACCTTCTCTTCTTAGTGTTTCTATAAGTACAGCCAGATGCAGTTCTCCCCGTCCTGATATGATGAAGCCGTTACCGCCGGGATTTTCTTCAATTATAAGTCCTATATTGGTTTCTTTTTCTTTGATAAGTCTGTCTCTGATTTGTCTTGCTGTAAAAAATTTACCCTCTTTTCCGGCCAATGGACTGGTATTTGGTCCTACCACTATTTTAATAGTTGGTTCCGTTATTTTAATTGTAGGGAGAGGAGTTAAATCTGACGGGTCAGAAAGAGTTTGTCCGATAGCAATATCGGGAAATCCGGTCAGCCAGACTATATCACCGGCTTCAGCTTCAGTTATTTCTACCCGTTTTATTCCCTGGTTTACGAAAAGCTTTTCTATTTTTCCGCTGGTCTTATTTCCTTTGTCATCCAATACCAGGAGACTCTGTCCGGTCTTGAGTGTTCCGGATCTAATTTTTCCTAATGCATATTTACCATTGTATGTATCAAAATCGAGAGAGCTGACGAGCATTTTGAAAGGTTTATCTTTTTCTACCGTCGGAGCAGGTATGTAACTGACAATCTTTTCAAATAAAGGTTCCAGGGTTGCATTATCATCGAGGCTCGAAGGCAAATTGTTATATGCTTTTCCCTGTCGTCCGGCTGCATATATTACAGGAAACTCCAGATGGGAAGGATCATCAGCCAAGTGTAGGAATAATTCTTCAGTTTCTCTCAAGACTTCCTCCGGTCTGGCATCTTTTTTGTCTATTTTATTTACTACTAATATGATTTTAAGCCCTGCTTCAAGTGATTTTTTCAAAACAAATTTGGTTTGAGGAAGAGGTCCTTCGGCAGAATCGACGATGAGAAGTGCGCCATCAGCCATATTTATGACTCTTTCCACTTCGCCTGAAAAGTCGGCGTGTCCCGGGGTATCAATGATATTTATTTTGGTGTTTTTGTAGGAAACAGCCGTATTTTTGGCCAGTATTGTGATGCCTTTTTCGCGTTCCAGCTCATTTGAATCCATGATAAGCGTCTGGGTCATTTCAGCTTCATTTTCACGGAATGTATGTGTCTGTTTCAGCAGAGCATCAACCAAAGTGGTCTTACCGTGGTCTACGTGTGCGATGATTGCAATATTTCTCAGATTCATAGGATTAAATCAAAAAAGCAGCAACCTTTGCTGCGTCAAAATCATTTTAACATAAACTGACCTATTATGCTAGTATATGAGAGTATGAAAAAAGGGTTTATAACTATTATATTCTCATTAATATTCATCTATTTTCTGTCCTTTTCTTTAATTTCTCTCCACCGCTTTTGGCAGTACGAATCCTTTTATTACGACATGGGTATATATGACCAGTCCATCTGGCAAGTTTCACGTTTTCAACTTCCGTTTACTGACCAGTTGGGAGCATACGGCAAAATTATTTTTGCTGACCATTTCGTACCCAGTCTTTTTCTACTCTCCCCCTTTTATTGGTTTACTGATAAAACAGAAATGATATTTATTGTTCAATCCCTAGCAGTAGCTTTAAGCGGGGTGATTGCTTTCCTTTTGGCAAGAAAAAACATCAAAAATAATTTAGTTGTTTTCGGTCTCATTTTTTCCTATCTTGGATACGTGGGTTTACAAAATGCTCTAATTACTGATTTCCATGATACGACTGTAGCAACTTTAGTCCTCATGTTTATTTTTTGGACTATTTTTATGAAAAAATGGAAATATTATTTTCCCGCTCTTATTATTCTATTGGGGTTTAAAGAGAGTATGGCCGGTTTAGGTTTAGGGTTGGGGTTATATCTATTTCTTAGGAAAGAACGTTTTCCCAAAATAGCAGCAATTACGATATTTATAAGTCTATTTTGGGGTATGGTCACCACAAAAATCCTTATTCCGTATTTTTCCGGTGGTACTTATACATATAGTCCTATTTATCCTAAAAACATACTTTCCTGGATACTAAATTTATTTTTACCGATAATAAAAACACGTACTATCCTGGTAAGTCTAGCTACTTTTGCTTTTATCCCAGTCTTCTATATTCCCTTGCTTCCGGCTATATTAGAACATTTCTTGGAGAGATTTGTCCTTCAGCCGGCTGCTACCCGTTGGGATCTGGGGATGCATTATAATGCTTTGCTTTCCCCGCTTTTTTTTGTTTCTTCCTTGGAACTTTATATTATCCTGATTAGGCAGAAGAAAGAGAATTTGGTGAAATTTATGTCTGTCATCTCAATATTAATGACTTTATATATCCATCAATTTTTGCAGCATGGACCAATAAATCTGGCTTTCAATAAAGATTTTTATAGGCATACAGGCGATTTTAAATTTTTGGATAATTTAACCCGGGCAGTCAGGACGGATAAATTGGTTATGGCCCAAAATAATTTAGCGACAAGGTTTACTCACGGAAAAGTTATGCTTTTATCAAATAATTATGCAGAGAGAAAACCCTACGCAGTTGTAATTGATTTCCGATCCGGTCAAAATCCCAATAATTTTTTTCCTCTAAGTATGGAGGAGACAAATACTTTAATAGTAACTTTAACTCATGATCCCCAATACAATCTGGAAAAAAAAGGCCATGATCAATACCTGTTTTTCAGAAAGTAGAGGTATAATTTAATTTTATGAGAAGACTAGCTGTTATCTCATTTTGGAATTGTCCGCTTCAACGTCCAGGGGTGCTTTCTACAGGAGGGCTTGAGATTTATGTTCTCCATTTCATACTTTTTTTGGCTAAATTGGGGTGGAAAGTAGACGTCTTCACAAGATTTCATCCTGATACGGAAAAAGAAATATTGGAGATAGGGGAAAATATCAGAGTAATACATTTTCACATAGGGACGAAATTGAATATAGCCAAGCCTGATTTGTTCGGTTACGTAGATGACTTTTCCGATAAGATCGGCAAATTTATCAAAAAAGAAAATATCCCATACAGCGTAATTCACAGTCATTATTACTTTTCCGGTTTAGTGGGAATAAAGCTGAAAAAAATATTTTCTATTCCTTTTATCCATACCTTTCATACGTTAGGAATGATGAAAAAGATATACGGGGGAGAGATAAACCAAAAGAGAATTGAGGCTGAAAAGAAGATAGTGAAAGAAGCCGACAAAATCGTAGCCTCCACTGATTTTGAAAAAGACGAGCTGATAAAGCATTACTATGCAGAATCAGAGAAAGTAATGGTAATTCCACCCGGAGTAGATACTAAGCAATTTCATCATGTAAACACGAGAATGGCAAGAAATAAATTAAGTCTTCCGTCTGATAAAAAAATCATACTTTTCGTAGGGAGAATAGACCCGATTAAGGGAATTGCTTCACTGATATCCGCAATACATATACTTACAGAGAAATACTCCGACTTCAAAAATAATTTCCGGGTTCTCCTTATAGGAGGCGATCATAAACAAAAATATTTCTGGGAAAATGAGGAAGTCGTGAAGATCAGGAAAATGCTTATGGAAAAAGATCTGGAATGCTGTATCAAATTTATCGGTGCTAAGCCACACAATATGCTGCCTTTATATTATTCTGCTGCCGATGTGGTAGTACTGCCATCCCTTTATGAGTCTTTTGGGTTGGTGGTGCTTGAGGCGATGGCATCGGAAGCCGCGGTTCTGGCGTCCAAAGTGGGAGGCCTTAAATTTCTGATCAATGACGGTGAAAACGGCCATCTTTTCGAGTCGCAAAATTCGGAGGAAATGGCTGAAAAGCTCTGGAAACTTTTGCATGATAAGTCCTGCCGTAAAAAAATAGGTGAAAATGCGCGTAAGTATGCCAAGAACTTAAGTTGGGATAAACAAGCCAAAAAGATTGAAAGTTTGTACGAAAGCCTTTTATGACAGATAAAAAAACAACTGTTTATTTCATACGCCACGGAGAAGTCGATAATCCAAGGCAAGTTCTTTACGGACGCTTGCCTGGTTTTGGGATTACGGAAAGAGGTCAAAGCGAAGTAGAAGAGACTGGTAAAATTCTTAAGCCTGAGAATATAAAAGTTCTTTTTTCAAGCCCTCTCAAGAGAACTATTGATTCTGCAAAAATTCTCGGTCCTATAATCGGTATTAAACCTGTCATATCTAAATTGCTCCTTGAGGCCCATTTCCCGCCGTCAGTTTTGGGTATGCCGCTTGTCGATTTTTGGAAAATAGAACCTGCAATTTACAGTGATTTTTATTATAAAATCGGTATGGAGAAACCTGAAGAAATATTGGCGAGAATGGAAAAATTCGTGTCCTATGTAAAATCTAATTATCCGGATGAAAGAGTTGCAGCCGTATCCTCGGCAGACACAATCCTTATCCTGAAGGCGAAAATAGAAGGGAAAGAATGGAATTGGGATTATAAAAAAAGAAACATGATGAAAACAGGAAGTTTTCTGAAATTGGAAATATAGGCTACCCTGGTAAATATTATTACCTTCCGTTAAACTAAGTATATGCTGATGAAAGAAAGACTTAAGTTCGTAATAATAGGTGCAATATCCATGGGGGCATTTGTCGTCTTTTCTTATTTTGTCCACAAAAACTTATTTTATTCCATAGATTTTGACACTACTGTAAGGCTTCAGGATAAAATAAGCAGGAGATTTGATTTCCCTTTTTCTATTTTCAGCATACTCGGATCATCGGAGGTTACAGTGCTGCTAATAGGAATAGTTTTTTTGACTGTTTTAATTAAGAGGAGGCATTTTTTTTTGGGTATAATTATGTTTTTTCTTATGTATGGGTTTGAACTCTTCGGCAAATTTTTCGTATATCATCCCGGTCCGCCTTTTATGTTCCTTCGTTATGATCTGGGCTTTCTTTTCCCTTCAAGTTACGTAAGTACTAAGTATTCTTACCCTTCAGGACATACAGCCCGAACGATATTTTTGGGAATCTTATTTTTATATATTCTCACCAATATTAAATCTCCCAAAATAAAAGGAATCCTCAGTATACTCATTGTTATGTTCATGGCTACTATGATTGTAAGCAGAGTTTATTTGGGAGAACATTGGTCATCCGACGTGGTAGGTGGAATATTATTGGGTGCCAGCATGAGTAGCCTGGCTATCGCTTTCTGGTGAAGACTTATTCCTTGTAATTTTTCAAGGCAATACCCAGAAGTTTCATTGCCCGGGTTAACGCTTTTTCTTCCAGGACGTAAGCAATCCTTATTTCATTTTTTCCCAAGCCTTCAGTCTTATAAAATCCGGCAGCAGGCGCTACCATTACTGTTTCATTATTATCATTAAATTCGGAGTCTGGCAATGAGGTAAAAAGCTCCTTCCGGTTTGAGAAATTGCACTCCGTCAATTTTATTTAATCCTTCACAGACAGCATTTCTTCTTTTTTCATAAATAATTCTTATTTGATCCGTATAATCTTTGGAGTTTTCCAGTAGAGGAATTGCTGCCAGTTGTTCGACAGTGGCTACTGATAATCTAGCCTGCCCCATTTTGAGAACGGAGGCAATGATTTCTGTATTTTTGGAAGCAAGACATCCCACTCTGGCTCCGCAGGAGTTAAATCTTTTGGATATACTGTCTAAAATAATTAAATTTTGTTCAATTCCAGGGTAATCGCTGAATTTCGTGACTGTTTTTTCGTCGAAGACTATTTCCTGGTATGTCTCATCCGAAAGAATAAAGAGGCCAAATTTTTTGGCTATATCTACTATCATAGCCGTCTCGTTTTCGGAAAACAGGGTACCGGTGGGATTGTTTGGATTACAGATAATAATTCCCCGAGTCTTGTCTGTAATTTTTTTTTCTATTTGTTCTTTTGATGCAATGTGAAAGCCATTTTCGGCAGATAATGTAACGGGAACAAGATTAATTCCTGACATCGCAGCAAATCCTTCATAGTTGGTGTAGAAAGGTTCCAATACTATTATTTCATCTCCGGGATCAGTTATCGCCATCATGGCAAAAATTATCGCTTCTGATCCGCCACTTGTGACAATTATATCTTCCTTGGAAAGGATGACGCCTTTATTTCCATAATATCTTTGCCATGCACTTACTGCTTTATCTATTCCTTCGGAAGGCGCGTAAGCCAGGGTTTTCTCAGGGAAATTTTTCACCGACTCAATAATTTCCGGAGGAGTAGGAAGATCCGGTTGACCAATATTGAGATGATAAACTTTTATCCCTCGTTTTTTGGCGGCAACTGCAAGAGGTGCCAATTTTCTTATAGGGGAAGCTGGCATATTTTTGCCCCGATTAGAAATCTCTAAATTTTCCATAAAATAATTATATTTTCTTATTCTTCTTTCTGCAATGTGAAGAAAAGGATAAATGTAATACTTTAATGATTTAATTAATTAAAGTGATATAGATATCAAAGAATAAATATATTTAATATTAAAAATTACTATAAAGATTAAAAAAGATTGAAATTGAGATAAATGTATAGCGCGGTGAAGGCGGTTTTATTAAATGTGATTTTTGGGGTGGGATTTGGTAAACTGAGGGGTATGAAAGATAAAAGATTGGAACAGGCAGTATATAAATTTATAGAGCCGTTTCTCAAAATGAGAGTCGGGAACAAAACGGTCAGGTGTCCTTATTGGATGAATAAGTTGCAGGATGGGAAAGTGAAAGTCAGGGGCAGGTTTAACGGAAAAGGGACTGCCCAAGAGATAGAAAAAGCATTAAATGAAGCCGTCGGAAAATATCATTCAAATCTTCCTTTAAGAAAAATAGCCAAAAAAGAAAGGATAGGAATTGATTGTTCCGGGTTTGTTTACCAAATACTGGAAAAAATTTATCAGGAGAAGGAATTAGGAAAAAAACTTGACGAAGTATTTTCCGGAGGCATAAATAGGACTAATGCAAATACTTTGACCGGAAGTAAATTCAGCCAGGGAGTAAATAAAGTTTCTGAAATTAATATTGGAGATTTGGTGAGGCTGATGGGAGGTACGCACGTATTAATAGTAGTAAAGAAAACTTCCAAATATATTACTTACGCCCACAGTTCCGATAGAAGGACCAAAATAAAGGGAGTCCATCTGGGAAAGATAGTAATCACAGATCAAAATGGAGATTTGAGTAAACAGGTTTGGCTTGAAAAAAGTCCGGAGGGGGACAGTTTTGGTAAATATTTCCGGCCGGGAAAAGGAGATAGCATTTTTCGTTTGAAAAGTTTTTAAATGATTTTTACACTTTATTACTGTTTAGTAATAAAGTATGGAACTAAATGAATATTGATAAATTTAGGAATAAAAAAATCCATATAGTCGGGATTACGGGGGTCGAGGGGAGTGCTGTATTGGAGTTTTTGTTAAAGCACGGAATTACTGATATTACGGGACACGATTTCATCAAGTCAGAAGAGATAGAAAAAAGCTTTAAAATCTGGCATAAAGGCATAGGCAAAATCCAAAGAAACAAAGAATTCCAAAGCTTCAAAGAAGATGTAAATAAGATTAAATATTATTTCAAGAAAGACTATCTGAAAGATATTAATAGCGCGGATATAATTTTTGTCAGTCAGAATTGGTATAGTTATTCTCAAAACCGTATTCTTCATGATCTCAAAAGTAAAACCCCTTTTTATTCGATGACAAGGTTGTATTTGGAACTTTCACCTGCAATTACGGTCGGGGTTACGGGAACTGTGGGAAAAGGAAGCGTTTCCCATTTGCTAATCCAAATATTGGAAAAAGCCGGAAAGAAAGTGTATTTCGGAGGTAATGATACATGGAGTGATCAGGTATTGGATAAATTGGATGAAATGAAAAGTGACGATATATTAATTCTCGAAATATCCCACAGACAACTGCTTGCTGATTTTTCCAAATCTCCGCATATTGCTGTAATTACCAACATCTTTCCCAACCACTTGGATGAAATGCCGTTTGCTGATTATGTCAAAGCAAAATTCCGTATTTTATCCAAACAAACTGAGAACGATGTGACCATATTAAATTTTGATAATCCACATACAAAAGAATTCGGACAAAATGCCAATTCGAAAGTTCTTTATTTCAGTATTAAAAACTTACATGTAAATTCTCCAATTATAAATTACGACCAAATTATCCGGGCCGTAAAGAAACCCGGTGATCATAATAAAGAAAATGCTCTGGCAGCAGCACTTGCCGCAAGAACATTGGGAGTTTCCGAGGTTAATATAATTAAAGGCATACAAGTATTTATGGGTATTAAGGCCAGACTTGAAAAAATAGCTGAGATTGACGGAGTCTCTTATTACGATGAATCTTTTACCGATAAATCAATTTTGATAATGGGTGGGTACAGTAAAAAGTTGGATTATTTACCATTAGTTGAAGTATTGAAGACAAAAGTTAAACTTCTAATATTACTGAAAAGTGAGGTGGCTGATCAATTGAAAAGATCTGTTTCGGGAGTAGAAATATTTGAAACAGATAATTTAAGAACCGCATTAGAAAAAGCAAAAGAAATTTCCGCTTCCGGAGACAGGGTAATTCTTTCACCCGGCGGGGCTTTCTTTTATACAATGTTTATAGATAAAAAAGAATCGTACAGAAAAATTATTACTTCTCTTCTTCCAAAGGAGTCAAGGTCAGCGGATTAACTGATATTATTTCCGATTCAGTTCCGCAAGCGTCACATTCTACTACCGTACCTTCCTTAGATTCACTATCTACTATGATTTTATTGTCGCATTCGGGACATTTAGCTGTTTTCTTTTCCATAATGTATACCCGTCTTATCAGATTTGCAGCCCGAAGGGCGAAAAAGCTGATTAGAGGGGTGGATACTGAAAAAACTTCTAACCTGAGTTTTTTTAGTATATAATTAATAGCATAAAAATAATGATTAAACAAGGCCTAGGGATATGGAAATATTCCCAGTATTATCCGGAAATTGGTGAACATAACAGATTGACTTTGGGTGAGGGAGATACTGCGACCGTTGACATAGAAGATATTCTCTTTAAAAGAGAAGACCAAAACCCGACGGGGTCTGTAAAAGACAGAAGTATTGCTTACCAGTTTTCTTATCTTCAGGATAAAAATATAAAAGAAGCCGCCATTTCTTCATCAGGCAATGCAGCCTATTCTGCTTCTGTATACGCCCGAAAAGCCAATATTAAATTGCATGTTTTTCTCCCAGAAAACGTAAATCCCGCGAAAAAACAATTAATTGAAAACGAAAGGGTAGAAATTCACTTTTCAAAAACACCTGTTCGGAATCTGGTAACTTATTGTAAGAATAATAAGAGTTATAATCTTCGGGGTTCGACAGATCCCAATGCATTATATGGTTATATGTCCATAGCATTTGAGTTGAAAGAAAAATATGGAAAGATAGACTCAATTTTTTTCCCCGTAAGCAGCGGTACTACACTCGTCGGGGTTGCAGCAGGATTTCGAATACTGGGGGAAAGGCCTAAAATCTATGCAGTACAAACAACCAAAGTCTGTCCGGTTGCTTCTTATTTTGACGATAAATATCTTCCAGAAGATAAAAGTTTGGCTGATGCGATTGTTGCCAGATTTACTCCACGAAAAAAAGAAGTGACTGATATTATTCGAGATAGCGGCGGATCAGGACTTGTAATAAATGATGCGGGAATATTGAAAGCCGATAAATGGTTGAAGAATCATAAAATAAATGTTTCTTATGAAGGAGCCGCGACTTTAGCAGGTATTTGGAAAGCCAGGGAAAAAGGATTTAATTTAGGAAAAACAGTATGCCTTTTGACGGGGAAAGAGAGAAAGTAATGGTTAAATTGTTAAATGGTTTCATGGTTAGATTGTCATGAATATAAGAGATAAATTTAATGTTCCTATTTTCTATATTACTCCTGATGTCCGTCGGGCTGTCGGACCGGAAAAAATTCTTCCGGATTATCATATAATCTGTTCTTGTTATCATCCGGTAATTAATGTCATCAGAGGTCGAGGTGGAAATGTGTTTTGTCTGGAAGAATCGGGAAACTCGCCGCTCGCAAATTCAGGTCTTATGTTGTCACAAGAAATGGTTCAAGGTTATATAAAACAAAAAGCCCGGGAGAAAGTACCGAATTTAGTTTTTTTCAAACCGAGTGCCAAGATTGATCTTCTTTGCAAAAATTTGGGTTACAGAAAGTTGGTAAATGATTATCCGTTTAATGAAGAGTTTGAGAATAAGACAAATTTTTATGCATTACTGAAAGAGTGTATTAGTGAGAGTTCAATTCCAGGGTTTATAGAGGTTTTAGCACATACTAAATGGGAAGAAATTGTTTCCCGGTTAAATACTCCTGTTGTTATCCAATTCGGACATGGATGGGCGGGTAAGACTACTTTTGTAGTCAATACCAAAGAAGAGTTTCTTAACCTGCAAAATAAATTTCCTGACACTGCCGTTAAAATAAACCAATATATTAAAGGAGACACCTATCTCAATAATTGTGTGGTTTATAAGGATAAAATATTGGCCAGTCCTCCCGCCAGGCAGATTACCGGTATCAAGGAATTAAGTATAGAACCGGCAACTACATGCGGGAGACAGTGGGTAAAAAAACCGGATATAAATAGTGAACAGATAGAGAGAATAAGGTTGCTATCA
>Ga0075800_1006_pt1 | contig 29184 bp, 25 predicted proteins | sample RifGroC2_FD_68451 | JGI IMG/M metagenome (GOLD analysis project Ga0075800, IMG submission 68451) | Microgenomates (Gottesmanbacteria) bacterium GW2011_GWC2_39_8
TTTGCTTGCGGAAATTGTAACCGACAATCTTTTGTCCAAAGATGCAATAAGAGCCGGTTTTCCGTAAACGACTGTATGTTCACCTAATAAATGTACTTTGCCTGGTGCGGAAATTGTGATTTTCATCTGTTTTGGACGGGACGAAGTTTAATCCCGTATCTTATCACTCCCTCAGTCTCACGACTGTTTATCCTCCGGAAAACTGTTTCCACTTCCACACCCACTTTTAGATCTTCTGCTTTATGATCGACCAACTGTCCGGTAAACATTTTCCCGGTTTCCAGTTTCACCAAAATCAATGGATACGGCGCCTGCTGTTCAAATCCTAAAGGCGGCAAACGAATGAGCGTGAAAGAAATTATTTTTCCGCTAAGGGCCAAAAGTTTTCCTACTTCTTTCTGACTTCTCCAAACTTTGACCGGTGAATTTCCTATCATTTTAAACCGAAAAAATATTTATAACAGCAGTTGCACCGCTGCCTCCGATATTTTGCGTCAAACCTACTTTGGCTTTTTCTACCTGTTTTCTTCCCGCTTTCCCCTGCAATTGTTTAAAAACCTCTACCACTTGTTTTACGCCGGTTGCTCCAACCGGATGTCCGCAAGCCTTGAGCCCTCCTGATGTATTTACCACTAATTTTCCGTTTCCTAGTCTCGTCTCGCCTTTATAAATTGCTTTGCCTGCTTTTCCTTTTTCATAAAAACCCAGATCTTCCATTGCCAAAATTTCCGCAATTGTAAAACAATCATGCACCTCCGCAATATCTATTTCACTTGGCTTAACGCCGGCTTTCTGATAAGCTTTTTTGGCTGCTTTTACTGTAGCATCAAGAGTTGTTAATTCTTTTCGTCCGGAAAGCCCCAAAGAATCAGTATCAACTTCAGAAGCTTTCACCCAAACAGGTTTAATTATTTTTTTATTTTTTATAAATTCTTCACTTCCCAAAATCACAGCAGCAGCCCCGTCAGAAACGGGAGAACAATCGAGCAGTTTGAGAGGATCAGCAATTTTTGGGCTACCCAAAACCTGGTCAACGGTTATTTCGTTTCGAAACTGGGCGTGTCCGTTAAGTGATGCATGATAATGATTTTTGACGGCAACGGATGCCATTTCTTCCTCTGTAGTCCCGTATTTTTGCATATGTACGCTCGCAATAAGAGCATAAAGTCCGGGAAAAGTTGCTCCTGCTACTCTTTCTTCTTCACTTCCTGCTCCCATCAAAGCAGTCGCAATTTCCTCCGGTTTAAAATCAGTCATTTTCTCCACACCTAATACCAATACCGCTTTATATTGTCCTGACCAAATCCCGTTTACTCCGGCATGAAAGGCCAAACCTCCTGATGCACAAGCTCCTTCTATTTTAAAAGCGGGAACGGAAATATCAAGCGCTTCGGCAAAAAAAGCTCCCAGATGTTCCTGACCGCCAAGCATCCCGGACAACATATTTCCTACAAATATCGCCTCTATCTCTTCTTTTTTTAGATTCGATTCTTTCAAGGCTTCGCCCAATGCTTCACGTGCCAAACTTTTGGGAGATCTTTCCCAAAGCTCACCAAAATCTGTTGTTGCCCCCGCTATCACTGCTGCTTTCATAATTATATTGATGCTAATATACGAATAATACTAATAATACAAATAGAATACCGATGCAAATATACGAATTGATACTAATAATACTAATTCCTTATTCGTATAATTCGCATGAATTAGTATATTAGCATCGCGTTATATCTTTCTTTCCTTTTTCAAAAATTCAGGATAAGTAATATATTCTTTATCATTTATGTAATCATCGACAGTTGGTCCCAGCTTTCTTTTTTTGGAAAGAAGCGGTGTTGTTTGAAATATGAAAGCATCAGCTCCCGCCCCTGATCCGTAAGAAACGAAAAAGATTTTTTCATCGGGACCTGCAACATCCAATACACGGGAAAAACCTGTTAAAGCAGAAGCAGAATATGGATTACCTATTATATTTACGATAAGGGAATCTTTTATCTGGTCAGGAGTAAATCCCAGTCTTTTTGCTGCAATCTTGGGAAATTTGCCGTTGGGCATATGAAAAACAGCATGGTCAAAATCAGAAGGACTAAGATGAGTTTTTTTCAGAAGTTTTTCAGCAGCAGATATTACATGAGAAAAATAAGCCGGTTCTCCCGTAAACCTCCCGCCGTGAGAAGGATACCTGATTCCGTCCCTTCGCCAAAAATCAGGCGTATCCGAAGTGTATGAAATAAAATCGACAATTTCAGCAAGAAACTCACTTTTATTTCCGCCCAATATGAAAGCCGAGGAAGCAGCTCCTGCAGTATATTCCAGCACATCATGTGGTCTGGCTTGCGCGGTATCGGAACCTATCGCCATCCCGTATTTGATATATCCGGACGCAACCAATCCTGATAACGCCTGCATACCGGCTGTAGCTGCTTTACAGGCAAACTCCAGATCCGCCGCCATATAATTATTCCCAAAACCCAAAATGTCCCCGACTATCGTGGAGGTGGGGTTAACTGCATAAGGATGACTTTCTGATCCGACGAAACAACCTCCTATTGATAAAGGCTCTATCCCGGCTCTAAGAAGAGCATTTCTGCCTGCTTCTACAGCCAACGTGACGGCATCCTCATCGATACCGGCAACAGCCTTTTCCGAAACACCCAAAGAAGAGGAGATTTCTCCCCCGTCTTTTTTCCAAACATCGGCAATATCAGTAGTTTTAATCCGATATTTGGGTATATAACTTCCGTACCCTACAATCCCAACCATAGTAATTAATAATGGAAAAATTAAAAATTAAAATTTAAAAATTAAAAATAAATTGCAGATAAAAATTTTAAATTTTGCATTGTAATTTTCCATTTTAATTTTTAAATTTTAAATTCTCTTTCCTCTTCCCAGCCTTTCGTGTGCTTTTGCCAGGCTGCCTTCCGATAACGATGCTAGCAGAGAGATTTCACCAGCAAGTACCGCTCCTGCGATAATTTCGGCAAACTTTAATACCTGCTCACCTTCTTTAAGCTTCGGATCAGGTATTCCCAGAATTGAAAGCGCTTCTTTCTGAGCCGGAAGACCGGTTCCCCCTCCGACGGTGCCGATCATGAGATCCGGCAAATATACAGAAACATAAAGACTTTTTTTCTCTATAATTTCAGTCGTAGTAATTCCCAAACTTCCTTCTGTTATATGAGCGGCATCCTGTCCGGTAGCAAGAAATATTGCGGCAATAATATTGGCAAAGTGAGAGTTAAACCCGAGAGAACCCGATAGAGCGCTCCCTATCATGCATTTGCTGAGCCATACTTTATAAAAAGATTCTGCATCAGTTTTTAGAGTCTCTTTCAAAATCTTCTCACTTAATACTACTTCAGCCCAGACCTTTTTGCCTCTTCCGCAAATACTATTTAACCAGGCAGGTTTTTTATCAATATCAAAATTCCCGGCCACCGATAGGCATACAGTACCCGTCATTTCTTCAATATACTTAACTATTGCCGCTGAAGCTTTTGTGACCATATTCATCCCCATTGCATCCATCGTGTCAAAAACGAATCTGAAATAAACTAAATTCCCTACTATTTCAGCATCAAAATTTTGTAGTTTAATATGGGAAGAAGTTTGTCCGCTTATACGTGATACATCATCAAAATGATCGTAAGCCCAAGTTTTCAGATTACGGGACTGGTAAATACCCTCTGTTTGAAAAACCGGTCCCCTTGTGACTCCGACATTTTCTACCATTACCCGAGTCCCCCCGCTTTCACTCACTGCCTTACAACCCCGGTTTACCGATGCCACCAGCGCCCCTTCAGAAGTCGCCAGTGGTATAAAAAATTCTCCTTTTGCCTTATCTCCTTTTATTTTCAGTTTTCCTGCTATCCCTAAAGGAATTTGCACTGCACCGATCATATTTTCTATATTCCTGTTTAATACGGAGTCTTCTTTTAAGATATTGCCACCCACTGCCACAAAAGATTTTCCTGTCAATTTTTCTATTGCTTCCCTTCGTGCTTTACTTGTTTTGTAATCTCGTAAATTCATATAAAAGGAATCCTGAAAATATTTAATTTATAAAGTAAAAATGATAACAGAAATTCTGCCGGAATAAAAACCAGAGAAACCAATGTAATCCGAATAAGATCAAAGCGAAAAGTAAATCTCACAGTCAAAAAATAAAGAACACCTTTCCAGAAAAAAAGAGCTGCTGAAAAAGCAATGAATAGCAGGCTGAAAATTTGTCCCGGAATACTTATGGTTCTGGGAGGAGGAAGGAGAATATAGAAAATTGAAGTGGTAAAAAACCAAAATAAGGTGGGTATGAGAGTATAAGACCAAACCAGGCTTACCTTCCCAAAACTGGACTTTCCTCCCAAAGCAGTACCTGTCCAATAAATTATTCCTGAGGAAAATAAAAAGCTAAGTGCCGAAGCAATAGAAAGTCTGTTTAAATTAAAAGTGAGAAAATATGGATTTTGTACCCCCGTTCTGATAAGGGAAGCAAACAGGAAATAAAAGAGGCACAAGGCAAACAAAAAAAGGGACTCTTCCACCTTCCCTTCAGAAGCTACTCTCCTGAGCGTTTCATAAGGACGATAAATAATTCCTCTAACATTTCTTAAAAAAGACAAGAATAAGCGGATAAAATAAATTAGAAAATGAAGCATTAAAATCCGCCCTGTAAAATCGAGACTATTTTTACTGAACCGGGACCCAACAAAAACCTGAGAAAAAAAGATAACATCAAAGAGAAAAGAAAAAGGGTTTTCCAGGGGTTGTCTTTTAGAATTGAAGTAAATTTCTTATAAAGCGGGGTAAAAATACCCACCTTTTGGGTAGGAAGAGAACTTATTTCCGCCATTTTAACAACTAATTTTGAATATAAGTCCTGGTTTTTCATTTTGAGTACACAGAAATAAATGCTTTTCTGGCACGAAACAACAAGCTTTCAGCGCTTTTAAATGAAATAGAAAGTGATCGTGCAATTTCAATTACGGAATAACCCTCCACATATTTAAGATTCAATATTTTACTGTATAAAGGAGTTATATTCCCAAAAGCGGTTTTTACCTTTTCTTTAAGTAGCACCTCATCTAAGCTTTCTTCGGGAGAAAGAAGACTGGAAACCAATTTTTCGACTTCCGGCATCTGGGAGAAAATTATCTTTTTTATTCTCTTTTTACGATAGAAATCTATCACTTTATGCGAAGCTATAGCAAAAAGAAATGTGGAAAGCTTCGATTTTCCGCTGAAATCTCTTAAGGCCTCTATTCCGGCCATAAGAACATCCTGATGTATTTCCTCCGCATCTTCATCACTTGCAATCTTTGCTTTAATGAATTTAAGAAGCGTGGGGGCGTAAGAATGGTAAAATATGCGAAGAAATTTTTCTTTACCCTCCAGTATGCCTTCAACTATCTCTTTATCGGTATAGTTTTTCATCTTCAAATTTATAGTCGTAATTCTTTCAATTTTCATTTTATATTATCATCACAACTTGACAAAATTAACCATTTATACTATTATAGGCCAATTCAAAACGCTATATGTGATTTTGAAGTCAGAAATATGAATTCAAACAAACTTGTTTTAGTCTTCTTGGGAATAATTGTGGTTATTATTATTATACTTTCAAGTCAAAAAATATCTAACTCACTTCGAGCCAGACTTGGACCATATTTACCCATCAAGCCGGCTGTCAGTATCACTCCCAGCCCATCACCTGTTAAAAGGGTAACTTATGTTACACCGACACCTGTTTACAATAGTTTCATAAACACGAGTTCAGCTGATAATATTCCTTCAACAGGACCGGAAATAATTAATTATGCCGCTCTGCTTGGATTGCTGGCTGGAGGGGTAGGACTTAAACTTAAAAAGAAAAATTAAGGCGAAGTAAATCCTTTTTCTATCTCCGGTACTTCTTTATCCAGCAGGGAAAAATCTGTGGTTGTAAGATCCTTATTTATCTCCTCAATCTCATCTGTTCCTGATTGCTGATTCAATTGATCCGTAACAGGATCTGACGTGACCTTTGGAACAAGCGGAGGCGGAGAATTTATTGCCTGTTGCTTGATCTCCGGTGTCGGTGGAACAGCGGCTGTCGAAGTTCCTAAAGTAAGGTTGGATTTAAGCATATATGCCATAAAGGCAAGTAAAGTTAGAAAGAGGACAACGGTCACTATAACTATCAAATAAAAAAGTTTACCTGGTTTTTTCGCATCTTCAGTCACATTGCTTACCCCAACACCGACAACACCATTAATCTCACTTTCCGAAACAGGATTTGCCGAAACAGGATTTGAAGGAATAGAATTTGTCATCGGAGGAATTTCGGGAACGGATGATGAGTTTTCCATCATGGAATTTATCGGGCTAACAGGAACTGGAACTGGCGCAACGGGCACAGGATTTACAGGCGGAACAACTGATTCCTGAACAGGATTTATCGGGACGTTATTTAATATGGAATTTATTGCGGGAGATGGGCCAGTTGGTACCGTTCCCTCAGGCGATGGAACATTATTTACAGGAGTCTGACTTTGACTGTCGTTATTATTCGTATTTGTAGTCGGGTTTTGATTTTGATTATCCATATTAGCGACCTGTTGTTCCCAGCGCTCCACTGGCCCCAGCCACAGGTGGCTGGGTAGTTAAGGGGCTTGGGGAAACAAGACTATTAACTACTGGTTTTGTAGGAGCAATCGTTGATTTAAGCTCCCCTACAATAAGTTTATAAGCTTCCAAGACACCATTAAGCTCATCTTTTACCAAACCCAAAGATTGTTTGATCTCGGAAAAATCTGACACTCCCCCGGCAGGAGATGCTATCAAATTCTGGTAAGAAACAGCTATTAGGTCCAAACTTTTTTTGGCTTCCAGATTTTTATCCTGTGCGGCTTTTAGTTTAGCATCAAGAACTGTCGTATCCACTCCGCTTGCTTTAAGCTTGGATAGTCTCGTCCCTATTCTTTTCCCGATTCTGTCAAGCCTGTTTACTGCAGCACCAAATCTGACAGACAGACTTGTAAATAACTTGGTTAAAATTTCTTTATTTAAAGAAGGAGAACCTGGTGAGGCTGTAGCAATAAGTCCCGGGGAAATTAAGGGAGTAGTAACTTTATCTGAATTTAAACCAGTCGCTCCACTTGCTCCAACAAGAGCTGCCGGATCAGCCTTTGGAATTTGTGCGAGCGTCGGAGACTTTAAGGCAAAAAAAACAAAAACTAAAAGAACGGGCAGAAATTTCTTCATTTCCTAAAAGGATAAAATTATTTCACCCGGATGTCAAGACTCACTGAAAAAAATCTGCTGATTTTTTTCAGTGTAAACACGCCTATTACCATCATCTGGGAGATAGGATTGGGTAGATTCCCACAATGGTGAATATACAATTGCTAAACCCCAAGAATCGATAGTGAAAACTGTTCCAATTAATTAGTCCAATGATTTAAACCATTGGACTAATATTAACGGATAACTACAACCGACTAACCAGATCACCAACTATCCCTGCTTTGTTGTAGAGCACGTAGATGGAACTCGACAGCTTCAAAGTCATTTCCCCCCAAAAGCATAAACTTTGCTTGAATAAAATAGCCACACTTGTCAGAGAACCTGAGGCATGATAATCTGGAATGAAATGAAACGCGTAATTAGTGTTTTGAAAAACTTAAAAGCTAATTTGAGATTCCCAAAACTAAAATTCCAGCAATTCCCGCATATTTCCCGTAGTATTCCCGCAAACCTTATTTTAAGAAAAACTAAGAGGATTTCGTTCTGGTTTTTATCTTTTTTGATCGTTTTAAACATAATTTATTATCAACAATCTGAATTCATACAGCTTCGTGAAGATGTCTTTCGGGGAGAATCCTTAAAAACACACCTAAACCTGGCCTCTTATTACTTATCTCTAAATGACCAAGCAAATACTAAACGGGAATTTATTTTGGCTGACAGCTTCTTTATGCCAAATAAAAAATCGGGAAAAAACGTACTGGGAATAGAGTCCTCCCCTATCCAGACCTGGAACAATATTGTAAACGCACGCAAAATAAATAAGGAAGAGATTGCCAAATGGGTAGAAATTACGGATAAATTTCCCAATTACAAAACTGGTTTTTTGAATCTGGCAATACTAAATCTTAAAGTAGGAAATAAAGAAGAAGCAAAAAAATACATGTTTAACCTTGAAGAGTTAGACCCGGGAAATCAAATACTTAATGATTTGAAGAAATATTTTTAGGACTGGAACTCATCTTCAAACCTCATTATTAACTTCGCACGGGATTGTTTCTCCGCCAGCCGGCGGATCGCAATGACAGTATTGGATAGCTTTTTAAGCTTTTTTGGGTTCTTCTTTGGCGGGCGCCTCGGGTACTGGAGCTTCTCCCGGAGCAGCAGGAGCTGCGGCTGTGGCTTCAGCGGCTTTGGCAGCAGCTGCGGCTGCTTCTTCTTCAGCCATCTTCTTGGCTTCTTCGGAAACAAGAGGAGCTACTTTTACCACTATGCGGGTAACGTCTGTAAGTATTTTAACTTTGTCTGAAATTTTAAGATCCGACACTTTCAGTTCCTGACCCTCAGCGAGAAGGTTGCTTATGTCCAAAACAATTTTTTCCGGAAGATCTGCCGGGAGTGCTTCTACTTCCACTTCATCCATCTCCTGAAGAAGTACCCCAACTTTTTGGGAAACGGCAGGCGCTTCACCGTTTAGCTCTACAGGAACATTGGCTTTGACTTTTTCTTTAAGGTCTACCTGATAGAAATCGGCATGTAAGGGCGCATGATTCATGGGGTCATACTGTATGCTGTGTATGAGAACTGGTCTTACTTCCCCATCGACGGAAAGCTCTATCAATCCAGTCTCCCCCACTTTTTTGTGTGCAGACATAAAATCCTTGAATAGAACTGCGATTGAAAGTGATTTCACTTTTTTACCGAACACATTACCCGGTAAAAATCCGTCTCGACGTAAATTTTTGACTTTTCTGCCTAATATTTTTCTGGGACTTGCTTTCACAGTCACTTTTTCCATAAGGAGTTATTTTTAGCACAAATTGTCTTTTTCTACAAGTATGAACTTGTCTTTACTTTTTCAGCTTAATCTCAAATACCCTGTCTACAGATGAATCCGCGGTAAAATAGAAAGAACCTTTTTTATAGACGGGAGTAAAATTGGCGGCTGAGACTCTCCAGGACGACGGATAACTGTATTCCAAAACCACAGGATTAGTCTTGGTCCCGCTTTGTTTTTGTAGAAAGAACTGATATGTAGCAAAATTATCTGCTAAATTTCCCTCGAGCTTGTATGACACCTGTACTTTAGACTTTTCGCGGGGGCCAGTTTCTATCATAAAGGCAAAAATCTTTTTATCATCACCATAATCTTCTGTAGAAACTTCATATCCGACTAGCTCCCTGCCATTTATACTTGCCTTTAAAAGAACGGCATTTTTGGGTACCATAACTCTCAGATAATCACGGTAACTGCCTGCGGGAAAAACTTCGGAAGGACTGTCGTTTTGGTAATTTAAAGTCAGTATGGTTGTCAGCATTCCGTCAATGGCAACATTTTTGTTTATAATAATGTCGCGGTTTACATAGTAGTTTGCCTTATTTACTCCGAGATTAGACTCAACTATAAAAAGGTAGTCTGCAAAACAACCATCCCTATCGGGTTGGCAAGTCACTTCTGAAGTCCGCCCTCCCCAACCAAGCTCCTCTAAAAAAAACTGGACCGACTGATCATTAAATGATAGCTGTAAATTTTTTTCCTCAAGAGATTTCTTGAGAACTCCGAGGATTTTTTTCCATGGCAATTTATCTCCGCTTTCAAGCCTTATAATCAAAGCTCTTCCCAAACTTCCCAAAAAATCCCTTTTTTGTGTCGAACCGGGAAAAAATCCTCTCTGCGAATAAACCTGGGCTTTAAGAAAAAGATTGTCGGCATTTACCGTCTCCTGATAATCAGTCAAATACAATCCGTCTAATACTGAAACCAGATCCTGTATTAAAGATAAATTAACTCCGATTACCCCATCCACACTTTGTCCCGTCTCCTTTTGTAAAAACCACTGCGCCTGACCTGCTGACAAAAGAAAATCAGGATCAAAGTTGCTGTCCCTTAGATACCAGTGAGGTTGTTCCAAATAATGAGCAATGGGAGCAGGCGGTTCTACATGTCCTTTGAGCTGTCCGTCCGCCTGATAAACATCTTCAATTTTAAACTCAGTCAGCTTACCCCTATCAAAAGTAGCCAAACCATAAGAACCAATAAAACCCCCGGTTGCCCGAAGTTCCATATTATTTTGGAACAAAACGAGATATGTTTTCTTACCGTGAGTTGAAACAATGGAATTTACCATCGGTAATAACTTTTGGAAAAGTACAATAATTTCTTTCACGCCCGATATTTCTCCGGTAATTGTTTCTTTTTCAGGAAAATTATAAGAAATATTTTTGACCTGATCTTCAAGTTCGTTCACTTTCACCGATAGTTCATCCACTGTCCCCTTGGCTTGAATTAGTCTTTTTTCCAAGGACATGTCCTCTCCGGAAAAAATCCCCTTTTTAATTGCCAGGAAATTTTTTTCAAGAGAAATGGTTTTTATAAATATTTCATTTACAAGTGTTATCGATTTTTCAATCCTATCCGTTTGTAGGACAAACATTTCTAAACCCGTCAATCTGAAAGGTCTTGTAAATAAATTGTAAATAAACTTCTGGGAATTGATATTTTTCTCCGCGATGAGCAAATAATTTTCTGCTGCTGAAAAATTTTCTTCAGAGATCGCTTCTTTCGTTTTTTTGAAATTGTCATAAATTACGTAAAAATTTATCAGAAAAATTATAAATGGAGAAATAATTAAAATAAGAAGTAGTGAAATCCAAAAAGATTTTCCTAAAATTATTTTCGGTAGTTTAAATTTCGGCAGGGATATTCCTTTTCGTTCAACAATAATTTTTTTGTTTGCCGGGGAAATATTCTGACTATTTGTTAGATTATTTTGATCGGCGAAACTTCCTAACTTATTTATTTTTTCCCGCTGATAATTAAAAAATTTTTGTTTCGTCCTTTTGGAAAGAAGTGTCCAGAGAAGTTTATCTGCTAGAGACTCAGCCTGCCAAAGATCCAGGTCTCCGGCACGTATTATTCGGACACACTCGATCCGATTTTCAAAAGAATAATATGCTTTTTCTACTTTAGAATATTTTTCCCTTCCCCCACCCGCTTCGACCAGAAGTAAACGCGCCTTATCCTTCTCAGCCTTAGACAATATTTTTGGAGTATTTGGAAAATCCGCAAATTGAAAAATATAAGAAACACGCGGGAGATCCGGCAGAAATTTTTCCGATAAGATGACCTGGCAGTTTTTTTCTTCAAGAATTTTTTTGAGAGTTCGTGTGACTTTATTTTCTTCTGAAATAATCAGGGCGTGAGGGTTAACTGTATCTTCTCTGGTCTCCAAAAAGGGAAGGTGATTTTTGGGCATTTGAGTTTATTGTAGCATTTCTTATTCTGTCATCGCGAGCCCGAAAGGCGTGGCGATCCCGACCGGGATTGTCCCGCCGCAGCGGGATCCCGCATTTGCGGTGACTTCGTCACTTTGTTCCTCGCAATGACATTGTTTTGAGTGGAATCGTGAAAAGGGTTTCCCGCAGATTTTTCCCGAACTGGATGTGCCGATTATATCAATCCGTCTAGAGCTTTGTTTACCATTTCATCAGCCAACCCATTTTGTTCACGGGGAATATGTTTATATGATATATTCCCGCCAAGGGAATTTTCCAGCGCGCGAACTTTGATGACCAGGTTTCTCAAATTACTGTCTTTTATCTTAAATAAACCATTTAACTGATTTACAACCAAACTGGAATCCAAAAGAAATTGAAAATTGAAAATTGAAAATTGAAAATTACTTTTGTTTTCTATCAGCCAAGTTAATGCCTCAATTACCGCAGAATACTCGGCAACATTATTAGTAGTCTCCCCTATTCTTTTACCGATTTTTTTTATTACTGTCCCCTTTTCATCTTTCACCACTACCCCGATTCCCGCCGGCCCGGGATTACCCCTTGCTCCCCCGTCTGTAAAAATAAATAAGGTCATAATAAATTTAAAATGGAAAAATTAAAATTTAAAATTTTCTGAAATTTTTAATTTTTAATTTTTAATTTTTAAATTACCGATCCAGCTTAGGTTCTGATTTAACAACCGAAAACTGGCAACTCCTGTAAACAACATTACCACCGCCTCACTGACTCCCGTAATTATAGCAGCGGCGATATATCCATGGGTAGGGATGAAAATTAAGTTTAGAATAATATTTAATATCATTGTAAAACTGTAAATAATCATCAGCAGTTTTTGTTTTCCGCGGGAAATAAGTATCCACATAAAAAGGGAAGACAGAAAGAAAAAGGGGAGTGAGAGGGATAAGATTTTGAAGGGTAGTACTGATGATGAAAATTCAGGTTTGATCAGTGTCAAGAGAGGAGAAAGGAAAAGACACAAAGACACAAAAATCAAAGACGCAAAGAGAAGAAAGTGAAAGCTTTTTTTTATAATTCTTGATTCTTGATTCTTGATTCTTGATTCAACAAGCAACAAAGGATAAAGAGAGTTCATAAAAAAGGTCGGGATAGTCAGGGGAAATTCAAAAAATTTGTAAGCGAGTCCATAAATTCCCACCTCAAAAGTGGACCGGAAATAAGTCAGGATAAAAGTATCGACACGAAAATAGATTAAGTTAAAAACTAATGTCAAACCCAGAGGCAAGGTTTCCTTAAATATTTTTTTCCATAAAGCAAAATCTATTTTTGTTTCAAATTTTAATTTCCTGAGGGCTTCTATTAAATATAAAGAAACAATCGCCATGAGTATTCCTCCAAAAACAAAACTAAAAAGTGAAAGGAGTAGGGAAGTGCGGTAAAAAAGTAAAATCAATAAAATAAGTAAACCGGCTATGCTTCCGATAGACGAAGCGATAATAGATTTATCGTAACGTAGATTTTTTTGAAAGATAAGATTTGCTGTTGTATAAATTGCCTGGGTCAAAATTGTAAATGACATAATAAAAATTCCCATTTTTGATAGGGGGGTAAACCCTGTAAAAGTCACGGGATTAAAGGGAAGAAAAAATGCAACAAAAACAGCAAGACCTGTGACAAATAAAGAAAAAACAATTCTGAGGGCAAGAAGATTTTGGAAAAAATAGTTTTCTTTTTTCGGTTGCTCGGAAATTAGTCTTAAAACGATGGCGTTAAACCCAAAGTCCGAAACTAGATAAAATAAAGCGATAAAAGCCGTAATTTTGGTAAACTCACCATAACCGGAAACGCCGTAATAGCGGGCGATAAGAATAGTAGTGATAAAAGTCACCCCGGCAGTAATAAATTTACCGACTATTTGGGCAAGAGTATTAGTAGCAACTAATGTACGGGTACGCATGAAGATAATTCTTATACCTTCCTCTCTTGTTCAAACTTCAACTGAACAAAACTGAGGATAGTTTCGGCAGAAATTACGGCTTCACCGGCATCATCTTCATCATACAAGCCCTCGGGACCACCATATTGTCCGGGATAACGGGTAGTAATGTAATATTTATCTAAGTTCCGGCAGTGTGTTTCTATTTCTGAAATATCCGTCTTATTACGAATCAAACTGATTAGACGGTCAAGACTGTGAATTTTCGGAGGAGTAATCCCAAAATACAAAATCAGAGCCTTTAATGCTTTTTCTGCCGCCTGCTGGCAAACATAGCAAACAGAAGTATAGATCTTTCCTTCAAAATTCCACTTCGCTGTCTTCAAATCGTACTCTGCAAAACTCAACCAACTTTTCGCATCAACCGCAAAATCAGCTTTTCTTTTCATAAATCAACTTCCCGAAATGAAGTACTTCACGGATTATAAAAAAACGGTTATCAGCAATTGCCTTTTGATATTCATCAGGAGTAAGGATTTGAGGTTCAATTTGAGGAACATGTCCCCACACCAGATCCAATACCTCCTTGACCCTGTCGGCTGGTTTTTTTTTAGTCTTTTTTATGATAAGCACGTCAATATCGCTATCCGGACCCATATTTCCTTTTGCTGCAGATCCGAAAAGAAATATCTTTTCCGGATTAAGAATTTTAAGCTTCTCCACGAGAAAGTCAGTATTTAATAGTGTTTTCACAGATATAAATCTAACACAACAGAATGTGAAGGTCAAATAAAGGAAGGTAAGAAAAGGACAAAATCGGGCATGGATTTGGTGGCAACTAATGTACGGGTGCGCATGAAAACAATTTCAACACAAAAGAGGAGGGGGGATCATCAAACTTGATGAGATGAAGTATTTCCCAAATGGATATTCAGATTTAAATCCTTCGGATTAAATTTCTGTATATTTTCTGAGGCATCCAAAATTTCAATACCCAACACTTTTCCTCTGTTTGTCATATCCACTAAAATCACGTCTGTAATTTTTTTGGTTTTTTCATATTTACCTTCGCTTAAGCTTATATACAAAGAATCTGTGACACTATCGTATTTAACTTCCATTTTTTTCTCCTAAATAATACTGCGTAATAACTGTAATCGTCTTTTCTTCTTTGATTATAACCACTTCTAGAATTTTGCCTTTGTATTTTCTTCTTCTGATTTCTCTTCCCCTGAAGCTCTCTTTTATCTCGTCCGGCTTCCGGATGGTTTCTGTAATTTGTTTCTTCTGTATTTTCCTTTTTAGATTTACCTCCTTCGCATGGTCTGAGAATACTATCTTTATCATAATACAAAATCAACAGATTTATTGTATCACAATCTGTAAGTTTTTCGTAAGAAAAGGAAATTAATTTTTGAGTAAAGAAGAATCCGAAGATTGAGGATTATTCGTAGGAGTAGGGGAGCCTTCAGGACTATTTAAAGGTTTATTATCCGCTGCGACTGTAGGAATTTTATCAGGAATAACTGGATCCTGAGGAAAAGGTTGGGTTTTTTGTGGAGAATTATTTGGCAAAGCAGTTGACTTTTCCTTTTTATAAGTCTCCAGCATATTTCTCACACCTTCAATTTCTTCATGTCTGGCCTCTACGCCCGCCTTAGTCAAGAGCTCAAGTAAAACATCCTGTTCTAAGCTTGTATAATCATTGTTATCTTTTTTCTCTTTTATGCCTTTAATTACTCCTTCGTGAAATCTCTTGCTTATTTCTACTTCCATTTTAGACTGTAGATTACTCAAACACAGTTCCCACAAATCTAATTGCCCTTCTGACGGCAGATTATCAATATTTGCCAATATGATTTTTTTCTGTTCAGAGCTGAAATCGCATATTCTTACTAGTAATTTAAGATCAATGTCCATATTTTTATTTATACCATTTCAAATACTTGTTCACCAACTAATCTATAAAGTTGATCTATCTGAGCAGGCGTCAATACGGGTAGCTGATTTTCCGGAACAATTCTAGTCAAAAGCGCACTGTTAACAGCGACTCTTGTGTCATCCTCTCTAAGCAACTCAACTATTCCTGAAGCAGAATCGATTTCAATCGCTCTATAACCTGCTTGACCCAGCTCTACTTGTTCGGCTTCATTAATTGTAATTCTTTGAAAACCCCTGAACATTCCTCTTCTTTCCTCTGGTTGAATACCTATAAACCAGTCTCCTGCCGTTCTCGTAATATGATCAGTCAATTGATTCCGGGGAATTCTATCCGTACCACCTCTATTAAGAAGACCATCTAAACCAGTTGAAAAATTCTGAAAAGCAGTCTGATTTTGGTCAGGGTAATTTTGATAATCTACGCCTAATAACCTATTGGTCAATTCTACCCATCTACCATCATACCGGACATTAGTTCCAAGCAACTGTCTGTCGGCCAACGATTCATCGGCTCTTATAAATAGATGAAAATCTCTCCTGTTGCCAATCGGGTTTCTCCGAAGTTCCAACCTATAGGAAACATGTCTTCTTTGGCCTTCAGGACCAAAAGCAAGAGGATCTGCTCCCGACGCGACAATTTCCGTAACAGTTCTGACTCTGTCCGTAGCAGCTGCTTCATAATATCTTCTCATTTCCCCGACATTGTCTACTCTAGCAGCTTCCGACGCTAATCTTATAGCAGCTAACCTATCGTTATTTATCCTTGTTAAGAAAGGGATATTAGCTTCATAAGAAAAAATGCCTGCCGCTGGACCAATCAGTTCTTTCTGATCGTATCCTACAGGACCAGGTAATGCATTGGGTGCCCCTGGCTGTTGAGGAGGATTTTCTGCTTGAAAAACTCTGGTAGAAAATTCGTATCTCTGAGCAGCATCTTTTAGCCTCTTCTCTACAACGAATTTTTTAAACCTATTAAAAACGATATGATTGCTAGTTACTTTCCTTATAATCATTTGTCTAAAAGGATCGTCCCAAGCTTCGAGATTTACATTTCCAGCATCAAAATCTCTTGGAATAGCTACATCATTTGCGAACTCTACCATACACTGAGCTAAATACCTATCATTGAAGACTCTTTGTTGTAAAACAGAATCGGCAATATCAGGACTATTTGTAATATCAGCAAAACCTAACATGTTTTGTCTTATAATACTAAACGCTTCTAAATCTGCTTGTCTGGTATTTTCGAGAATTTTTGTACGTATATCATGAAGTGTTTTTGCTGTGCCATCCCGCATTTCATCGAACGTTCTTTTAAAACTTTGTGATAAAACAAATGTTCCCTTTGTTCCATTTATTTCTACTCCATCTACAAGTGCCAATTCTAGTTTAATAGCACTTATTCTAGCATTTCTCTCCGGATCCGCTTGTCCATTTTTAGCTCTTTCATAAAACCTCATCCTTGTCTCTAGAGTTAAGAGATTGTCAGAAAATCCCTGTCTGGTAATGACGGGCCTGACCCTTGCTGCCGCAATGTATTGATCCAAAGTCTCATTCGGACCCATCAAAAGTCCTTGGTTGGGTGTAGCTCCATCGACCATCCCGTTTAGGTAAGTCAATAAATTGTTCAGGCCGGCAATTTGATTTCGCAATTCTGTAACGTGAGGCAAAAAATGAGCAGGAGTTTCCTGAGGAGCAACGGGATTAGCGATTTCATTTAATCTGGCAACTAAGGATCTGATATTTTGGGTCCACCTAAAAGAGTCTTTTTGCATCGTTTTTTCTGCGCTCTCAACCGCAGCTCTTCTGGTGTTTAACTCCGTCTGAAGAGGATTAAGACGAGCTTGATATGCTTCAATTTCGTGTTGGATATCCTTCCTATGTCTGTCAATTCCCCTGCTGTAACTTTCCCTTGCATCTGCCAAAGCTTTTTCTGCCGCTGCTATTTGTTCGTCTGTTGCGCCAGCTTTCCTCAAAACACGATCCCTAGCAACACCTGCGTCTCGTACAGCATCATCTAGCCTCCGGAGATCAACGGGAGATCTTATTGCGGGTAAACCACCTACAGCTGGTTGATTTGGAGGAATTTCTCCAGCATCATATATAGCTAAAAGACGTCTTCTATTATCTAGAATATTTTCAAAGTTTGTAATTTCCGCATTATGCTCATTTCCATATTCTCTATACTTTCTTACTGCTTCCTGTAAATCCAGAGATCTGTCAATGAATCCGGGAGAAGCTTCTCTGGATGGTGTTTCTCCTTGGGCAGGAGAGTCTTCTACTCCTTTAAGCTCATCCACTATTCTTCCAATCTCTCCCTGCAATCCGGTAAACTCGTCTTTTTGTTCCTGTTTAAGATTTGTCCCTCTCTCCAATGCTGCCAATTGAGCTTTGGCTGATTCGATATATCCCGGCCAAGCTCCTTCCTTATTTCTCTTTATCCATTTGTCAATAAACCCGTCTGCATCTTTTAAAAATCTTTGTTCAATTGCCTGATTTAAAGCCTCATGATAGGCACGCAACCCATTCATCAATATGTCCGGATTGTCCACTTGAGAGGCAACATCATCAAGAGTGGTAAAACCATATCTTTCTAAGATTCCTTTTGCAGACGATGTTCCTTCAAGCTGATTTAAAATATCATCCTGAAATCTGATACCCGTTTGAGATCTTTTTAGAAGAGAAGAAAGACAAGATCCCCAATTTACCTGTTCACCAACCCTGTCATAAAGTCTTTGTCCGATAAGCTCTTCAACAAATCTAAGTCTAGTAGTTTCAAGTTGTGTCAAAGTATCTGCTACTCTTCGCGGATCTCTATCTGTAAAACGAATGTCTCTGGAATAAGCGGTTGTCAATGCTTGTCTGGAAAATCCTTCGTTAGGAGTAATTTCTGGCCTGATTTCCCTACGGGGGGGAAATCCCACTCTTATTCCTCTGTAATTTACATCATGACCAACAAAAAGCCTTCTTTGAATAGTCTCGTCCAAAACAAGCGCGTAAGCTAAATCTAAATCAAGATTAGATAGTTTTTCAGAAGGGGCTGGAATATTATTCCCCTTCCTTACCTCCTTTACGTAATTTGACCACAGTTTGATCCTGTTTACCTGATCGCCATTTTTACCAAAATACTCTCGAAGAAGAAGCTCTAAGGGAGATAAATCATTTTCCTGAAGTTGTAGTTTTTCTATTTCTTCAAATCTTTTGTCAATAATTCTGTCAAGATCTTCTATTGTATTAGTGCTTAGAATTACTTTATTATTGTCTGTACACTCCAAACTGTGTCTATGCTCAACATCCGTTTCTACTCCGGCCTTTTTCAGCTTTTCTGCCGCCTGTCTGGCTTTCATCGCGTCTGTAACACCCTGCGGATTTGTTAAAACATTACTTGATCTTTCACTTAAAGGCGCTGGGACAGAAGCCCGATTAACAGTACTTCCGGCGGGACCAATATTTACAACTTGTTCAGGTTGGACTGGTGGAGGCATAATTTTTCCTTTTACTCCACTGTATCATAATTTTTTTTCATTTAGCAAGTACAGCTGGAAAAAAAAGCAGGCAGAGTATATGATTAACTTAAAATTATGTCTTTACCTACACCAAGTCTGGAAATAGGAGCATCGCTTAGAGCTATTCCCAAGTCTGAGACATTAAAAACTCCTTTTCAAATAGGAGAAGCTCGGGCTGACGGTTTATGGCGGGAAGCTTTGGGTCCCAAAGGTTTAAGCCAATATGCTCATGAAAAAAGCCAAAAGCCTGGAAGTAAAACACCTTTGTCACCCGATGAAGAGGTGGTCATTAAACAATTTCCGGAACTTAAATTAAAACCAGACCTGTTAAAAGCAGAAGTTGAAAGGAGAAAAAATCTAGAGACAGGATCAAGTAATATTACGAGGGCAGCAACAAAAGAAAGCGGGTATAACCAGCATTCCGGATTATTTACCTCTGAAACCGGAGAACTCGTGAGTATTGAAGATGCTTATCATGCCCAATATCTGACCCTAAGAAGTATTTGTCTTTATGGTGAACAGTTGGGTTTAAATCCGGAAGTTATTACACGGGCAAAAGAAGTACTCCCGAAGCTTAAAAAAGAAATGTATATAGTCACTGCAGCGGGAAAATGTGACCTGGATAAATGGGAGACAATTGTCGGAAAAAAAGCTATGCAGATGGCTGGATCTGAAGCAGAATATAATGCTCTTTCCGCCGTAGAAAAGGAAGTTTTCTATTTCAAAGCAGAAAAAGCAGTCGCTCAAGAGGATTTCGAAAGTGCTCTTTTAACCAAAGCGTCATCTAAATTGGGGATAGAAAATCCGGAGACGTCAGACGGTGCAGCTTTAGCCAAACTTGTAAAAGCAAAACTTGAAGCAGAGGCCGAAGTAAATTTCCTGAAAAAAGCAGGAGAAGACGCAGGATTAAAATCAGAACTGGACGCGTTTCTGGCAAAAAAAGTTGAAAGAGCTTTACAGATAAAAAGAGATGAAACAGGAAATCAGGGACTCGCCTGGGACCAGGTGCCCAAAGATGAACAAACTGCACTATTGGGAAAAGCAGAGACTACATCAGATGGAGATTAAAAAAGAGGTAGCAGCAGGTATTGGGGTTTCAGAAGCAGATTGGGATGAACCTCAGGGAACAAAAGTGGTTTCCAGACTGAAAGAAATCGGAGCAGAGACAGTTAAAGAAGAAATGTTAAATCAAAACATAGCCTTTCAAGAACAGGCAAGACTTGAAGCGATAAAAGCGAGCGGAAAAACAGAAGCGGAATTTGAAGCATTAGCAAATAAACAAACTTTACTTACAGAAGCTACAAGCAAGTTGTGGGAAAAAAGAAAAATAGAAAAAGCAAAAACTCTAAATCCAAATTTTGATAGGCTGGAAGAACCGGAAAAACAAAAAGTATTAGTTCAAGCAGAAGAAGATCTTTTATCCACACAAGTCAAATACGGTTTGGATTTAAAAGACGATTTTATCCCTCCCGAGACCGCGGAAGCTCTTATCAAGACTCTCGATCCTGTTCTTGATCAGGCAAAAAAACAACTGGCTCATCTTGAAGCTGAGCTCGTCGGCAAAAACCATGGCCACCCGACTGAGCTTTCTACAGAAATAGCAGCGGCGATAGTACAGGCAGGAATAGTAGATCACCTGATAAAACACGGCAAACTCAACGAACAGGGGAAAATTTATCTCTTAAAACAAGCTTTGAGGAAAGTTTATGAGGCAAGCGATAGATACTATAGTCAAACACAGGACCCGAAAAATCCTAAAGATGCAAAGGATTTAATAAAAACAAACATGCCCGGCCTTGTTGAAGCAATCGAGTTACACCAAAATATTCCCGATGGAACTTCTTATGTTTCTCAGATAGTAAACGAGACTTTTGTAAACGGCGTTCCTCAAGAAGTTCAAGCATTACTTATAAATAGAGAATCGAGCTTTGCAGATTTTCTGACCCTTTGCGAGAAAGCATACTCTATTAAACCGAATGAATCTCTAACTTTTGCGGAAAGATTAAAGCTGGTAAGCGGAGGAGAACTGAGTAAAGTGCTGGAAGTAATGAAAAAATTTCCTAACGAATTGCACTCTATATTCTTCAGAGTAATAGGAGAAATGAAATTAAGCGAACAACAACTTACCGAAGGTATTTTCGGAGCTTATAATCAGGAAACATTAGAACTTACAAAAGGACTATTAGAACGCCTTCAGCAAGCAAGCAAAGGACAGAGAATTGCCAATATTCTTATACAAGCATTAATGATAGGGTCTGCTGTTTTACCTGTAGCTCACCAATCACTTGAAGGTGGAGACGATAATAGCGACTCTGTGATTGGAGGAAAAGGGGGAAACACTTCCGGACAAAGATAATCAAAGACTTATGTTATTAAATTTTGCAATTCTAAGTTTTCTACTATTCTCCATCTTCCTCCTCTCCCAAAATCTGCAAAAGTATATTTCCCTGTTTTTTTATCTGTTAATAGGGAATAAGAAAATTTCTTCTTCACTCCTGGTAATAATTCTTCTTCCTGGGACCATAATTCATGAACTGAGTCATCTGATAATGGCGCTTATTCTGAGAGTCCATACGGGGGAACTGACAATCATGCCAAAGTTTGGGGAAAATGGTGAAATACTGGCTGGGTCTCTGGAAATCGGGAACACAGATCCGTTCAGAAGAACTTTGATTGGCCTGGCACCGATAATCGTGGGGCTGGCGTTGATATTTTTTTTAAACAATCTAATTGGTCAAATTGGACTTAATTGGTCAAATTGGACAAACTTAATTATCTACTACCTGTTCTTTACAGTCTCCACTTCAATGTTTTCCAGTAAAAAAGATCTGGAAAGCCTGGTCATTGCCGGACCTATTATGGTGGTCCTTGTTTATATTCTTTATAATTTCGGCGTAAGAATCACCTTGTCAGAAAATCTTATCCAAACCTTAAACCCGATTATTGTTAAACTGAATTGGGGACTCCTGAAAGCAGGAATTCTTGATCTTTTAATATTTTCCATAATCCGGATACCTGTGTTTTTTCTGAGGAAAGCGCTGAAAAATTAACTTTTGTCTCTGTAACTTATCCACAAAACAAAAAAGATCAATATGATGGCAATTATCGCCAAAGGATTTATCATTTCCTGACTTCCGCAAATTCATAAAAAACTGAATCTTCATTGAGAATTTAGACTGTTAGATCAATACTTCCATTTTTCATTAAGGTTACTGAAATGATAAACTTAAGACGTGTTTATCAGAAAAATTAAAACAAGAAACTCAACCTGTTTTCAAATAGGAGAAAAACGTTACGGAAGATTTAAACTCGTTAAACATGTAGGTTGTTCCCAATCAGAGGAAGAAATAGAAGCCTTAAGGCTTAAAGCCCAAAGAGTCTTAAAAGAAATACTTTTTCAGGATCAACAAGTTCTTTTTCCCGATTCCGTCCCTTCCCTGAAAGCTCAACTTCTGTCCTGGCATATTACCGGCTATCATCACTCTTTCGGTCGAGTTTATGAAAGAATTGGTTTTCCTTCATCGCTTTTAAAAGATCTTGTTATTGCCCGCATTGTTTATCCTAAAAGCAAAGCCGCAACCGTTAGGTATTTATCCCGTGAATTGGGAATCTTTTATGATCTGGACAGAATATACCGATTTATGGATCATCTCGATAAGAATAAATTAACCAAAATCGCCTTTGACTTTGTGAGAGCCAAAAGAGACAGTATTTCTTTAGTTTTTTACGATGTTACTACCCTTCATTTTGAGACGGACTTAGAAGATAACTTCCGACAAAAAGGTTTTTCAAAAAATCATCGGGGTGATATGCCGCAGGTTTTGGTTGGTCTTTTTGTTGATGAGGAAGGGTTCCCTTTTGATTTCTCCCTCTTTGAGGGAAATACTTTTGAGGGACACACTTTCCCAAAAGCGATTTTAGACTTAACGGTTAAATATTCATTAACGAATCTAACCGTTGTTGCCGATGCCGGGATGTTATCGGAAGATAACTTAAAATTTCTGGACAAACAACACTTTGGTTACATTGTTGGAGCCAGGCTTAAAAATATGGAGGATAAAATTACTGCCGAAATTATCACTCATGATTACGCAAAAGAAAACATAAAGGAATTTAAACTTAAAGACCAACGACTCATTGTGGAGTTTTCTCCCATCCGGGCCCAAAAGAATGAATGGGAGCGTAACAAGATAATCGTAAGATTAAAAAGACGCATTGCACAGAGATGTCAAGTAGTCAGAAGAAGCAAATACCTGTCTTTGGCGCCGGGGGGGAAAGTTACAGGAATCGATAATGCCAAAATTCAACAGGACAAACGTTTTGATGGATTAAAAGGATTTCTAATCAATGCTTCAAATACTGCCCAAGCTGTAGAGATTATCGGTCAATACCGAAATCTCTGGAAGGTAGAAAAAGCATTTCGAATGTCAAAAAATGATCTTAAGGAAAGACCTGTCTTCCACCAAAATTTGAAAAGAATTAAGTCGCATCTGCTTTTATGTTTTGTCGCTCTTCTGGTAATGAAAGAGACCGAGAAAATATTAAACTCCCGGAAGTATTCATTTACCATGGCAATTGAGGTTTTAGGAAAGATAGGAGAAGGAGAAGTACGTGTGGGAAGCGTCAGGCTTCCCATGGATTCGGAACTAACAGACGAAACTCAAGCCATCTTAAAACTATTTGAGGGATACTGAAATGCGGAAGTCAGGAATCCACAAAACAAAAAAGATCAATATGATGGCAATTATCGCCAAAGGATTTATCATTTCTTCTTCTTCCTTTTAAAAACAGTAAACATCACCAGTAAAAATAAACTTGTTACGATCGAAGCAAAATAAAAAGTGTTTGCAAAATTCCACTCTATCATTTGGCGTCCTCCACAAGTATAAGGGACCATCTTAATGCGGCCCACGTCATACTTATTCCGAGAATAACAAAAGTTAAAAGCTCTGCGGGGGATTTTGGTTTTGTAAAAAGCGGGGAAATAATTCCGGCAGTAAACCATGCCGCGGCAATTGTGTTGGCAAAATCTGATAAGGCTTTACGCTGATTCACGGATAATTCGTTCACGGTTTATTTTATCATTAACTATCACGAAGAAACAGGGTTTTGAACAGTTGCGTCCGGATTTTTGCTTTCTCCAAAGTATTGTCCCAAGTCCGGTTGTTTATTTTCTTCAGCCGGTTTAACCCCAACAGGCTGTCCATCTGTTACTTTGCCATCAGGGGGAACAGGAGGAGTAGTTGATACAGGCGTAGTCACAACATTTTGTGCCAGAAGCTTTTCTTCTTCGCTTAACTTTTCATCCTGAGCTTGTCGAAGGACTTCTTTAAGTTCCGTAATGCTGGTCCCGGCGCAGAAAGGACAAATTGTAGTTGCATTTCTGACAACTTCTGTCTTAAACTCTTTTCCGCAATAATTGCATTTATATGGTTTTAAATTATCTTTTTCTTTTTCCGCATGAGATTTATAGACCATTTTTTTAACGTCAAAGACAAATTCGTTGCCGTCATAATCCACCAGAACGGTATCACCGGTAGCAAGAGAACCTTTAATAAGCAGTGAAGAGATCTGGTTTTCGATCACTCTCTGAATGGTGCGGCGAAGCGGCCTGGCTCCATAGACCGGGTCAAAACCTTCTATCGCTATCTCTTTTTTGGCGCTATCCGTTACCTGGATCGCAATATTTTGCTCCGAAAGCAGTTTGCCCAAACCTTTAAATTGAAGCTCTACTATCTGGCTCATGTGTTCAAGGGTAAGCGGCCGGAAAACTACCACTTCATCAAATCTGTTTAAAAGTTCCGGCCGGAAAAACTTCCGAAGTTCCCCAAGAAGCTGCTCTGAAAGTTTCTGAAATTTAGCCTCTTCATCGAATTCCTGTTCCCTTTTTTCCTCTTCACCGCTTTCAACAGGTAAAAGGTATTTCTCGTCGTTCACTTTATTTTCCTTGAAAAGTTCTTTCACTAGTCCTGTCGTCCACTGTTTAACATCTGAACTCGTCCTTTTCCAGAAACGGTCGCCAAATATAATAATCTCTTCGCCTGTCGGAGAGAAAAGATGCAGGTCCCAGGCTTTAACAGGAAGCTGAAGTTTTTCATCCAAAATTACATTCTGTGCGTTTTGAAGAGCTGTTTCTGCGTCATCATTATTTGTTTTCTCTGAACCTTTTATTTTCTCATCTTTTGATACATTTTTAATTTTTAATTTTTCATTTTTAATTTTGTCAACATCTTCATCTTTTACCACCACCGATCCTCCCAGATAGTCTTCTAACTTTCCAGTCATCCAATCGGTTGTTTTAATATTTTCTCTTTTCCAAAATCTGTCCTCGTGAGTTACCATCTGGACAAAAGCAGGGGATAGAGAGTGTGTGTCGAGAGAAGCGGTAGGAAGCTGCTCCTCAGGTTTATCGGGCATTGCATTGACCACCACATGATCTTTCACCATGTCCAACAGGTTCAGAGCTTTCCATTCTTTGGAGACAGTGGATGTTCTAAACAGCGCCTTGCTCCCGCAGGTAATCCACTCAGATCCGTCGGGATAAATTACGTGTGTGTCAATGCCGTCTTTTGGAAATTCTCCTTCTTTTCCGTTTGCTGTAGAACCGGCAAAATAATCAGATAAAACTGCGGATTTCCAGACTTTATCTTCTTTCCCTTTTTCCCAAAACCTGTCGTTTAGTGTGATAATTTCCCGCCCGGTAGGGGAAATGGTGTAAGTTTTAAATAATTTTGTTCTGGGTTCCCGGTTCTTGGTTCCAGGTCTTAATAGTTCTCCTTGTATTAAGCCGGTTCCTATGTTTGAAGTGCAGATAACAATCGTGTTTTTGAAAGAAATCGTATGCCCTTTATTATCCGTCAAACGGCCGTCATCCAGGACCTGGATTAATATGTTGAAAACGTCTGGATGAGCCTTTTCGATCTCATCAAAAAGGACGACTGAATATGGCCTCCGTCTCACTGCTTCCGTCAACTGTCCGCCCTCATCATAACCCACATACCCCGGAGGGGCACCAATTAATTTAGCCACTTCGTGTTTTTCCATATACTCCGTCATGTCCAGACGGACAATCATTTCCTCGCTGCCAAAAAGAATTTCGGCAAGCGCCTTGGCAAGCTCAGTTTTCCCAACACCTGTCGGGCCCATAAAAATAAATGATCCAATAGGCCTTTTGTTTGATTTTAGCCCCGCACGACCGCGTCTGACTGCCTCAGCGATAGCCCCCACCGCATTTTCCTGGTCGATAATTCTTTTGTGGATAAGGTTTTCCAGACTCATCAGTTTTTCTGATTCTGACTCAGTCAAGCGGCTGATCGGGATATTGGTCCAGCGGGAGATAATCTGGGCGATCACTTCCGGTTTAACCACATTAGTGGTCGTGGATTTTTGTAATGTATATTCTTCGTTTAAGTTTTTTAGTTTGCTTTGGAAATCATCAATCTGTTTTTCTAAATTCACCACACGAACTCCGTCCCCTAATTTGTCCGCATCTTTTCTTTCTGTATCGAGCCTTGCCAGTTTGTCCTGGGTCGTCTTAATTTCCTCAGGAAGCGAAATTGCCGGAAGCCTGACGGAGGCTGCTGCCTCATCTATCAAATCAACTGCTTTATCGGGTAAAAACCGGTCACCGATGTATCTTTGAGAAAGTCTGACCGCTTCTTCTATAGCCTCATCAGAAATTTTGACCCTGTGGAAAGCTTCATATTTGTCCCGGATAGCTCTCACCATCTCTATTGCCTGATCAGCAGTTGGTTCTGCCACAAGAATCGGCTGGAACCTTCTTTCCAGAGCAGGATCTTTCTCAATATATTTTCTGTATTCGGTGACAGTAGTTGTCCCGATTGCCTGCAGCTCACCGCGGGCAAGTGACGGTTTAAGAATATTTGAAGCATCCATTGTTCCTTCTCCACCGGAACCGGCACCCACCATATTATGTATTTCGTCTATAAATAGAATAATTCCTCCGCTTGAAGCTTTTACTTCTTTGAGTAAATTTTTCAGTCTTTCTTCAAATTCTCCACGAGCTTTGGCACCCGCAATCAGAGACATAAGGTCCAAAGATAAAATTCTTTTATTAAGCAGTGTTTCCGGTACGTCCCCGCGGGCAATTCTTTCGGCCAATCCTTCAACAATAGCTGTTTTACCCACACCGGCGTCACCAATTAATACAGGATTGTTTTTCGTCCTTCGGGATAGGATGTGGATGGCGCGTTCGATTTCCGTGCTTCTCCCGACTACCGGGTCAAGAAGTCCCTGTCTTGCTTTGTTCGTCAAATCTTCTGCATAAAGCTCAAGTGACGATTCGACTTTTTTCTCTTCTTCGCGATCTTCTGCTTTTTTGCCGGTAATTTTCTGTCCCAATTCCTTCTCTCCCAAATGATATTTTTTGAGCATCTGGGCGCCTGCACCCTCTCCCTCCTGAACAATAGCTAAAAGCATATGCTCCGGGGAAATAAATTCGTAACCCAAACCGCGGGCCGCTGTGAGCGAAAGCTCCATTATTCTTTTGACCCTTGGGGAAAACTGCGGACTGCCGGTGAAATTCCCCGGTTTAAAACTTTTTTCCAGCTCGTCCTGAATATCTTTGGGGGTCACTTTCAGCTCTGAAATTATCTGGAAAATGCTCGAATCGTGAAGAAGCGCCCAAAGGACGTGTTCCGTATCGATAAACTGAATTTTAAGTTCTTTTCCGCGGTTTACCGCCTGCATAAGGATGCCGCTGGCTCTTTGGGTAAGTCTGGTCAGGACATCCATTCCGGACCTTTTGTTCATATCAATGTCTCCGCCTGTTTTGCTCCCCGGTTTATTATCTGTTTTGTTATCCAAAAAAGGGTTTTTCTTTGGAGCTTCTGCCTGCTTTAAATCTTTTGAAACTTCTTCTTTTTTATCCGTCAGATTATTTACAACTGTTGTGGCCACCTTCTCAATTGATGGAGCATTTGACGAACCGATACCAGAATAAGAGCCTGTCGGAGTGGGGGATGAGGTCGAGGTTGTAGTAACATTGTTTGAAACCACAGTCGAACCTTCCGTTTTTTGTGGAGGATTGGCTGGATCTGGAGTATCAGATTTTTTGGGAAAATACCTCCCAAAATTGAAAAATTGTCCGGGCATTAACTTAAGTAAAACATAAATACATTTTAGTGTCAATTAAATATTTCTTTTCACGCGAATTTATTAGATCTTTTCAAACACTCGATTCCTTGACAACCTATTCATGTAACCTCATACTTTATTTATGTCAGTCCCAGAAAGAGAAAGAAGAAATCTTGTAGTCGGAAAACAGATACTTAGATTACGTCATTTTGGAGAAAATCTAAGAAATCCAGATGTGTATAAGTATCTAGCGAGTTGTCAATTATTTTTCAGTAAAGATGATTTCTTGAAAAGAGTAAGTCACGTTCCGCAGCAGATGTTAGACAGAAGAAATCAAGTAAGAGACGAAGATATAGGCAATTTTGACAGATTTACCCACACAGTTACATCTCTTTGGGAAAGTCAGGATGCTGTCAAACAATCCCAGGCAGAATATATTTTGAGAAATCTTTACCGGGTAATGGAAGCACGCTCTGCAGGAAATCCATTTGAGCGGGAATTAAAAGAGGATAGGGAGTTTTCAAATAAAATACTTTACGACAATGATTCAATTTCGAATTTAGCCGATGCTTTAATGGCTAGAGAAACTGAAGAAGGAGAAACTTTTGAAGTGACACCCGTAACTGTGTTTGGACCTGTAACCGGAAACAGAATTACATTTGGGAAAAAAGCAATGTCTGCCGAATTCGCACTACCTATGACCCCTGCAGATCACGTAACAAATCCTCTTGAAAAAACAGATTTCGCTGCTTCTTATATGAATTTAAGAACTAAATATATTCAACTTGAGAAAGATTATGCAAAACACAGAAAAGAAGATACAAGTAAAATCGAAGTTGAATTCGCAGATAATTCTTTGCCATCAAGACTTGCTGCAGAAGCTGCCGCAATTCAACCCAAAGAACCACGGGAACTAGCTATAGCCTGCGCTAGAGGTTTATGCATTTCTCCAGAGACAGAACAAGTTAATACTATTGAAAGTAATATCTTAGAATTTGCATCGTCTGGTCTTAGACCTGAGGCGATAAGAAGACTTTCAATTCCGCTTGATGGTGAATCAATTCCAGCTATCGAAATAACAGAAACAGAGGCTGATCTTGGAGAATATAAAAAACGGAGAGAAAGAGGAGAGTTAATACAGAGTGTTCCGAGGGAAGATTATGTATATAGTAATGGAGAAATGTTATTTAAAGCCACACACAGGTAAAAGGAAAAGACCTG
>Ga0075800_1004_pt1 | contig 28468 bp, 33 predicted proteins | sample RifGroC2_FD_68451 | JGI IMG/M metagenome (GOLD analysis project Ga0075800, IMG submission 68451) | Microgenomates (Gottesmanbacteria) bacterium GW2011_GWC2_39_8
ATAAATATGTAGAACATGCCCTCATATGTCTGGATGGAATTTACCGGAAGTTTGAGGATAAAGTTTGGGCGGAAAAGGAAATTGCGGAAAAGGGAGTAGAATTTAAAACGAAGTGGGGGAAGGCTGTAGGGATTGAAACGGTTAATGATGAGGTAATCAGGATCGCTCAAAGAACCGGGTATAAACTGGCTCTTCGAAAAGATCCGAAAAAGGGACATGTACGCATTAAGAGTTTACCCGATCCAAAAATTGATTTAACACCCGTTTATGAAAAATTAAAAGAACTGGATGCTCGCGCCACCTGGTTTCTACACATAAGCCGCCACATGATTTTAAACGGCAGTATGAAAAATCCGAAGTCGATTCCGTCGAAACTGAGTTTGAAGGAGATTATTGAAGTTATTAAAAAGCAAGTCAAAAGTTAAAAATCAAAAATCAAAAATTCAAGTAAAAAATCAAAAGTTTTTCTCACTTTTTACTTTTGTTTACCCTGTAAAATTTCATCAGAAATTTTGGAGGGAATTGAAATTTTGCCTTTTAACCTTTGCCTTTTGACTTAAACCTTTATGAATAACGAAAGTTTTAAAACAGAAATAGTTCCGGTTAATAATCCCGACTCTCTAAACTTAGTCTTCGGTCAGTCCCACTTTATCAAATCGGTAGAAGATCTGCATGAAGTTTTGGTAGGGGCAGTTCCGGGGATCAAATTCGGGCTGGCTTTTTCGGAAGCTTCAGGTCCTTGTAAAATACGGACATCAGGAACTGATGAAAAACTTGTTAAATTGGCGGCGGATAACTTGATGAAAATAGGTTGTGGTCACACTTTTCTTATATTTCTTGGTAACGCATTTCCCATTAATGTATTGAATACTATAAAAATGGTCCCTGAAGTTGCCCGTATTTTCACTGCAACTGCCAATCCACTTCAAGTCATTGTGGCCAGGACAGAACAGGGCGGGGGAGTTTTGGGAGTAGTAGACGGTTCTTCACCCAAAGGTGTTGAAAATCAAGAAGATGTCAAAGAAAGGAAAGATTTTCTCAGGAAGATCGGGTATAAGTTGTAAATAAGCGACCTTTGGAAGGCTCTCATCCCGATGTTACATCGGGATCCCGTAGGAATTTAATTATGACTGCCGGGATTGCTTCGCTTTGCTCGCTAAGTAGAGAAAAATCTGCGGAAGTCATTTTTGAAGACGAAAATACTCTGGCTTTGCTTGATATTTTTCCTTCTGCGCCGGGTCATACTTTGATAATTCCGAAAAAGCATTACGTTAATATTACCCAACTCTCATCTGAAGAATTAAAATGCCTGTTTTCTTCTGTATCAAAATTAGTTACAATATTAGGTAGAGTTTTCGACACAGTAAGTTTCACTATAGGCATAAATCAGGGAGAAATCTCGGGAGTTCCTCATCTTCATGTGCATATAATACCTAGGTTTGCGGGTGATGGAGGAGGTATAGTCCAGGGAGTAGTGAATAATAAGCCAAAAGAAAGTTTGAAGGAAATTGGAGAAAAGATTAGAAAAGAAATTTACGAATAACCCGAATGGTTTACGAATAAACACGAATTCGAATAAATTCGCGAAAAATTCGTATTATTCGTATATTTTATTTAAGGAGGTGCTCTATTAAATGGTTATAGTCAAAGCCCAACCTGGGGATACTACTGATTCACTTATCAGAAAATTTACCAGGAAAGTAATTTCCGACGGTCTTCTATTGGAACTCAAAGACAGGGAATTTTACGAAAAACCGGCCGAAAAAAGGAAGAAACAGAAAAACGAAATCCAAAGAAGAATTAAAGCCCGGAAAAGGAAAAGGATGAATGCTTAAGCTATTTATCAATACTGAATCCAGATACCCGGTAACACGTTCTCTGATATCGACAGCCATCGAAAATACCCTTGAAGAGAGGAAGATGAAAGGGGATATTGAAGTGTCTGTAAGTATAGTCGGTGACCGCAAAATGAGGGAGCTGAACAAGAAATACAGAAATATTGATGATACTACCGACGTGCTTTCTTTTCCTCTGGAAGATCCGTCTGACGCGCGGCCTTTTGTGGATGCACCGGATAATGTCATGAGGCTTGGTGATATAGTAGTTTCATACCCTCAGGCCATAGAAGAAGCTACAGAAGAAAATAAACTGGTGGACCAGAAGATAAACGAGTTGGTAGAACACGGACTCTTGCATTTACTGGGATACCACCACGATTAAAAATTAAAAATTAAAATTTAAAAATTAAAAATTTCAGAAAATTTTACATTTTAATTTTTCCATTTTAAATTATTTTAAATTATGGTTTATTACAGAAAATATCGTCCTCAAAAAATATCCGAACTGGATAGTCCGATTATAAGCGCACGACTCGGGAAAATTATTTCCTCAGGTCATATTCCCCACGCTTTTCTTTTCTCAGGACCCAAAGGGACTGGTAAGACTTCGACAGCCAGGATACTGGCGAAAGTACTTAATTGCGAAAAACTTAGAACAGAGAACTCAGAACCAAATACTAATTTTGAACCCTGTAATAAATGTGATAATTGCGTTTCCATTACGGCCGGGACAAATCTGGATGTGATGGAGATCGATGCTGCATCAAACCGCGGAATAGACGAGATCAGGGACCTACGTGAGAAAATCAGACTGGCTCCATCGGGCGGGAAATTCAAAGTATATATTATTGACGAAGTTCACATGCTGACGACTGAAGCATTTAATGCACTTCTGAAAACTTTGGAAGAACCTCCTCCCCATGCGGTGTTTGTGCTGGCTACAACAGAACCGGACAAGCTTTTGCCGACTATCATTTCCCGTTGTATCAGAATTGATTTCAAAAAAGCATCTGCGGAGGAAATTATTCATTCCATGGAAAGGATCATAAAAGAAGAAAAGATAGATATAAACCGGGATATATTGAATTTGATTGCAGCGTCTTCTGACGGTTCTTTTCGCGACGGGGCCAAAATGCTGGAACAGGTGGTTTTGGAGGAGGCTGACACCCTGGAAAAAGCAGAAAAAGTAATCGGCGGAGGAGAAAACTCTTACCGGAATTTGCTAATGCTTATGATTTCCGGGAAGACGAAGGAAGCTCTGATTTATCTTCAGGAGATGGAAAAGAAAGGAAGTAATCTAAAATACACGATTGAATCTATCCTGAATCTGCTCCACACTTTGCTCCTTTCTAAAAGCGGGATAGAAAGTGCTGAGGTAAATAAATCTTTTGAAATTCTGACTTTAAATGAAGTGAAAGAACTGCTAAGATATTTTGATAAAGCATATGGGGAAATGAGGAATTCATTTATACCCAGTTTACCATTGGAACTCCTAATTATAGAGTGGGGGGAGAAAAAGAAAAGTTAAAAATCAAAAATCAAAAGGCAAAAATTCAAATCCCTCCAAAATTTCTGATGAAATTTTACAGGGTAAACAAAATTCAAAAGTGAGAAAAGCTTTTAACTTTTTACTTGCACTTTTGACTTTTAACCTTTGCCTTTTGACTTAGAAAGGAAATTAAAATGTTCAATCCCTTTAAAAGTATCGGTGATCTGAAAAATGCCCGTGATCAGGCGATGAAAATACAAAACGCACTTGCCCAGGAGAAAGTGGAAGTGGAAAGAAGTGGAGTAAGAGTAGTCATGTCCGGAGATCAAAAGATCGTGGATATAGAAACACGCGGTCAAAGTGATAATAATATCAGGGAAGCGGTTAATGAAGCGATCAAAAAATCCCAGGAAATCGCCGCCAAAAAATTCACGGAAATGAGCGGTGGTTTGGGGAATTTGCTGGGAGGAATGGGAGGACAATAAAATTTTCAATTAACAATTTACAATTTTCAATAAATTTATAATTTCCAAACTGAAAATTAAATCATTGAAAATTCAATAGAAATTGAGAATTGTAAATTGAAAATTATTAAAATGATACTAGTCACCGGTTCTCTTGCCTACGATTACATAATGGACTTTCCGGGTAAGTTCGCGGAGCATATACTGCCGGAAAAGATCCATATGATAAATGTCTCCTTTCTGGTCGACCAGATGATCAAGAATTTCGGCGGAACTGCCGGAAACATTTCATACTCGCTTTCTCTTTTGGGCGTCAAAGTGTCACTCTTTGGTTGTGTGGGTAAAGACTTCGGTCCTTATAAGGATTTTCTTAAGGAAAATGAAATTGAGACAAAATATTTGAAGGTAATGGAAGATAAGTATACGACTACCGGTTTTGGAGTGACTGATAAATCAGATAACCAGATATGGGGATTTTACCAGGGAGCGGATATTCATAGCGATCTGCTCTCAGTCAGAAGCATCCGGGAAAAAATCGATTTTGGCATAGTATCTCCCCAGAACCCCAAAGCGATGAACAAATTCGTTTGTGAATACAAAGAGGAACAGATTCCGTATCTTTATGATCCCGGGATGCAACTTCCCAGACTGACCAATCCGGAACTGGAGACGGGAATAAGGGGAGCAACTATATTAATAGGAAACGATTATGAGATGACAGTAATGGAAAAAAGGCTTACAAACTGGAAAGGGTTAGTAGAGAAGAAGATCCTGATTACCACTATGGCGGAAAAGGGTGTAAAAATTGATTATACAGGAAAATCTTTTACTGTAAACGCCGCCAAAGCCAAATCCGTATGTGATCCGGTCGGCGCAGGGGATGCCTTCCGGGGAGGATTTATGGCCGGATTTATGAGAAACTTTTCTCTTCCCGTTTGTGCCCGAATGGGAGCTGTCGCTGCAGTTTACACAGTAGAAAAATATGGGACTACTACGCATAAATACACTATCGAAGACTTCTGCCGCCGCTACAAAGAAAACTACAAAGAATCTCTTTCTCTTTAATACTATCGGTCTTAGGGTCTGACCCTTGACAGGGTCAGACCCTCAAAAAATGAAAACACCTAAACTTGTTCTTTTTGATATTGACGGTACTCTTATCAGCGCCCGGCATCCCATACTCTCCGAAGCTTTTTTTGTGACAGTTGAAAATACATTTGGCGTGAAAGATGATAGGATCTACGATTATAGTAAATTTGAAGGAGCGACGAGCAGATATATTTGTAAAGCCATTTTGGAAAAGCATAAAGTTCCGGTAACGGAAGAAAATATTCAAAAATATTTCCGGGCCATGTATAAATATGTTGTGGAAAATATGGACGAAAGCTACGGAAAGGGGCTTTTTCCTGAAGTTATTCCTTTTCTGACTAAGCTTAAGGAAAATGGAATTTATCGGGGAGTCATTACCGGTAATGGAGAAGATGTTGGTTGGCATAAACTTAAAGTAGTAGGAATCGATAAATATTTTGATTTTGGAGTTTTCGGAGACATTCCGGAAAAACAAGACGAACTGGCTGCCCAGGTAGGTCCCAAAGCACTAAATGTTTTAGGTTTTACCTTTAAACCGGAAAATATTTAGCAGGAAAAGGATGTAGAAAGGGCAAAAGCCATCGGAGCCAAAAGTATAGGAGTTTTGACGGGGAGGAACGATTATTTATCCGCCATGCAAAAAGCAGGTGCAGACCTCATTGTTTCTGATCTTTCTGATTTAGAAGTAATTAATTTTATTCATAATTCATAATTCTTAATTCATTATTCATAATTAAACAAAAAGGTGCTTGCTTTTTTTCACGAAATTTGAGAAAAATAGAGCTTAAGAATTAATTAGCATAATCCTTAATTCATAATTCATTATTCATTATTCAAAATTTAGAGAGGAGCAAAATGGNNNNAGGGAAAACTGAGGATAGAGTGGGCGGGGGAGTCGATGCCGGTATTGAAACTGATAGGCAAAAGATTTGCAAAAGACAAACCGCTTAAAGGAGTGAGGCTAGGAGCTTGTCTTCATGTGACGGCCGAAACTGCAAATTTGATGCTGGTACTAAAATCTGGAGGGGCAGAACTTTCCCTTTGTGCAAGCAATCCTCTTTCGACTCAGGATGATGTGGCGGCGTCACTGGTGAAAGATTACGGAATTTCGACACATGCCATCAAAGGTGAGGATACGAAGACTTATTACAAACATCTTAACGCCACTTTAGACTTTCATCCGCAGATTACTATGGACGATGGGGCAGATTTGGTTTCCCTTATCCATAAAGAGAGGCCTAAACAGATTCCGGAACTTATCGGTTCAAGTGAAGAAACGACAACAGGCGTAATACGCCTTAAAGCGATGGAAAATGATAAAGCCCTGAAGATTCCTGTCTTTGCTGTAAATGACAGCGATACCAAGCATATGTTTGATAACCGGTATGGTACCGGACAATCAACATTGGACGGAATTATCAGAGCGACAAATGTACTTCTGGCGGGAAAAAGGTTTGTGGTCTGCGGATACGGGTGGTGCGGGAGAGGTCTGGCGTCTCGTGCCAGAGGAATGGGTGCTCTCGTTATCGTGACAGAAGTCGACCCGGTCAAAGCTCTTGAAGCCTACATGGATGGTTTTGAAGTGATGCCGATTAAAGCTGCTGCAAAAATAGGAGATATTTTTTGTACAGTGACAGGGGATAAGGAAGTTATCGATATAGACCACATGCTTGCCATGCACGACGGTGCGATGATAGCCAACTCCGGACATTTCAACGTGGAACTGGCTTTGGAGAAACTGGATATGCATACGAAATCCAGAAGGAAAATCAGGGAATATGTGGAAGAGTATGTACTGAAAAGCGGAAAAAGATTATATGTTCTGGGTGAAGGCAGGTTAATTAACCTTGCAGCAGCCGAGGGTCATCCGCCTGATGTTATGGACATGTCTTTTGCCAACCAAGCATTAGCTGCAGAATTTTTCGTTAAAAATAAAGGGAAATTGGGGGTAAAAGTCTACACGATTTCTCCCGAAATGGACAAAGAAATCGCCAGACTAAAACTCGAAGCGATGGGAGTGAAATTCGACAAACTGACCAAAGAACAAAAACACTACCTCAACAGTTGGCAGGAAGGGACATAAACTATAAGTCTTAGGGTCTGACCCTTGACAGGGTCAGACCCTTATGAAAAGATAAATATCAAATGCCCCGAAAAAACTCCCGTAAAGAGTATCTTGAAAATGGGTATTATCATCTTTATAACCGTGGAGTTGAAAAACGTTTAATATTTCAAGACGGACAAGATTATAATATTTTCTTCTACTTTCTACAGAATTATTTAGATCCAAAGAAGAAGACAGATTCTGTTACTGGTCTTACTGACAAAATGAACTTGTCTGGCGAAATAGATTTACTATCTTTTTGTCTCATGCCAAACCACTTCCATTTTCTGTTAAGACAAACCGTGAGTGACGGTATTAAAAAACTGATGCAACGTGTTTTTACCAGCTATGTGATGTATTTTAATAAGAAATATAGAAGAGTCGGTCCGTTATTTCAGGGAGTATATAAAGCTGTATTGGTAGAATCAGATGAATATTTACTCTACTTGTCTAAGTATATTCATCGAAACCCTATAAGTCTAAGGGTCAGACCCTTGAAAGGGTCTGACCCTCAAAAGATTACAAATGATTTGAAGTTTTATTCTTATTCCAGTTATAGTAATTATCTAGGCTTGAAAAGAAGTGATTGGATAAAGTCTCATCCAATATTAGACTATTTTTCTTCATCCCTGTCTAAAACTTCCAAGACTCAATCTTATAAGTTTTTTGTTGAGGAAACAGAAAACAGTTTAGAATTACCGATGTCTCTATGTATCGACTCGGAAGAAGAATTATAGGCTTTAAGGTTCAACCTTCGTGATCTATTTTGCTATAGTTGACAGAAGTTTGGAAAAGTAATAAAACTTATTAATTATATAAAATTTATATACGTCCCCTTGCCCGGAAGTGAGGGGATTTTTTGTAAATATGCCAGCAGTATTAGAAGTTAGAAGAGAAGGGTTGAGGCAAGAAAATCGAGCATTAATTCCCCCTTTTAAATTAGAAGAAAAAAGACAAATTTGTTGGGAAAGGCCATTTGATTTAAAAAAAAGACCTTGTGGAGCAGTTCTCACTGTTGGTAGTTTTCCAACGAGAGATGTTCATGTCTCAATGAGAGAAACTTTTGTAGGTTGTTCAGAAGGTGGTGTAGTAGGAGTAGGACAATTTACTAATCTTCCCCATAATACAGATCATCCTAAATATCAGAGTCAGCATACAGATCAGATGGATTTCCAGACAATTTGTTTTGGGAAAAGCAAAGAAGTGGGAGTACCGAGCCTGGTTTCAGTAAAAGGATTAGGAATATTGGTAGAGGATGCACTTATTAAGGATGGGGAAATTCATTGGACAAAAGAAGAAAGTAAAGTAAAATGGGAAAAACTTAAGACCAAGTTACAAAGTGATTACGCTAACGCTCGAACTAATCCTGAATCTGTAAAATGGGAAGATTACGATGTCCCCGAGGATGCGATGCCAGGATTTTATCAGTTACTCGGTGATTTGGATCAAATAGGAAAATATAATCCATGGGCTATCAAACTTCAATTTTCATCACCAGCAAATATTGCTAAAAGTGTAACTGATAATAAACCTTTAGGAAAAGATGGTGACACAAGAAATCCGCTAAGTGAATCAGCTGAATTTGTGGAAAATATTCAAATGATGGTGGCATTAAGAAATAAACGAATGGTTGATCAAGTTAGGGAGAAATGGGGAGGGAGAATCATAGTAAGTACGGATAATCCATCAGCAAGCGACATGACACCTCAGGAAATATCTGATGATGCAGAAATGGCTTTTAGTCTTTTACCCCAGGATGTATTAAAAACAGAACACAGTTGCGGTGGGAAGATAGAAGATTTTGGTTTTTTGAAAACTTGGCCTTTAGACGGTGTACATTTGGATGCTTGGAATTTTCCAGCAACTATTACAGCCAATGCTGATGCTTTTGCAGACTTTCTTCTTTCCGGAGAAAGTAAATTTCTGGCAGTTGGAATTGTTCCCACCAAAGCTTTAACAGATTTAGCAACGGAAATTCGGGAAGGAGAAAGGATAGATCAGAATAATATGTATATGAGATCAGGAGTTGAAGTATCGGGAGCTGATTTAATGATAAAAGATGCAAGCGAAGCAGTAATGGTGGTAGGTGCAAATTATTTCACAGCATTGGATATCCTAAAAGGGAGGTTAGATTACATAGTGGAAAGTCTATGGAATACAGGAAAATTCGGCGAAGACGAAAAGTCAAAAAGAGATTTATGGTCACGTATAATGGTTTCTTCAAGTTGTGGTCAGGGAAGTTTAGAAGTAGGAACAGCCAAAATGGTTTCATATCTCATGAGAGATCTTTCTTACAAAGTACGTGCAGACAACATAGGTGTGGATTACGGTTTATCTGAAGAAGTAAACTAGCCTTTGCTTTTTTTGGGGAAATTGAATAATATATTTTAAATGAAGAATCTGCTTTTTTCAGGGACAGCTAACCGGCCGCTCGCAGAAATTATTTCCAAAAACCTCAAAATCCCTCTTTCTCAGGCTGAAGTCATCCGGTTTGCTGATTCGGAAACGCGGGTACGGTTGGAAGAAGATGTAGAAGGGGCTGACGTATTTATAGTTCAAACGCTTTCAAACCCTGTAGATCAGAATCTGGTCGAACTTGCCCTTTTCCTCGACAGCGCCAAATCCCATGATGCCAGGAAAGTCACGGCAGTTATTCCTTATTTCGGTTATGCCAGACAGGATAAGGAACATCGGGCAGGCGAAGCAGTTTCAGCAAGAGTGGTAGCTAAAATGATACAGACAGCCGGAGCGGAGCGTATTATTACAGTCGATCTTCATAGCGACATGGTAACAGGTTTTTTTAATATTCACGTCAAACATGTTTTCGGACTGGGTATTTTTAATGATGTTGTAAGGAAAATGAAAGGAGATTTGGTAATTGTCGCCCCTGATGCGGGGGGAGCCAAGAGAGCTCAAAGGTTTGCGGACGAGTTGAATTTACCTTTGGCTATTATCGAAAAGAAAAGAAGTCTGGATAAATTGCATACAGTGGATTCTGTCAGAATTATCGGTGATGTGAAAGGACACGATGCCATCATAGTCGATGACGTGATTGTAGCAGGATCTACTACTGCCAAAGCCTCCTATGCCCTGAAAGAATCCGGTGCCAGGAAAGTTTATGCTTTTGCGACCCATGCCGATTTCGTCGGAGATACAGTGAGAACTCTTTCTGACAGTCCGCTTAACGGCGTATGGGTATCGGACACCATTCAGATTACTGCAGCACAGACCTTTGACAAACTGCATATCGTTTCCTCCTCTGATATAATATCCGAAGAGATTGGAAAACTTCTTAGATAATTGTTCAATTGTTTCATTGCTTCATTGTTATTTAATAATGATATTTTTGACAATATAACAATTTAACCATATAGCCATGAGAATTTTAGCCAAACCTATTGAGAAACTCATTGAATCTTTTGAGAGACTCCCCGGGATCGGGCCCAAAAGCGCGGCGCGTCTGACTTATTATTTACTCCATGTTCCCCAGGAATATTTGGATACTTTTGCCGAAAATATAGGTAATCTGAAGAAAAATACAGTTACCTGCACGCGTTGCATGAATGTGGCTGAGACTGATCCGTGTCCTATTTGTGCAGACCCTCAAAGGGATGAAAGTTTAGTGATGATGGTAGAACAACCGCTCGATGTTTTGGCGATTGAAAGGACAGGAAAGTTTAATGGGGTTTATCATGTACTTCACGGAGCTATAAACCCCCTTAACAATATAGGACCGGAAGAAATACGCATAAGCGAACTTATCAAAAGGGCAAAAACAGGCAAAATAAAAGAAATAATTATGGCGACTAATCCCAACATGGAAGGGGAAGCTACTTCAATGTTTATCACCCGCGAACTTAGAACTCAGAACTTAGAACTGAAAATTACACGTTTGGCACACGGTTTGCCGGTAGGAGGAGATATAGAGTATGCTGATGAAGTGACGCTGACAAGGGCGATGGAGGGACGGAGGGAATATTAATAATTTAAAAATTAAAAATTAAAAATTAAAAATTTAATTTTTCATTTTAATTTTTAAATTTTACATTTAAACAATGATTACCAAACAACTTATCCTAAAACAACTGGAGAAAGTGCCGGATCCGGAGTTAAACATTTCCATAGTCGATCTCGGCTTGGTTTACGATGCCAAAGTGGATAAGAAAAATAATGTCGAGGTGGTGATGACTCTGACTTCCATGGGTTGCCCTTTATTTTCCCAGATAGAAGAACCGATTAAAGCAGAACTTGGTAAAATAAAAGGAATAGGTGAAATTACCGTGGAGCTGACCTTTGAGCCTCCCTGGACACCGGAGCGGATGAGCGAAAAGGCCAAAGCGGTGATGGGGTTTGGTTGACTTGAATGTTGAATAATGAATTACGAATTAAGAATTAAGGGAAAAATTGCATAATTCATTATTCATAATTCATAATTCAATTTATGGGAATAAAAAATATAATCGGCGGCACGTTCGAATTTGCGGGGGAGACAGTTAAAAAGGCGGCTGAGATTCCGACGGATGTTTTGGGGGGAATGCTGGAACAGGGACTCAAAGGACAAAGCACCCAGCAGCAAAAACAAACTGATGATCCAAGCGTCTCCCCGAAAGAATATCAGGATAAGACAGAGGATCAAAAAAGAAAAGACGAGGAAGAAGCCAACAGTGTGAGAATTGCTTTGGGACTTGCTAAACAATTTACCCAGCCCACACGGAAGAAAGAACAAACTTATGCTGAAAAAGAGGCTCTGGAGGATAGGGAAAAAATGGCCAAAGAAAATAAGGAAAAGGAAGAAAATAAGGACATAATCGAGCCGGGAGTCAAACATACCGGCAAAAGAAAGTCACATGTGAAGACCGGATTTGAAATGAAAGACAGTAAGACGGGATAAATCAAATTAAAAGTTAAAAATCAAAAATCAAAAGTTTAGAACTTTTTACTTTTAATTTGTAATTTTGACTTTTAACTTTTGACTTTTGCTTTATGCTAAAAATTTATAACACACTAACCCGTTCCATTGAAGATTTTAAACCAGTTGATTCAAAACTGGTCACTTTTTACAGCTGTGGTCCCACAGTTTATGATTATCCGCATATAGGAAATTTCAGGACTTTTGTTTTTGATGATATCTTAAGAAGGGTATTAAAATACAACGGATTTCCCGTCAAACAGGTGATGAACATTACCGATGTCGGCCATTTGGTTTCCGATGAAGATACGGGGGAGGATAAGATGGAGAAAGGAGCCAAAAGAGAGGGGAAATCTGCCTGGGAAATTGCTAAATTTTATACCGATTACTTCCTCAAATCTTTGGCTAAATTAAACATAGAAACTCCGGACGTAATGCCCAGGGCTACGGAAACAATTACCCAACAGTCAGCGTTAATAAAAAAACTGGAAGAGAAAGGGTTTACTTATAAAATTGATGATGGGATATATTTCGATACATTGAAATTTCCGGAATATGGGATTTTGACCGGACAGAAATGGGGGGAGCTACAGAAAACTTTGGCGGCGGGGAAAAGAGTGGAAATGGTTTCGGGGAAGAAAAATATTACTGATTTTGCTTTATGGAAGTTTTCTCCAAAAGGGACAAAAAGGCAAATGGAGTGGGATAGCCCATGGGGAAAAGGTTTTCCGGGTTGGCATTTGGAATGCAGTGCAATGAGTCTGGAATTTTTATTAAATGCTTTTGACGGGGGGAAATTAGATATTACAAAAGTTAAGACTATTGATTTACATACCGGAGGTGTGGATCATATCCAGGTTCACCACACCAACGAAATTGCACAAAGTGAAGTCGCTACGGGGGTAAAGTTTGTAAATTACTGGATGCATGGCGAGTTTCTCCTTATTCATGCAGAAAAAATTTCGAAGTCTCTCCGAAATTTCATATTAATTGAAGACCTGGAAGAGAAAGGATTTACCGCTCTGGACCTCCGATATTTCTTCTTCACTGCTCTTTACAGACAGAAACTGAATTTCAGTTGGGATAATTTATCCGCCGCCAAAAATGCATTAAATAACTTGAAGCAACAAATTATTTCCTTCAAAAATGATAAAGTGAGGACTTCTCTTTCTGAAGAAAAAATGGAGAAAATTGATGTATACAAAGACAAGTTTAAGGAAGCGATTAATCACGACCTGAATATACCGCAGGCTTTATCCGTCGTTTGGGAAGTGGTGAAAAGTAACATACCGGGGCAGGATAAATACGATTTAATTATGGATTTTGATGAAGTTTTGGGACTGGGGTTGTCAGAAGTTTCCGAAGAAATTATTCAAGTCCCAGATGAAGTTAATAATATGGTTAAGGAACGAGAAGAAATGAGAAAATCTAAAAACTTTGAAGCTTCTGATATATTGAGAAATAAAATAAATGCATCAGGCTACGAAATAGAAGATACTTCTACGGGAACTAAAATAACAAAAAAATAATTATTCTTCTAAAATATTTGTCATTCCCACCGGTGGTTTACACTGAAAAATTCCTCAGAATTTTTTAGTGACTTTTTGAAATAGTGAGCCTATGAGATTCCAAAGTTTCTTCACACGATAATTGGGTTTGTGAAGAAATAGTCTCCAATAATCTAGAATTCATCTCAAAACTGTCATTGCGAGTGTAGCGAAGCAATCCCCTTCACGGTTAAAGAAGAGGTTATTAGCTATGGATTTTATTAAAAAAAGGAGATATACTCATGAACTTATGAAAGAGAAAAGAAAAAATGACAAGAGAGTTCGTTTTTTTGGAAGAGAAGGAACTCATAATATCAATATATATTGTTTAAGCTGTCCTCCTCATAAAACTTTAATAGGAATTGGAATGAGAAATAGTGAGAGAGGTGCTTGGGGTAGAATCCTAAGTCATGCTGATGAAACACATGGAGGCAGAATTCAAAATACAATCATATATAGATACGATTCTCGCAGTCCGGAAGAAATTATTAAATTTGAACAAAGCACATTACCCGGATTGAGAAATCCTAAGACCAGAAAAAAGTAATTTCAAAGCATTGACATAGATTTCTTCACTACGTTTATCGGAAGCGCAAAGCCGATGTTTTGGCCGACTGCTGCCAGGGCGGTATTTATTCCAACCACTTGACCTTCAGAGTTTACGAGCGGGCCGCCGCTGCTTCCGGGATTGATTGCAGCACTGGTTTGGATGAGATCTTTCAGATCTTCCACTTCTCCTTCATAGACGTCGCCTGCCCGAATTCCCCGTCCGAGACCCGAAATCACTCCTGTAGTGACAGTATTTTTAAATTGGCCAAGAGCATTTCCTATGGCTATGACAAACTGTCCGACTTCCAGTTGGTTTCCGGAAGCCAGGGTTACTGCAGGTAGATCATTATCAGGATTTTGGTCGGGGTTTATTTTGATAACTGCGACATCATTATGGGGATCACGATATATTTCCTTTGATGTATACTTTTTGTCATTGGCTGTTACTATAATGTATTCGCCGGAATTGTTTACCACGTGTTTGTTTGTGACTATCAGTCCTTCTGATGAAACTATGAAGCCGGAGCCTACGCTTAGCATTTCCTGAGATGAATTTTTGCCTTTAGCCTCTCCGCCGCCGCCGCCGATTCCAAGTATGGGTAATCCTCTGGATTTAGGTTTTTCAATAATAGTGACGACGGAAGGTCCGACTTTTTTCACAGCGGCTACAGTAGCTGATTCTTCCGTGACCACTTTTACCTTTTCCCCTGCGGGATTCTTTTTAATATCAGAAGCTAAAGGAGGCAGATTTAGCCTGTCAGAGAGCGTAAGTATTAATGCTGTCATCAGCAAAATTCCCCACTTTTTCCATCTTCTTTTCAGTTTAAATCGCTCGATTTTACTGATAAACTTTTCAATTATTTTCACCATCTGGGGTCATGATATAAAGTCCTGATGAAACAGCCACCAAAAGTCGGTAAGGAAGACAAAAGAATAGATAATGTATAATAGAGAGCATGAATCAAAACAGAAACAGAGGACGGAACACTTCATGGCAGAAGGTGGCGCCGTGGTATAACAAGTTGGTTCGTGACGAGGGGCATTTTTTTCACCAGCATCTGGTGATACCCAGGTCACTTGCTCTTTTGGCACTCAAAAAGGGGGACAGTTTACTCGATTTAGGCTCCGGACAAGGAGTTCTTGCTAGATCAATTCAGCGGGAAGTATATTATCAGGGGCTGGATATTTCTCCGGCACTGATTTCTTATGCTGCAAACAGCGATAGAAACCCTCTCCATCATTTCACTGTTTCTGATGTAACCAAACCGTTGGTCATAGAGAAAAAAGACTTTTCGCATGCGGCCTTCATATTATCTTTGCAAAATATTGAATTCCCGGACCAGGCAATTTCCAGTGTCGGAAATCATCTGAAACCGGGGGGGAAATTATTAATAGTCTTAAATCATCCGATGTTTCGCATTCCCCGTCAAACCAGCTGGGGGATAGACGAGGCGAAAAAGACCCAATACCGGAAAGTGGAAATATACAATTCTGCTCTGAAAATTCCCATAAACATGCACCCCGGACAAAGAGATTCACCCGTCACCTGGTCTTTCCATTTCCCGCTTTCCTCCTACAGCCAGTGGCTATACGAGTCTGGATTTATCATAGAAAAAATCGAGGAATGGTCATCGGGGAAAAGTAGCGTAGGCCGTGCAGCCAAAATGGAAAACAGGAGCAGAAATGAAATCCCCTTATTTATGGCAATACTGGTGAGGAAGTATGGAAAAGAAAGAATATAGACAATCGGGAATAAAACTCAGATATTACGAAACCGGAGAAGGCAAAACCATCATTTTTCTTCACGCTTTAGCTGTTGAAGCACTTTCTTACAAACAAATAATTTCAGCTATTGCCAAATCTTATCACGTGATAGCTCCCGATCTTCCGGGTTTTGGGGGATCAAGCGTGCCGGATAAGAATTGGGACTTTACTGATTATGCCAAATTTCTCTCAGGATTTATTGACTCGCTGGGTTATGACCAAGTTATTCTGGTGGGTCATTCGTTCGGTGGGGGAATAGCATATCATCTTGCTTCTTTGAATAAAAAAGTAGATAAACTTGTGTTGGTCAATCCTTTGATATTACCTGTAAGCTACTCCTTCGGAAAAATGCTTTACTTATTCTCAATCAAAAAAACAATATATGATCTTAGATACATTTTAACCAATCCTTTTATGATGGTGTTTGTGAGAGATTTTTTCTCCAATTTCTTCAGAAACTTTTTCAGCCTTAAAAAAATAATTACCACTGTTTGGAATTCATCTACTAAAGAATACAAGAATATTAAGCTCAGTTGTCCGGTTCTGCTTTTATTTAGCAAAGATGACGAATTTTTTGGGAAGAATTACTTAACAGGTTTCAAAGCAATCATCCCTAATAGTTATCAGATTCTAGTAGGAGGCAATCACGATTGGATATTTTATAAAACAGAAGAATTTTGTGGATATGTCAGGAAATTCGTTTCTTTACGAGGTCCGACCTCGTTCCAAGATAAAATAATCTTATAGTTTCAGTGGCTACTTGACGGGATACTAATTCATGTGGAAATATTAAACCATGCCCTCCAAAAACTCGGTAAAAATTTACGCCGAAAGCTCATACTACCACGTTTACAACAGGGGAGTGGAAGGAAGAAATATTTTCGGTGACCATCAGGATTATAGAGTTTTCTTAAGCTTTATTAAAAGATATCTCCTTCCCCCCACTCTTAACGAGGTCCGACCTCGTTGGAAGCAAGATTTAGCTTATAGTTTAGAATTAAAATGTTACACTCTCATGCCAAACCATTTTCATTTCCTAATTAGACTTATTAATAAAAATGCACTTACCATATTTATGAGAGCACTTATGGATAGTTATGTAAAATTTTTTAATAAAAAATATAAAAGAGAAGGAGGTTTATTCCAAGGGAAATTTAAAGCTGTTTTAGTAGAGAATGATATTTATCTATTACATCTTACCAGATATATACATCTTAATCCTTTAAAAATAGGAATTCCATTAAAGATGTTAGAAGATTACTATTGTAGCTACGGAGAATTTATAGGTAAACGAAATACAGAATGGATAAAACCTAAAGAGATATTAGATAATTTTGGTTCAAGTTTGGTAAAAAAAGATAGCGTTACATCTTATAGGGATTTTGTCGAAAAATACGAAGATGATTCGGAAAACTTATTAGATGGGTTGATGTTAGAATAATAAGTTATAGGACAATTATAGCTTCATTACGAGGTCCGACCTCGCAAAGGCGAGTTAATATGAATAATTTTACTCAAATTCTATCAGAAGTATTTGAAGTGTTTTCTATCAAAGAGCCTTTTCTTTCTTTGAAAGAATCCAATTATTTTCTTCTCGATAAATTTAATATTTTAAAAATATTGAAATTAGAAGAAAAGGAAAATATTCCTGTACAGTTAGATAAATTAAGAACATTAGTAAATAACTTAGATTATCATCTTCTTCGGTTAAACCATTTAGGAGTGGGGTATTTGGTTAAAGATATTGATCGCGAAATTCTTAAATACAAAGAATCAATTGATCCGGAAAAATATGAGATAGTTAGTGAACAATCAGATGACCCTTCCGTAGGATGGTATTTCATTAAAGAACTAAACAAAGATTTGCCAATGTTTGAAATTTCCCTCAGTAAGAAATTTTTTCCAAGATGGACTCCTCATTTCCAGATAGATTTCGATACTGACTTGACGATCCAAGAGTTAAGTTATTACATGAATGTTTTAGGCTCTAATTTTTTCGATTGGAGACTTGATATCCCAAATTACGGAGTGGTAGTTGTAATGGGAGTGTTAGGTGTAGTCGATGGCATTACAATTCGTTTAGGTTTAGGGACAAGTTTAAGGAAATCTATCAAGAGAAGGAAAATATGAATAAATACCATCAACAGATTCTTGAAGAGATAGAAAAGAGAAAGCCAATAAGTGAAAATCATCATTTTGATGTACCGAAATATCTTGGCACAAATCATATTTTTTATAATCTGGATAACCCTACCAAAAGAAATTTAGCGAAAAAATTTGCCAAAGAAAACAGAGATATTCCTCTTAAAAAATGGAGAGAATTGTTAGATGCTTTGTATAAGGGAAAATCTTACGAAGAAAAAACCATTGCCAGTTTTCTTCTGGAATATTTACCTCAACAGAGAAAAGAATTAGATCCCAAAGAGCTCGATAAATGGTTGGAGGAACTAGCAGGATGGGCAGAGATAGATACCCTTTGTTCTGGACCATTTGGTGAAAGGGAGTTAATTGAAAAATGGAAAATTTGGAAAAAGCTTCTTACGAGATTAAATCAATCCAAAAATATATCAAAAAGAAGAGCTTCACTTGTATTACTTTGTAAACCTTTAAGGCAAAGTATCGAAAAGAAAGTATTTGATTTAGTCATTGATAATGTAGAAAGAGTGAAAGGGGAGAAGAACATACTCATTACAAAAGCAGTTTCCTGGGTACTCCGGTCAGCGATTAAAAACTATAAGAAAGAAGTTTCTTATTATCTGGAGAAAAATAAAACCACTTTACCCAAAATTGCAGTCAGGGAAACCTCAAGAAAACTTTTGACAGGAAGGAAATAGTTATAAATGTCAGGAATAAAAGGATAAGATTTTATTCTGTCATAGCTGGATATTCATCCTGTCTTAGCCAGTAGACGTAGGTGCAGCCAGTGGCCATTCTCTTTTCCTTGTCCCAGCCGGAGGTGGAGCATTTTTTCATTTTCTTGCCTGCTGCAGTTGTGTAAAGTACAAGTGATTCTCCGCAATCAGGGCATTTTTCGTTAAGTGATTCTGTCGTTCCGTTTATCCATTCGATGTAGTCACAACCTGATGCAGTTTTCGTTTCCGTGTCCCATTTTGAGGTAGAGCATTTTTTCATTTTCTTGCCGAAACGGGTTACGTTTAATATAAGTGCCGCTCCGCATTTCGGGCATTTTTCATCCAGCTCTTTCGGTTCTACCTGCAGCCATTTTACGAAAGTACAACCCACGTTTTGTTTGGTGAGAGGATCATAGTTACCCGCAGAACACCTTTGCAGTTTCTTGCCTGTTTTTGTCGTTATTTCCTCACTTAAAGGCGCTCCGCATTTAGGGCATTTTTCGTCTGTCATTAATTTATACTAACTTTTTTAGGAGCTATACGTCAAGAAGAGAAATAAATCTTGTCAGGATGCCATTTGCAAGAGGTCCTCTTGCAAATGGCGTCACAAGGACATTTTTTTGATTGCCTACAGCGTTAATAATTTTTCAATATATTGAATTGTTTCATCCAGTGTTTTAAATCTTACTAACTTGCCTCTTATCTCAGAGGCCTCGGGTATTTCGCGGATGTATATTTTGTAAAATTTCTTAAGCATATTAAAATCTCTTTTTCCTTCCCAAATAGTTTGAAAAAGGAAAATATGCTTTTTCAGCATCATGAGTTTCTTCTTGAATGTAATTTCTTTTTTCTTTTGATCAAATATCCAAAGATCTTCAAATATACCCCTGCCTATCATAATTCCGTCCGCTTTATATTTACCTGCTTTTTCGACTGCGTCTTTGTAACTAATTACATCCCCATTTCCTATGATTAAAGTTTGACTTTTCATCCGATTCCTTATCTCTACCGCTTTTCCTATTTCTTCCCAATTTGCCGGTTTCCTGGACATTTCAGAGGCGATTCTTCCATGGACTGTCAAAGCTGCAATCGGAAATCCCAAAAGAAAACTTATCCATTCTTCTGTCTGTATTTTCTTAAAACCGACTCTCGTTTTGATACTCACCGGCAGCTTTCCGGCGCCTTCTATTGTTGCGGAAATAATTTCTTTAGCGAGTGGTTGATTATTGATAAGCGCACTGCAAGCTCCCTTCTTTGTCACATTCTTTTGGGGGCAGCCCATGTTTATATCTATCCCGTCAAAGTTTAATTTATTTAGAAGTTTTCCTGCTTTATAAAAATTTTCAGGTGTCAGTCCCCAAATTTGGGCTACGATTGGTTTTTCGATATCAGCAAATTTCAATCTTTGGGCTACTTTCTCCCTGCCTTTTGAGAAAAGTCCGTCAACATTGGTAAATTCGGTGAAAAATACATCAGGTTTTCCGCATTTTGCCACGATTTGACGAAAGACCGTATCAGTGACATCTTCCATAGGGGCCAGTACGGTAAACGGTTTGGTCAGTTTAGTCCAGAAGTTCATAATCTCTATATATTATCATGCTTTTATTGTCATTCCGATTGAAGTGGAGGAATCTTATTAAAGAGTAATCGAACAAGATTTCTCGACTCCTTGCGAGGTCGCTCGTGATGACTTATATTTATACTATGAACACTATATTCATAACTTCTATCGCATTAATCCTTCTTTATTTTGTTTGGGTAGTAAATCAATTAGTGAGATCAAGAAATATGGTGGAGGAAGCCTGGTCGGATATAGATGTTCTGCTTAAAAGAAGATATGATCTTATTCCAAATCTGATTGAGACAGTAAAAGCTTATGCCAAACATGAAAAGAATTTATTTGAAGATTTGACTAAAGCCAGGTCGGAAGCTATATCTTCTGACACACTTGCAGATAAAGGAACTGCGGATAAGAATGTAACCTTGGGGATTAAAAATATTTTGGCTTGGGCGGAAAATTACCCAAAACTTATGGCTTCCCAAAATTTTCTGGAACTCCAAAAAAATCTTACGGAAACAGAAGACGTAATTGCTAAAGCCAGAAAATATTATAACGGAACAGTTAGGGAATTTAATATCAAAATTCAAAGTTTTCCGGACTGGATTATTGCGAAAATATCGGGATACAAAGCAAAAGAATTTTTCCAGTATGACGAAAATCTCTAAATTTCTCTTATTATTTCTATCTTTTTTTCCTTTATTTTCCAATGTAGTATCAGCCCAGTCGACTAAAAGTTATTATTACGACTCAATAAAGACCAATATTGCGTTAAACCGGGATTCTACATTTGATGCGGAAGAGAATCAGACGTTTCATTACAAGGGTAATTTCCATGTAGGGTGGAGGAGTATACCGAAAAATAAATTCGATACGATTACTGATATTGTTGTAGTGGATGGGGAAACGGGTAAGCCGTTAATTTACAGTAATAAGAGATTGACGAAGGAAGATCCGGGCAGTTGGGGGAAATATACATATTTCAAGCAAAACGGAATTTACAACATCGAGTGGTATTACAATCTCACAGATACCGTTCACACCTGGATTTTGAAATATAAAGTTCACGGGGGTATAGAATTTAATAAAAGTTCCGACCGGTTGTACTGGAATTTATTTACAGATTATAATGTGCCTGTCAGCTCCGCGGAAGTTAACGTATCATTGCCGTCAGAGTCTCATATTAATTATGAGTCTTACAGAGGTCCGCATCCCAATCCATTCGGAGACATATATACGAAGGTATCCGTGAAGAGTATCTATTTCAAATCTCTTGCATTTGATCCCCGTGAGCCATTTACGGTAGACATTTCGTGGGACAAGGGAATTGTGAGTCAGTCAGCTTATTGGGCTGATTTCTTCAGAATTTATTACGGATATATATTGTCTGTCCTGATATTTCTGTTTACACTCATTGCGGGGTTTATAAGGTGGCTAATTACGGAAAAATTCCCGGAGGAAAAGCAAATAGTAGTTCCTGAATATACCCCTCCCCAAAATCTCAAACCGGCCATAGCAGAGGTCATCACAAAAGAGACGATAACTTCCAAAGGCCTTGCTGCCACCATTATAGATTTGGCAGTGCGGGGATACCTTAAGATAGAAGAAGAAAAGGATCAAAAATTTTTACGCATTTTCTCCATATCAGGAGGAATTTTGGTATTAATGATGTCAGCCTTTTTGGGTCTAGTATTCTCTATGGAATTTACCCGGGGTCTTTCGGGAGTAGATTTACTTTGGAGATTGGGTTTTGCTACACCATTAATTTTATTGGTAGTTCTGCTATTTACGAAGAAAGGTTGGGAGATGCTAAAGGGGCGTAAAGACTATGTAGTAAGTAGGATTAGTAAATTTGAAAAAAATGATGATCTTGACGAATACGAAGAAAGATATCTTAACGCTTTGTTTGCTGGCAAAAATTATTTTTCAACGAGCCATCTTAAGAATAGCACAGACCGCAGTTTGTATGAAAAAATAAAGAAAGTTAAAGAACTGATATTTGAAAAAGCCAGTGGAGAAAAAGGAGTTTACGAGGTAGATTTTTTACAGGAAAAAAAGATGGCCAATATATACATAATAATGGGAGTATTAAGCTTTTTAATATTTTATATAGGAATACTACTCACTCAGTTTTTTGTTTTGATAATAACTATGATAGCCTGTTTTGTCGGATTTATTTCATTTATAAAGTACGAGGCACGCTTGTCAGCTAAAGGAATAATATTAAAAAAAGAATGGTTGGGATTTAAACTTTATTTGGAGACCGCAGATAAATACGACTTGCAAAATCTGACACCTGATAAATTCCAGAAATATCTGCCCTATGCGATGATATTCGGGGTGGAAAAGAAATGGGCCAAGGCTTTTGATAATTTAAGTTTACCTCCGCCAGCTTGGTATGGTGGATATTATGTTGGAAGTTCCGGTTCATCTTTTGTTTCATCTGGAGGATTTTCTCCGTCATCATTTAGCTCCAGTTTTTCTTCATCATTTAACAGTGCTTTTTCATCAGGAGCAGGTGGTGGTGGAGGAGCCGGATAGATTATTTTAAGAGATCCAAAGATTTTTTCAGGGGGACCAAAGTTTCGGGAATGTAGATAGAGATTGGTATAACAGTTCCTAATTTTTTTAACTCTTCAATTTTTTCCATCCATATCTTTTCGTCTACAAGATCAATTTTGGTCAAAAGTATTCTTTCTTTCTTTTCCTTAAGAACAGGACTGAATTCTTCAAGTTCTTTTCTGATGACTTGGTAATCTTTTGCCGGGTCGTCTGATTCGACGGAAATGCAATGAAAAATTTCTTTGACTCTTTCTATGTGTTTAAGAAATTTATCCCCCAGACCGCGACCTTTTGCTGCCCCCTCAATCAGTCCGGGTACGTCAGCGATAATTTTGTGGTTGTAGACACCTAGGTTTGGTGAGAGAGTAGTAAACGGATATGCAGCTACTTTGCCGTGAGCATTGGTAAGAGCATTAAGTAAACTGGTTTTTCCAGATGATGGAAGTCCGATGAGACCAAAATCAGCAATAATTTTCAGTGACAAGTTTACTCTCCTTACGACTCCCGGCGTTCCGGGTTCTGCAAATTTTGGTGTGGTGAGACGTGAAGAGCGAAGGTCATAATTACCTTTTCCTCCACGTCCTCCTTCACAAAGAAGAAAAGTTTGTCCGACCCGGATAATTTCAAAAGTATCTCCTGTATCCAGATCTGAAATTACGGTTCCAATCGGAAGTTCTATAGTTCTGTCTTTTCCGTTCCTGCCGCTTTTCTGGTTGCTTTCTCCCGGGTTTCCGTCTTCGGCACTAAATTCCGGTTTTCCGCCAAATCGGTCCAGAGCCATGATGTCGGATATTCCAGTGACGTATAAATTCCCTCCGTCTCCGCCGTTTCCACCGTCCGGGCCGGCTTTTTCTTTATGATAAAAAGACATTTTTCCGCGTCCGCCGTCCCCGGCCTTGAAAGTGATAGTGAGTTCGTCTATAAGCATTGTTCTATTCTAACACACCGATTCGTGATCCATTGATTTATATTACGAACTCATGGAATATACTTATCAGGTAGACAGTCAGCTGTCATTGGTTCTCCGACAATTTCCTGTATAGATATGCTGTAGCCAACCAAGTTGTCGGGACAGTCCAAAGTAAACCAATTCCCAGCGCTAAAGCACCGATGATTATATAAAGGGAAGAGACAATGTTAAAAAGAAACACATTCCATTTTTTTCCTTCGGTTATCCTGCCACTCTCTTTGAAAGCTTCTGAAAGACTTAATTTTTTATCCACCAGAAAATAAGGAAAAAACTGATATTTCAAACTTAAATATATTCCTGGTAAGATAAAAAATAGATACCCGAGTGCCAGAATAATAGTATAGAATATATTACCGGTTATATAAGTGAGAAAAAGTCTGGAATATGAAAAAAGTTCATTCCACTTAGCTTTTTTTCCGTCCACGACTTTCAAACTAATTCCAATTTTTCCCAACGAAATCAGTATTCCTGTAAGACCAAATATTAGTCCTATCACTAGGTTTAACAGAGGTATTTTACCTGTATTAAAAAACCTTTCTATAAATGTCGGTCCGAGATTCATTATTCCATAAATCAAGAGTATCCCAAAAAAGAATTGAAAATTATTCTTGGTGGTATTCCATCCGTATGAAAAAGATTCGCGGAGAGGAAAAGATTTATTTGGCATATTACTCCTTCATAAATTTTATGATTATATCCAGTTTCATACGAATCATAACTTTTTGCAAGCCCGTAGTTTCACTATCGGTCTCAGGGTCAGACCCTTCAAAGGGTCTGACCCTCAAACTATTAGCAGAAGATTTAATTTATCGTAAAAGTTGATTTTTCAGAAGCCATTAATAGATCTTTTTCAATGGATCAATAGCCGGACCATGGAATACTTCTCCTTCTGTAGAAAATCTTGAGCCGTGGCAGGGGCAGTCCCAGGAGGCTTCGGCATTATTAAAATGCAAAACACAACCCATGTGGGTGCAGACGGCGGAAACTTTGTGCAGATTTCCGGCGTCGTCTTTATAGACGGCTACTTTATTTTTTCCTATCTGAAATACTTTTCCGTCGCCTTTATCTAATTTATTTACATCTTCTTCATTTCCCGAAAATCTCCCTTTAACGAAGTTTTCCATCACTTTTACGTTTTGGGAAAGCAGATTAGTAACAGATTTCAGTTGTTCATATCTCGCAGGGTCAAACACAGGAGCCCACGAATTTCTCCTTTTCAAAATCATATCCGACAAAATCATAGCGGCAGCCGTCCCGTTGGTCATGCCCCAACCTCCAAATCCGGTGGCGACAAATATATTTTCGCTGTCAGGAGTGTATTTGCCTATAAAAGGCACGCCGTCGATAGTGACCGGGTCCTGGGTAGACCAGTGGAAATCTACTGATTCGACAGCAAATCTCGCCCTCGTCATCTTCTCCAGTTCCACATAATATCTCGCAGTATCTTCTTCCTGACCGGTCACGTGTTCAAATCCGGTTACAATCAGACACTGTGCATCCTCGGTAATTTGGGGTCGGAGTGAATAAAGAGGTTCTTCTATATTGATGAACATCCCTTTGGGTATATGTTCACTTATTCTGGCAGCGATTACATACGAACGGGATGGAGTCAGTCTGGCATAGTAGAGGCCGTCATTTAATATCGGGTAATTAGTGGTGACGATCACATATTTTGCCTTGATTTTTTTATTGTCCAGAGCAATAATTTCGGCCGGACTCCCTTTTTTGATATCCTGAATCCTGGTATTTTCAAAAATATAGCTTCCTTTTCCGGGAATTTTTTCTACCAGTTTCATCAGATATTTTAGCGGATGGAAATGTGCCTGATTTGTAAATTTGACTGCTCCATATGCCGGATAAGGAAGAGGGACGATATCCGTATAGGAAGCCGGAAGACCGAGGTTTTTGGCAACTTGGGCTTCCTCCTTCAGTTTACTTATATTCTCTTTGGTTCCTGTATAAGTGTAGGCGTCGGCTTTGACAAAGTCACAATTTATTTTTTCTTTTTCGATAATTTCCATAATCCTGGCAATGGCACTTTCCTGAGCTTTAGCATATTGTTTGGCTCCTTCTTTTCCGAAATGATCTATTAAGTATTTATAAATCAGAGTGTGGAGAGAAGTAATCTTGGCGGAAGTATTACCGGTTACTCCATGGCCGATTTTATCGGCTTCGATAAGCGCCACTTTTTTTCCTTCTTGTTTTAGTAAATATGCTGCTGTAATTCCAGCCATCCCTCCGCCTACTATCGCTACATCTACCTCTACTTCTTTTTCCAGTTTCGGAAAGTCAGTGCCCTTTGATGTAGTAGCTATCCAATAAGATTCCGGTTTCCCGGATACATGAATTTTCGCCATTTACATCTAAGCTAATTTTCCCGTGTAAGAGATTTATATGAATAGTTTAAGAAAGAATAAAGAAAATATTTTGTGAATTATCAGATTCAAAGATATTTCTTAATATTTTCCAAATGACCTTCGTAGGTTTCGGAACAATGGATTTGACGGTTTGAGTCATGCAGGTAAAATAGGCAGTCTGTTTCCAGCGAATTTAAGACGGCATCAATGGCATCTATCCCGGGATTAGCAATTGGTGTAGGAGGTAGTCCTTTATATTTATAGGAATTATAAAGAGAATCTATTTCGCGTATATCTTCAGGTGATACATGTGACCACCACTGGTCTTTTACTTTCCCTTTGGCATACTGTATTTCAGCATCTATTTGGAGAAGCATTCCTTTCTCAAGCCTGTTCCAAATTACTCCTGCTATGACCGGCATGTCATCTTTCCCTCCTGCTTCCCTTTGTATCAGGGAAGCGATTTTTAACGCTGTAGTCCATTTGATATTGGCTTTCTCAAAAGCGGGAAAATATGCAGCCATTTTTTCGTTGAACCTGTTTATCATCCTTTTGGCTATCTCAAGCCCTGTCTCATTTACAGGGATAAGATAAGTATCGGGATAATACACGCCTTCGCGATAATCGTAATTCATTCTGGTATAGACAGTATTCCATTTATTCAGTTCATCTTCTGACCAGTTAAAGGTATTAGCCAGTCTTTCTCCTATTTGTTCTTTCCTGAGGCCCGGTATCACTTTTACCCATTTCATATCCGCTTTCATAAGTTTATCCGCTACTTCAAAAGCATTCATATCAGGTGAAATATAATATCCTCCGGGAGATATTTTCCCGTGATATTTCTTTATATTTAAGACCAGTTTAAATGCCCAGGAGTATCTGATAAGGTTTTCTTTTTTCAGTTTATTTACAATTTCTTTATCATCTGTTTCTTCCGGGATCACAAAAGTCTGAGGTTTTGTATCTTTTCCCGGAGAGGAGAAGGGAAATCTGAAGGCAAAGAACAATATTCCCAAGAAGACAAATAGAGTTATAAGTTTTATCGATTTTCTCATTTATTTAATGCCTTATATTTTAACATAGCCATATAAGATAAGAATCAGGTGTAAAATATTACTATGAAAGTCATTACCGTCAAAACCAGACCTATTATTGCAGGAGATAAGCTATTGGAAATCCTGAATAAGTATGTGAAGGAAGTGAAAAATAAAACTGTTATCGCCATTACTTCCAAAATCATTTCCATCTGTGAAGGAAGGGTAGTGGAGATAGGAAAAGCCGACAAAGATAAATTAATCAGGGAAGAATCAGAACTCTATCTTCCTCCCGATAAAAAATACAATTTTTCACTGACGATAAAAAATAATGTGATGATAGCCTCCAGCGGAATAGATGAATCCAACGGCAACGGATATTATGTTCTCTGGCCGGAAGATCCGCAAAAGTCAGCAAATAAGATAAGAGAGTACCTCGTAAAAAGATTTAAAGTAAAAAGCGTGGGAGTAATTATTGTTGACAGTAAAACGACTCCTCTGAGGTGGGGGGTTACAGGAGTTGCGATAGCCCACAGCGGATTTGAAGCATTAAATAATTATATAGGAACTCCGGATATATTCGGGAGATTGTTTAAAGTGGAGAAAGTAAACGTAGCTGATGGGCTTGCAGCATCAGCAGTTTTAGCAATGGGAGAGGGCAGAGAGCAGACGCCTGTAGCTATAATTGAGGATGTTCCTTTTGTTCATTTCCAAAAAAGAAACCCGACGAAAAAGGAACTTGAAGAATTACATATCCCGATGAAAGACGACCTCTATTATGAACTTCTGAAAAACGTGAAGTGGAAAAAGGGAGGGAAATAAATTCTAACTATTAATTATCAACAATTAGCAATCAACAATTAACTATCGATTTCTTCTTTTCTGATTATTACATTTCACAACCCCACTTCTCATTATATTTTCTTAAAATTGCTTAATGAAAGTAGGAGAAATTTTGGAAAATATCGAACAAAAAGCTTGGGATAGGAGATATCCTATCGTAGGTTCTGAAAAGGGACAGGTATTAGGTGATCTGGTGAAGAAGTTTAACAAGAAAAATATTCTGGAAGTAGGAACAAACATAGGATATTCGGCAATTACCATGGCCATAAATCTGCCGGATCACGGACATATTACAACCATTGAAATAGATGAAAATAATGCAGAGGAAGCCAGGGAAAATATAAAAAGAGCCGGTTTTACAGATAAAATTAAAGTGTTAGTGGGTCCGGCAAAGAAAATTCTTCCAATTCTTAAAAAGAATTACGATATGCTTTTTTTGGACGCAGAAAAAGAAGAATATCTGGATTATTTGAAACTTTCGGAAGATAAATTGGAAGAAAATTCACTGGTGGTTGCTGATAATGTAAAAATGTTTTTTG
>Ga0075800_1007_pt1 | contig 28319 bp, 26 predicted proteins | sample RifGroC2_FD_68451 | JGI IMG/M metagenome (GOLD analysis project Ga0075800, IMG submission 68451) | Microgenomates (Gottesmanbacteria) bacterium GW2011_GWC2_39_8
TGAATGAGCCGCCCGGATCCAGGCTCAGAGTACCGCTCACGGGCCTTACCATGGCAGAATATTTCCGTGATGAAGAAGGGCAGGACGGGTTGCTATTTATTGATAACATTTTCCGTTTTGCACAGGCAGGAAGTGAAGTATCGGCACTGCTTGGTAGAATTCCGTCGGCGGTCGGTTATCAGCCTACACTTTCTTCCGAAATGGGAGCTTTACAGGAAAGGATTACCTCTACAAAGAAAGGTTCAATTACTTCCGTGCAGGCAGTTTATGTGCCCGCTGATGACTATACTGATCCGGCTCCGGTTGCTACATTTGCTCATTTGGATTCAACCATCGTGCTTGATCGTGCAATTTCCGAACAGGGGATATATCCGGCTGTCGATCCTTTGGCCTCAACTTCAAGAATTCTCACTCCGGAAATTGTGGGCGATGATCATTATCATACTGCAAGAGGTGTTCAAAAGGTGCTTCAAAGATACAAAGATCTTCAGGATATCATAGCAATTCTGGGTATTGAGGAATTATCCGATGAGGATAAACAGATAGTATCAAGAGCCAGAAAGATACAAAGATTCCTGTCCCAACCGATGTTTGTGGCAGAAGCCTTTACTTCTAAGGAAGGTAAGTATGTTTCCAGGGAAGATACGGTAAAAGGATTTAAGGAAATATTGGAAGGAAAACACGACAACAAAAGCGAGCAGTCTTTCTATATGGTAGGTAGTATTGATGAAGTAAAATAAATTTAAAAATTAAAAATTAAAAATTAAAAATTTCCGAATTTTATTTACCCTGTAAAATTCATCAGAAATTTTGGAGGGCATTTTAATTTTTCCATTTTACATTAAACATCATGAGTCAGTTTTTACTCGAAATAATCACTCCCGAAAGGATAGCATATAGCGAACAGGTGGACGCGGTAAACGTTCCGACGGTATCCGGACATATAGGAGTACTACCGCATCATGTCCCTCTTTTTTCGGAACTTACAGAAGGAGAGTTAAAAATAGTTTCAGGAAAAGAAGAATATTACATGGCTATTGGAGGAGGTTTTATAGAAGTGGCGCCTGATAAGGTAACTGTTTTGGTAAGCCGTGCTCTTCACGCTGATGAAATAAATGAAAAAGAAATTTTAGCTGCCAGGAATGCTGCCGAAGATGCTTTGAAAACTAAACCGTCAGGTGCAGCATTAGCCGAAGCTGAAGCCCTGCTGAGACGTTCGGTAATTGCCATGAAAGTACTTCGACGAAAGCACAGGATGCCTCCCCGGCTTTGATATGTAAAAAATATGTATTGTTGATATGCTTTGATATATTCCTTTATATTGTTTAATTTAAGATAGTTTGTTAATCTATATATCCAGAACCAAAAAATTTCTGGGTTTTTTTTGGCTTACTTTTAGAAATGAAAACTTTTCAAATTACTATCATTTTTTCTGAAAACTCATAAGAGCCTTTATTAAGGCTCTTTTTTTTAACTGAAGCTTATATGAATAAAAAAAAAGGTTATCTGATTTTGGAAAACGGAAAGGTTTTTGAGGGGTTTTTCGCGGGAGCGGAAAAAGATGTGTCAGGAGAGGTAGTTTTCTCTACAGGGATGGTGGGATACCCTGAAAGTCTCACGGATCCTTCTTATAAAGGACAGATTTTAGTTTTTACATACCCCATGATAGGCAATTACGGATTTCCTAAAAAAAGAGATGATGTATTATCAGGGTCTTTGGAGTCAAAGGAAATTCAGGTATCGGCCTTGGTATTATCCGATACTTACGATCACGAAAGTCATTGGGAAGCAAATGAATCTTTAGTGTGCAGATTAAAAAAAGATAATGTGCCAGCCCTTGCCGGAATCGATACCCGAACCCTTACTAAAATTATCAGAAAATCCGGAGTCATGAAAGGGATCATCAGTCAACAAAAGCCGACCGCCAGTCGGCTTTTTTTATCGGATGAAAAAGTAAATCCGGTAGACCAGGTGAGTTGTAAAGAAAAGAGAGTATACGGTTCCGGTAAAATACATATTCTCCTTATTGATTGCGGGGTAAAATACAATATTTTAAGAAGTCTGATAAATCTGGGGGTAAAAGTGACCAGAATCCCCTGGGATCAAGATCCTTTTGATGGAAATTCCCTTTATGACGGTGTCATTATATCAAACGGCCCGGGGGATCCTAAGGATGTAAAAGAAACGATAAATACAGTGAGTACGGCGATGGATAAAAAAATACCGATACTGGGTATTTGTCTGGGTAACCAAATTCTGTCACTTGCTGCGGGGGGAGATACTTACAAGCTCAAATATGGACACCGCGGACAAAACCAACCGGTAAAAGATGTAACTTCCGGAAAATGTTATATCACCACTCAAAATCATGGATATGCGGTCAAAGAAGATGACATACCAAAAGGTTTTGAGCCATGGTTTATAAATCTGAACGATCAAACCAACGAAGGTATAAGACATAAGACTCTTCCCTTTTACAGCGTCCAATTTCATCCGGAAGCTTGTCCGGGACCGACCGACACCTCATGGGTTTTCGACTTTTTTATTTCGGGAGTAAACAGATGGAAAAGAAAAAATCAACTAAAGTATTGATACTGGGATCCGGAGCCCTCAAAATCGGGGAGGCGGGAGAATTTGATTATTCCGGTTCGCAAGCTATAAAAGCACTTCGGGAAGAAAGTGTTGATGTGGTACTGATTAATCCCAACATTGCCACAAACCAAACATCACGTTCCCTTATAAATAAAATATATTTTCTTCCTGTAACCCCGTATTTTATAGAAAAAGTGATAAGAAAGGAAAAACCGGACGGGATATTACTTGGTTTCGGAGGACAAACAGCACTTAATGCCGGACTTACACTTCACAAACAAGGAGTATTTGCTAAATATAAAGTGGAAGTATTGGGCAGTCCGGTCTCTTCAATTGAAAAAACCGAAGACAGATCCGCTTTCCGTAAATATATAGAAAGTTTGGGACTCAAAGTACCGAAAAGTACAGTCTGTAAAGACATAAAAGATCTGCGGGAAATATCAGCAAAAATAAATTTTCCTGTGATAGTCAGGTCGGGATTTTCTCTGGGCGGATTGGGTTCAGGTGTAGCCAGAAATAAATCGGAGCTTAGAAAAATAGCAGAAAAAGCTTTACTTATCGTTCCTCACATTTTGATTGAAGAATATCTGGAAAACTGGAAAGAACTGGAATATGAAGTGGTTCGGGATAAATCTGATAATACTATAGTTGTATGTAATATGGAGAATTTCGATCCCATGGGTATCCATACGGGGGAATCTATAGTTGTTGCCCCCTCTCAGACACTGACCAACAATGAATATCATTTCCTGAGGAAAACAGCGATAGAGATAGTAAAAAATCTTCCCATTATAGGGGAATGCAATGTGCAATTTGCCTTAAATCCCCAAAATGGGGATTACCGTGTGATTGAAGTAAACGCCCGTCTTTCGCGTTCCTCGGCTTTGGCCTCCAAAGCTACAGGTTATCCTTTGGCTTATGTAGCAGCGAAACTGGCTTTGGGGTACACTTTAGACCAAATTCCAAACCAGGTAACAGGAGTCACCACCGCATTTTTTGAACCGGCTTTGGATTATGTAGTCGTGAAAATTCCCCGTTGGGACTTCGTCAAATTCAACGGACTTAACGAGGAAAAAATTGGAAGCGAAATGCAAAGTGTCGGTGAAGTAATGAGTATAGGCAGGACATTTGAGGAAGCTTTTCAAAAAGGGATAAGATCACTGGATCTTAGTTACGAAGGAATAATTTCCGATAAAGTGAAGGATAAAAATAAAAAAAATAAATTTAAAACCCTTCATCCCACTCCTTCCCGTCCTTATAATATAGCCTACAATCTGTACTTCGGAATGGATGTGCTTCAAATTTACAAAAAGACCGGGATAGATACTTGGTTTCTGGAAAGGATAAAAAGGATAGTTGATCATTATAGATTAATGTCTCAGCCCAAAAGTCAGCTTAATAGTGATATTTTGGAGGAAGCAAAGAAGTTGGGGTTTTCGGATAAACAGATCGGTGAAATCTATAAGAAAACGCCTGAAGATATAAGAAGGGACAGGAAGAAATACGAAATACTTCCCAAGGTGTGCCAGATAGATACACTTGCGGGAGAATTTCCTGCACAGACCAATTACCTTTATCTTTCTTATCATCGGGAGGATCACGACGTAATATTTTCGGAAGAAAAGGATAAAGTGGCGGTACTGGGTGGCGGTCCGTATAAAATCGGGTCATCGGTGGAATTTGACTGGTGTGCGGTAAACAGTGTGGTAACCGCCAAAAAAATGGGATACGAAACTATCGTAGTAAACAACAATCCTGAAACGGTATCTACCGATTACGATTTTCCCGATAGGCTTTATTTTGAAGAGCTTTCCTGGGAAAGGATACAGGATATATATGATCTGGAAAAGTGTAAATTTATTATTTCCATGGGAGGACAGATTCCCAATTCGCTGGTTCCTTCTTTTGAGAAAGGGAGAGTTCCCACTCTTGGGACCAAACTGGAATTTATAGATGCTGCCGAAAACAGGGAGAAGTTTTCAATTCTTTTGGATAAAATAGGAGTAAAACAGCCGGTATGGAAAAAACTGACTAATAAAAAAGATGCTTTAAAGTTTGCCCACAGGATAGGATTCCCCGTACTTATAAGACCGTCTTATGTTTTGTCAGGAAGCGCTATGTTTGTGGCTTATTTCGAAAAAGAATTTGAGGCCTATTTAAGCCATACCGGTATGAAAGTAGATAATGATTATCCATTGGTAATATCTAAATATTATGAAGAGGCTAAGGAAGTAGATCTGGATGGAGTAGCCAAAAACGGAAAAATAGTATTATCGGCTATCTCAGAACATGTAGAAAATGCCGGAGTACATTCGGGAGATGCTATTTTAGTCTATCCTGCTTTTTCCCTGGGGAAAGAAATAGAAAAGGAGCTGCTTACTATTTCAGGAAAAATTGCCCATGTTCTTTCTATTACCGGTCCTTTTAACATTCAATTCCTCATAGATAAAAAAGATAAAATACCCAAGATCCGTGTAATTGAAACAAACCTGAGGGCATCGCGTAGTATGCCGTTTATTTCCAAAGCATCAGCCACCAATTTTATCGGGGTAGCAACTGAAATAATGTTGGGGGGGCGTCCCAGGTTAAAAGTACAATCCAGGCCTGATTATTTTTGCATAAAGTCTCCCCATTTTTCTTTTACCCGTATACGAAAAGCAGATCCGGTACTTCGGGTGGAAATGTCATCGACAGGTGAGGTAGCGAGTTTCGGAAAAGATATTTACGAGGCATATCTTCTTTCATTTCTCTCGACCGGCTTAAGTTTTCCCAAGGGCGGTGTACTTTTGTCCCTGGGAGGATTGGCGGGAAAAAGAAGGATGCTCAGCGGAGCCGCAAAGCTGCATAAATTGGGCTTTAAAATTTATGCTACGGGAAAAACTGCTAAGTTTTTAAACGAAAATTATATTCCTGCTAAATTAGTTTATAAAGTCCATGAGGGGAAAAAGCCCGATGTTGTCGATGTCATCCAGAGCCGAAAAGTAGGACTTGTGATAAATCTAAGCGATGATTCTGAGATCGCAATAAAAGAAGTGGTAAGAGAATATACAGACGGTTATCTTATCCGAAGAGCAGCTGTAGACAATAACATTCATCTTATCACCAGGGCAGAAAGCGCTATTCTATTCATAGAAGCCCTTACCAAATATGGACTGGATGATCTGGACGTTTACAGAAGAGATGAGTATTTGGCGAAGCTTCAAAGCTTCAAAATCCAAAGAAGCAAAGACACAAAGACACAAAATTGCGGTGCAAAATTCAAAATAGGGAAGAAAAAAGGAAATTACATTGACATTCCTGTCAGAAATTTTTTAAATAATAATAAGGAGGAATGATATGAAAAATAATTTTTTTCAGAAAGATTATATTACTGTAGACTGCCTCAGTCCTTCCGATGTAAATACTATTTTTAAAAAATCTCTGGAAATGAAACGTCTGGTGGAGAAAAAAGGCGGTGACACCCGTTTAAAAGGGAAAGTACTCGGAGCGATATTTTACGAACCGAGCAGCCGTACTTTTTCTTCTTTTGTCACAGCTATGCAGCGTCTGGGCGGAGGATTTATTCCGATCCACGGGGTACAAAACACATCGGTGGTAAAAGGAGAGACTTTAGAAGATACGGTCCGTGTTTTTTCTTCTTACGCTGACGCATTGGTGATAAGACATCCGGAGCCGGGTTCAATTGAAATTGCAGCAAAATATGCCACAGTACCGGTCATAAATGCAGGTGACGGAATAGGAGAACATCCGACACAAGCATTAATAGATATATATACCATGCAGGAAGCATTGGGTGATGTAAATAAACTGCATATTTTAATGATAGGGGATTTAGCTCATTACCGCCCCACCAACTCAATGGCGAAATTATTGGCAATATTTCCGAAGGTAAAATTAAGTTTTGCCAGCCCAAGGGAGGTACCATTACCTGATAATATCCGTAATTTTTTGAAGCAAAAGAAGATAAATTTCAGAGAATACAATGACTTCGAAAAATTACTGCCTGATGCAGATGTGCTTTATGTAACCAGGGTGAAGAAGGAATATATGTCCGAAAAGCTCTACAAAAAGATTCAGGGAAGTTATATTATAAATAATAAGACCCTTCAGAAGATGAAACGAAAAAGTATCGTCATGCATTGTCTTCCCCGGGTTGGTGAAATTTCCACAGATATTGATACAGATCCCCGTTCACTATATCTGACTCACGAGGTGAGAAACGGGCTTTATGTCAGAATGGCGTTATTAGATTTAATTTTAAATAAGTATGAAAGATAATTTTCAAACGATAAAAACGGATATATTGGTCATCGGTGCAGGTGGTGCGGGACTTAGAGCAGCTGTTGAGGTAAAAGAATCAGGACACGATGTAATTTTATTGGGAAAAGAAGTATTAGGTTGCGCTCACACAGGGATGGCGATGGGAGGTATGAATGCAGCCGTTGCAGCTCCGGCTACTCCAGATTTTCATTTTCAGATTACCATGGAGGGCGGTTATTTTATCAACAACGAAAAACTGGTAAAGGCTTTTACTGATGAAATGCCGGGCAGGATTAAGGATTTGGAAGACTACGGACTCATCTTTGACCGTAAGGAAGACGGAGAGTATTACGTTTGGGCAGGACCGAAACAAAAATATCCTTTAAATGTCTGTGTGGGAGATTATACCGGTCGGGAAATGATGCAGGGGTTAGTCGACCAGGCCAGAAAATTAAACGTAAAATATTCCGACGAATTTTTTATAAGCCGCCTGATTAAAAAAAATGATACAGTGATTGGGGCAATTGGTGTAAATCTCAAATCAGGAGAATTTACCGTATTTGGCGCTAAAGCAGTGATATTGGCCACCGGCGGAGCAGGAAGAATGTACGAAGTAACCACAAATGCGGCGAGTAATACAGGAGACGGTTACGCAATGGCCATGTCTATCGGAGTGGAACTGGTCGATATGGAGATGATACAGTTTCACCCGACGGGAATGGCATTTCCCGCGTCGGTGAGGGGAGTATTGGTCACGGAAAAAGTGCGCGCTCACGGAGGGATACTTCGTAACAAAGACGGAGAGAGATTTATGTCCAAATATTATCCTAAAGAAATGGAATTGGCCAAAAGAGATGAAGTGAGCCGTTCCATCTATCAGGAAGTAAGCCTGGGAAATGGGACTAAACATAATGCTGTTTATTTATACGTAAATCATTGGAAAGAGGGAGAAATTGAAGACAAGATTCCTGATGTTTTCGAGCAATATAAAAATACCGGAGTGGATATAAGAAGAGAGCCGATGGAAATTTATCCTTCGATGCATCATGTAATGGGGGGAATAAAAATTGATGAATGGTGCAAATCTTCCATTGGGGGGCTTTTTGCCTGCGGAGAAGTAGCAGGAGGCGTGCATGGAGCCAATAGGCTCGGAGGAAATTCCATAGCAGAAGGCCAGGTTTTCGGTAGAAGAAGCGCAATATCTGCAGGAAAGTATGCTGATAATCTGTCGCAAAGCCAGGATATTTCAGGGACCGATGTTGAGGGAGAAATAGGTAGAATTAATACTTTTCTCGCAGAGGGGGAAGGAATAGAACCTTCAGAAGTTGAAGACAAGCTGAAAAAGACTATGTGGAATAAAGTCGGAATTTTCCGTGAAGGAAAGGCGTTGGCAGAGGCTTTGGAGGAAATAGAATTATTGACCAAAGAAAGTCACAATATGAAAACCAGAGTCAGGGGAGAGAAAGGTAGGAACCGTGATTTGCAGGATGCTTTGGAGACAATTAATATGTTAAAAACCGCCAAAAGTGTGGTGACCGCTGCAATTCTTCGTACCGAAAGCCGCGGCGCACATAGCCGTCTCGACTATCCGGAAACAAATCCCGGCTGGCAGAAAAATATAGTAGTGACAGAGTCAGAAGACAAAATAGTTACAAAAACAGTTCCGGTAGTAAAATTATGAAAGTTTCAATTTATCGAAAAAATAAAGTAAATTTTCCGGAAGGTAAGTTTGTGGAATATGAAGTTCCTTTTGAGCAGGGAATGACAATTCTGGATATATTGGTTTATGTACAGAAAACTCTGGATGCCACGCTGGCGTTTAGATATGAGTGCAGGCAGGGGATATGCGGGACTTGCGGGGTAATGTTAAACGGAAAACCAGTACTTTCTTGTCAAACACAAATTGAATCTAACATAGAAAACATTATAGAACCCCTGGCAAATTTTCCGGTAGAAAGAGATCTGATTGTAGATTTAAAGAGTGTACTGGAAAAATTCGCAGGTATTAAACCTTATCTGGAAAAAACAGACCGTCCTATAAAGACCAAACAAGAAGCAGACGCTTCTAAACCTTTCCGCAAGTGCATAGAATGCGGGTGTTGTATAGCAGGTCGGAAACTAAGAACTAAGAACCAAGAACCAAGAACATTGTTAGATCCGATGGATCTGGTGAAGCTGGCAAGGTATGTGACTGACCCAAGGGATGCAATAGACAGGATAAAAATTGCCCGGGAAAACGGAGTGGAATACTATACAGTCGAGGAAGGCCGGGAACTAACCCGCTTGTGTCCGAGAAATATTCCCATTGATGAAGCGATTAAAATTCTTAAAGAAAATTAGTCTTACGGGAAAATACTTCGATACTTCGATGTATCGAAGTATTTAACACACGGGACTTGGATTTTAAAATTTATGTATAAAACAATCATTAATGCAAAGATAGTGACTCCGGGAGAGATTATTGAAGGCTCAATCAATATTGACGGTTCGTGAAAAATTGTTGAGGTTGGATCTGATATTTCTTCTTCAGAAAATGTTTATGATGCCAAAGGACAATATGTGCTTCCGGGACTGATTGAAGTACACGGGCATATGCGGGAGCCGGGACTGACTACGAAAGAGGATGTGCCTCACGGGACAAAAGCAGCCGTGGCCGGGGGTTTTACTACAATTATTGACATGCCCAATACGAAGCCTCCTACTACAACGGTAGAATTATTAAATGAGAAAATTAACAAAATTTACCCAGGAAGGTCCTATACTGATTACGCTTTTTTCCTAGGTGTTGGTAAAGATTCATTGGGAGAACTGGAAAAAGTAGATCCGGAGACAATTGCAGGGATAAAAGTTTTTATGGCAGGGCATGAAACGACTCCGACGACTATCCCCGATGATAAAACTTTAAGCCGGATATTTGAAATTTGCGCAGAAAAAAATATGCTGGTGGCGGTACATGCAGAGGATCAGTGGCTCATCAATTATTACACGGATAAACTCAAAAGCGAAGGCAGAACCGATGCGAGAGCCTGGACTGAGGGAAGGCCGAACGAAGTGATAGTGACCGGTGCCGGCCGTGCGATTGTGCTAGCTGAAATATTCAAAACCAGACTTTATCTGCTTCATCTTTCAACACCGGAAGAATTTGCACTGGTAAAAGCAGCTAGTGACAGGGGTAATAAAATATACGGAGAATTGGTGAGTTATCAGATGGTATTTAATACGGATGATTATGAGACGTTGGGAAATAAAATTAAAGTTTCCCCCGCGCTTCGATCAAAAGAAAATCAGGAGGAGCTTTGGAAACTGATTAAGGAAAGAAAAATTGATGTAATGTGTTCTGAACATACACCCCACGAATGGGAGACGAAAAATCAACCGGACGTCTGGAAAGCCCAATCCGGAACACCGGGTATACAGGAAACGTTACCGGGACTGATAACTAAATGGATTGAGAAATACGGAAAAGAAAATATTGAAGAGTTTTTGAAACTTATTTCCGGATACTGTTCCAAAAATCCCGCTGTAATATTCGGATTTTCAGGAAAAGGTGAAATTAAAGCAGGAAATGATGCCGATTTAGTAGTCATTGATACGGAAAATGAATGGATCGTCTCAAAAGAGCATACGAAGGAATGAAACTGAGTGGGCGGCCGGAAGCGACATTTTTAAGAGGAGAATTAGTTTATGAAAAGGGCAAAATTAAAGGTGACCCAAAAGGCAAATGGGTCAGAAAGGAAAAAGCAAATGAGTAAATATTGGGGGAAAGAATCACAAAAGGCAGCGGAAAATTTCACTTACAATCTTCCCAGAGTGGATAATGATCTGATCAAAGCAATCGCGGAAGTCAAAAAGGCAGCTCTCTTTGCCAGCTGGAAAAACGGAGAAATAGATAAAGACGTACATAGAGCATTGGACCAGGCATCAGGAGAAGTGATAGCCGGAAAATTGGACAGGGAATTTGCCCAGCCGTTTTTGCAGGGAGGGGCCGGAACTTCCATAAACATGAATGTAAATGAGGTGATAGCTAACAGGGGTCAGGAGTTGCTGAAAGGGAAAAAGAGAATTCATCCCAATGACCATGTAAACAGGCATCAGTCCACCAATGATGTCAATCCTTCCGCCTTGAAAATCGTCTGTATAAGACTTTCGGATAATTTAATTGCTAGTCTGGATGATTTAATAGAAGAATTAAGAAAAAAAGCAAAAGAGTTTGAAGGAATTAAAAAGGTGGGAAGGACGCATGTCCAGGACGCGCTACCTACGACTTTAGGACAGGAATTTAAGTCCTATGCAGACATACTGACCGCTGATAAGAAAAGGATAATAGAAGCAACTAGTTATATGTATGAGTTAAATCTCGGCGGAACGGCAATAGGCAATAGTATTAGTGCGCCGAAAAATTATATAAAAGAAGTATATCCGGCTCTCGCCAAAATAACAGGTTTGAAGCTTACGCCTGCCGCAAATTTGATGTGCGGGACCAGTAGCGGAGCAGATTTTGCACATTTGAGTTCTGTAGTAACAGTTCTCTTTTCTGACCTTTCCAAAATAGCCGGAGATCTTCGTTTTATGGCAAGCGGACCGATGGGAGGCATAGGAGAAATCAGTCTTACACCTCTTCAGGCAGGGTCTTCAATAATGCCGGGGAAAGTAAATCCGGTCATGCCTGAAACTATAAACCAGGTATACTTTTATATTTTAGGAAATAATCTGACTATTTTTGAAGCATCCACCAATGCTCATCTGGAACTGGGGATTATGTTTCCCGTGCTTGCCGGGTCAATTATTTCTACACTGAAAGTAGCTTCCCAATCCATCAAATTATTTAAAGACAGATGTATAAGTACGGTCCGGGCAAATAAGGAAAGATGTTCGGAACATCTGGAAAGATCTACTGCCTACGCGACTTTACTTGTCCCGAAATTAGGATATGATAAAGTTAGTGAAATGGTGAAAAAAGCAGTTTCCGAAAAAAGGACCATAAGGGAAGTGATGCTGGAAAACAAATTATTAACTGAAAAAGAATTCGACGAGTTAACAAATATTTAATAATTAGTCATCCCGAGCACTGTAAATTTCTTGAGAGAAATTTACAGTGTGAACGACGTCGTTTACACTGAAAATATCCGGAGGAATTTTCAGCGCTTCGTTTAGTCGGGATGACAATAAATATGACATTCAAAGAAAAACTAAGAAAAGCAGCAGAAAAAAATAATTCTCTTCTTTGTGTAGGACTTGATACTGATTTAAATAAAATCCCGGAACATATCAAAACAGATCCGAATCCTCTTTTTGTATTTAACAAAGCCATTATTGAAGCGACAAATCAATCTGTTTCCTGCTACAAACCGAACAGTGCTTTTTATGAAGCCTATGGAGCAGAAGGTATCGGACAGTTAAAACTGACAATGGATTATCTGAAAGAAAAATATCCGGATATTCCTGTAATATTGGACGCCAAAAGGGGAGATATAGGAAACACCAATGAAGGTTACATTAAATATGCCTATGATTATTTGGGAGTTGATGCCATTACTTTGCACCCATACCTTGGAAAAGAAGCAATCAAACCATTTTTAGATCGTAAAGACCAATGTCCGATAATTCTTTGTAAAACCTCAAATCCAGGAGCAGGAGAACTGCAAGATCTCGTGCCTGATCCCGGGGATCAAAGTATCAAACTATATCAGCTGGTAGCGGAGAAAGTGGTGAAGGAATGGAATTACAACGGTAATTGTGGATTGGTGGTTGGAGCTACATACCCAGAAGAACTCTCGGTTGTACGGGGGATTGCAAAAGATCTTCCATTATTATTACCAGGAATCGGAGCACAAGGAGGAGATGTGGAAAAAACTGTAAAGGCGGGTGTGGACGCGGAAGGCTTTAACGCCATTATCAATTCCGGACGGAATATAATTTATGCTTCTTCTGACTTGAATTTCTCCATAAAAGCTGGGGAAGTAGCACTAGAAACTCAAAATTTAATAAATATATATAGAGAAAATATTATAAAAAAATTAAATAATTAAATAGATTATGGATATAACATTAAAAGAAAGACTAATTCTAGATTTATTTACTATTAATGCTATTAAATTCGGAGATTTCAAACTTAAATCAGGAACAATGTCCCCTTTTTATTTAGATCTTAGAGTTTTGGTTTCTTATCCTTATTTGTTAGAGCTGACTGCAAATGTTTTTTGGGGGGAAATGAGAGTGTTTTATTTTGATGTCATTGTTGGTGTTCCATACACAGCTATTCCTATTGCTACGACAATAGCTTTAAAACAAAATCAGCATATGATATTCGTGAGAAAAGAAAGAAAAGATCATGGCACGGGGAGATTAATAGAAGGCGATTTTCATACAGGTCAAAAGGCTATACTTTTGGATGATGTAATCACAAATGGTGAAAGTAAGTTTGAAACGATTAAGCCGCTGGAAGATGCAGGTTTGAAAGTAGAAGATGTAATAATATTATTAGACAGAGGTCAGGGAGGAGTTGAATTATTAAATAAACGCGGATACAGGTGTCACGCGATTTTCAGAATAGAGGAAGTGTTTCAAATACTTCTGAAATATAAAAGAGTAGATAAGGCACTCATAGAAAAGTGCATAAAATATATTAAAGAGACATGAAAACAATTTATAAGAAAGTAATAATCTGGAGTAAGTATAACTCCTTTCTTACAATATTTCTTTTGTTTGACACAAGGAATAGCTGTATAAGTTGACAAAGGGGATTTTAGTAGTAGATTAGAGTGAAGGAGGGTGCTTTTATGAAAGTCAGAGATTTGATGAAAACCAAATTCATCAGTGCTTCTTCGGATACTAAGTTTCAGGATCTTTGGCAGATCATATTCAAAAAACATTTCCACGCTATCCCCATTACGGATGATAAAAATAAACTGGTTGGGGTAGTTTCAGAAGAGGATTTGTTGGTTCGCCTATACCCCAGTTATCAGGATTTTCTCGAAGAATTCAAAAATATTAACGAGTTTGAAGAGATGGAGGATAATCTTCCAGATCTCTTTAAACTGGAAGCCCGGGATGTGATGAATAAACATATTTACACAGCGTCTTCCGATACTCCGGCACTTCATGCCCTGTCTCAGATGATGCTTCATAAAGTCAGGACTTTACCGGTAGTTGACGATGATGAGAAAATAATCGGTATGATCAGTAAAGGTGATATTTTCGATGCCTTATTTGAAAAATACATTCATGTAGTCAAAGCGATTAGAAAAAAGAAGTAAAATTCCTCTTGCATAGTGAAATTTTTTTTGGTATCGTGACTTATGCCCACAAAATATATCTTCGTTACGGGTGGTGTGATTTCAGGCCTTGGAAAAGGAATTACGGTTGCCTCTATTTCACTTCTTCTCAAATCAGCAGGATTTAAAGTCGCCCCCATCAAAGCCGATCCGTATCTCAATGTCGATGCGGGTACCATGAATCCTATTATCCACGGAGAAACTTTCGTTACCGAAGACGGTCTGGAGACTGACCAGGATTTAGGACACTACGAAAGATTTCTGAATGAAAACTTGACCAGGCTAAACTACATGACGAACGGGCAGGTTTTGCTTTCGGTTCTTGAGCGGGAAAGGAAAATGGATTACGGAGGAATTTGTGTGGAGTTTATACCCCAAGTGCCGCAGGAGATCATCAGAAGACTTGAAGTATTGGGCAAAGAGAGTAAAGCCGACGTGGTCATATTGGAAGTAGGCGGGACAGTGGGTGAATTTCAAAACGCATTGTTTCTGGAAGCAGCGCGGGAGCTGAAATTTAAACATCCTCAGGATGTAATTAATGTCCATGTCGCGTACTTGCCTTTACCGAAGTCACTGGGTGAACTCAAATCCAAACCCGTCCAAAATTCAGTTATGATGCTCAATGCCAACGGTGTCCATCCGGATATACTCATAGGCCGTGCGGAGAAGGATATAGACAAAACCAGGCGGGATAAAATGGCGGTATTTTGTTCTATGCAACCGGAGGATATTTTCTCAAACCCGGACCTTCATTCCATATACCAGGTGCCTAAATATTTAGCAGAACAGGGACTCCGCGACAGGATACTGACCAAATTAGGGCTTCCTCTTCCAGCTAAAGATCTCAAAGAATGGACTGCTTTTACGGAAAAAATTACGAGCACCACAAAGAAAGTAAAAATAGGTATAGTAGGAAAATATTTCCGGAGCGGAGAATTTGCTCTGGAAGACAGTTATGTCTGTGTACTGGAAGCTGTAAAACAGGCGAGTTGGGTACAGGGAGTGGATCCCAGTATTACGTGGATTGATTCACTCGACATAGAAAAAAACGGGACCGGCCTTCTCAAGAAATTTGACGGAATTATCGTGCCTCAGGGTTGGGGAAACCGCGGAATTGAAGGGAAGATTATGACTGCAGGATTTGCAAGAGAAAACAAAGTTCCGTATCTGGGACTTTGTTTCGGGATGCAGCTTGCTTCAATTGACTTTGCTAGAAATGTAGTGGGACTGACCGGTGCAAATACGGAAGAAGCGGATGTAAACACTCCTTATCCCGTGATACACATAATGCCCAATCAAAAAGAATATTTAGCAAAAAAACAGTATGGCGGCACAATCAGACTCGGAGCATGGCCATGTAGACTCGCGGAAAACTCCAAAATTTACAATATTTATAAAAAATGGATTGAAAAAGGTGTAAACAGCATGTATAACCTGCCTAATGTAAACGAAAGGCACAGACACAGATATGAGTTTAATAATGAGTATCGACAAAAGTTTGAAGAAAAAGGAATGAAATTTTCGGGACTCTCACCTGATGGTATGTTGGTGGAAGCTATAGAACTCACAGACCACCCGTTCTTTATCGGTACCCAGTTTCATCCGGAACTCAAAGCCAGACCCCTGGCCCCGCATCCTTTATTTTTGGAATTTGTAGAAGCCTGTACTAAACCCGACTTCGCTTAAAGCTACGTCGAGGTGAAAGAGTAATAATGAAGAGTAATTCATACTCAGTGACCAATCTGACCCACCTGGATGGGAGGAACTCCCAAAAACTTCTGGTCCTCAAAGATTATTTTTCCGAATTTGCATGGATGAAATATCGTTTGGATATAATGGCTAAATGGTTGAAATGGTTGGATTGTTTAAAAATATTAAAGGTTAATAAAAGTAATCTTTCCGGAATTATAGATAAGTTTGACGAGAAAGATGCGGAAGAAATAAGGGAAATAGAGAAAACCACAAATCACGACCTGAAGGCGATAGAATATTATTTAAGAGATAAGTTAAAGACAGTTGGAGAAGAAAATGCAGCAGGTCTCATAAATTTGGGGTTGGGATCAGAAGATATAAATAATATTGCACTCCGTTTGATCGTAAGCGACTCCTGGCAAAAAGTGTTTCTACCTGAAATAGTCAAACTTTCCCGTAAACTATTAGACACTACAGATCATCACAAAGCCCTTACAATGCTTGCCAGAACCCACGGGAAACCTGCCTCAGTGACTACTTTCGGGAAAGAAATTGGGCTATACATGATCAGAGTAATTAATGAAACGGAAAGGATTAATGCCTTGCAATTTTCCGGAAAATTAGCCGGGGAAGTAGGAAATTATAACGCACTGCAATTTATATTACCAAAAGTTGATTGGCTTGATGTTTCTGAAAAATTTATATCTTCTTTCGGTTTGGTTCCCAATCTTTTTGCTACACAAATAAATCCTTATGATGATCTTATAATCTTTTTTGACGCTGTCAAACGGTTGAATAATATATTGGCGGGATTTTCGAAGGATATATGGCTTTACTCTCTCCTGGATTATGTAAAGATAGTTAAGAAAGAAGAAGAAGTCGGATCAGCAGGTATGCCCCACAAAGTAAATCCCATATATTTCGAAGGCGCGGAAGGCGGGTTGGAGCAAGCATCAGGTGAGCTGGAATTCTATTCCCGAAAACTGTCATATTCCAGACTGCAAAGGGATTTTTCCGATTCCACAGTCAGAAGAAACCTTGCCTCAATTTTGGGTCTCTGTCTTCTTTCATACCAGAGTTTAAATGAAGGATGCAGAAGACTGGATGTAAATACGGATAAGATTAAAGAGGATTTGGATAAACACTATGAAGTAGTATCGGAAGGTCTGCAAAATTACATCCGTCTCAAAGGAGAAGTGGAAGGTTATGAAAAAATAAAAAAGGAATTAAGGGGAGTAACACTAAATAAGGTTGAATTTAATAAATTAATTTCAAAAATAGGATTGTCCGAAAAAATTAAAATGATCAGCTTAGACGATTATCAGGGTTTATCGGTGAAAATAACGGAACTTATATTAAAAGAAGCCAAAAAGAAGTTAGATGAAATATTACCACGCTACAGTGTGCGGTAGTATTACGTTATTTTAAATTATATTGTGTCATTCCGAGCGACCTCGTAGGAGTCGTTTACACTGTAAATTTCTGCAGAAATTTACATGTGAGGAATCTTAAGAGATTTGTATGCGTCCCAAAAGATCTCTCGACTCCGGTATGCACCAAACGGTGCATCCCTTCGTTCAAGATGACAATAAATGATTAATTAACAATGAAACATACAGTAATAATCGGGGCCCAGTGGGGGGATGAAGGAAAAGGAAAAATTGTAGACGTGCTTGCCCAAAAGGCGGATATTGTCGTCCGCTTTAACGGGGGAAATAATGCCGGACATACAGTTGTTGTAAACGGAGAAAAATTTCCTTTATCTCTTCTTCCTTCAGGAGTTCTCTGGAAAAAGAAATTATTTTTATCCCAGGGAGTGGTGGTAACACCGGAAATATTAGTAAAAGAAATTGAATTTTTCATAGCCCGGAAACTTAAACTTGACCTTGCAATAGATCCCAGGGTAAACGTCGTAATGCCGTATCACAAGCTTCTGGATGCAGCAACTGAAGAATCAAAGGGAGATAAAAAAGTCGGCAGTCTGAAACTGGGGATTGGTTACTGTTATGAAGATAGAAATAACAGGCATGGTATCAGGATGTCAGATTTGATAGACCCGAAAATATTCAGGGAAAAAGTAGCCCAGGAATTTCCACTTGCTAAAAAAAGAATTGAGGGAGTTTTTGGCGTAAAAGTAGAATTGACAGCGGAGGAAATATTCGACCAATATATTCCCTTAGGAAAAAAGCTGAAGTCATATGTAAAGGATGTAAGCAAATTAGTGAGTGAAGAAAAAGATAGTAATATTTTATTTGAAGGAGCACACGGTACTTTTCTCGATGGTAACTTCGGGACTTATCCTTATACGACTGCTGTTAATACCATTTCCGGAAGCGTGTTTTCTTATGTAGGAATGCCGCCGGAAAAATTATACGTGATAGGAGTCGTAAAAGCGTACACTACCCGCGTGGGAGGAGGGCCGTTTACTACAGAACTATCTGATAAAAACGGAGAACACATGCAAGTAGTCGGAGGAGAATTCGGAACAGTTTCCAAAAGAAAGAGAAGGTGCGGATGGTTAGATGCAGTGATGCTAAAATACGCACAGAGGTTAAACGGTTTTAGCGGACTGGCTTTGACGAAACTGGATGTTTTGACGGGGCTTCCAAGGCTGAAAATTGCTGTTTCCTATATATACAAAGGTAAGGAGACATCGGATTATCCGGTGAGTATAGAAGAGTTGGCCAAATGCAAGCCTGTTTATAAGGAATTTAAAGGATGGAAAGAGGATATTTCGTATGCAAAGAAATTCGGAGACCTTCCGAAAAACTGTCAGATTTATGTCAAGGCAATTGAAAAAATGCTGAACGTACCGATTAAATATATTTCTGTTGGAGCGGAGAGAAGATCTGTTATTAAATTATGAGTTTGTAAAGTTAAAAGTTTTTAAAGTTTATAAAGTAATCTCTTTATGAACCTTATAACTTTAAGTACTTGATGAACTTAATTGTATATGAAAATGAGAACTGACGTCGGACTCGCTTACGACGATGTGTTACTGGTGCCGAAAAGGTCAAGGATTGCCCATCGGGGAGATGTATCTACCAAGACGAAACTTTCACGTCACATCACATTAAATATTCCATTCGTATCAGCAAACATGGATACTGTCACTGAATCCAAAATGGCCATTGCTCTGGCAAGAGAGGGCGGTATCGGTATGATTCATCGTTTTATGACTATCTCAAGACAGGTAGAAGAAGTGAAAAAAGTGAAACGTTTTGAAGGCTTTATGGTGGACAATCCCTTTACTCTCCGACCCGATGCCACACTCAAAGAAGCGCTGGAGCTCATGAATCTGAAGCAGATATCAGGATTTCTGATAGTAGATAATAAAGAAAAACTTCTGGGAGTGTTGTCCCGAAGAGATATGTTGTTTGTAGACGATTTCAAAATACCCGTCCATAAACTGATGACTCCTTTTGCAAAACTCATTACGGCCGGTGTCAGCGTAAAGAAAGAAGAAGCACGGAAATTGCTGCAAAAATATAAAGTAGAAAAATTGCCTGTGATAGATGAAAAAGGGATATTGAAAGGGCTTATCACATCCCGGAGTTTGGAGAGTTTACAGAAACACCCGTATTCTGCCAAAGACAGGAATGGGAGTTTACTGGTCGGGGCGGCAGTTGGCGCAGTGGGAGATTATGTCGAACGTTCCAAAGCTCTCCTGGATGCCGGTGCAGATGTCTTGATAGTAGATGTCGCACATGGGCATAATGAAGTAGCTATTTCAGCAATTGCAACTTTGAGAAAAAAATATAAAGATGCTGAACTTATTGGCGGTAACATAGCGACTCCGGAGGCGGCTTTTGACTTGATCAAAATGGGGGTAGATTCTGTAAAAGTAGGAATAGGACCCGGAGGACTTTGTACCACCAGAATTGTAGCCGGTGTAGGTGTGCCGCAATGGACGGCTGTGAAAGAATGCAGCACGCTAGCCAAAAAATATAAAATTCCGGTAATAGCTGATGGAGGTACAAATCATTTGGGTGATATAACAAAGGCTTTGGCAGTAGGCGGATCATGTTGTATGTTGGCCGGTTGGTTTGCCGGAACTGATGAATCTCCCGGTGAAATCATCATGAGAAAAGGAATGAAGTACAAAGCCCATCGCGGATCAGCTTCTTTTCTGGCTGTCGCTGACAGGAAAATTGCTTCCAGCAGCAGTCCCTCTGCCGAAAGATTAAACACCATTGTGGCTGAGGGAGTAGAAGCCTTGATACCTTACAAAGGCAGAGTATCGGATGTCATTTACCAGCTTCTTGGGGGACTGCGTTCTGGAATGAGCTATTGCAACGCTTCTAAAATTGAAGAACTCTGGAAAAATGCCGAGTTTGTAAGGATCACAGAAGCGGGACTCCGGGAAAGCAAATCGCATAATGTTGAAGAGATATGAGTAGAATAATTACATTACCCGATGAAATCGGGGAAAAGCAATCCCGTTGGGGATCGCCACGCTCGTTCCTCGCTTGCGATGACAGAGAGTAGAACTTGTGGATGGTCCGATTGATGATTGCGATTTTTATCATATTTTGCTAAAATTCCCCAATATGGCGATTTCAGTCAAGCACAATAACAAAAAATTCAGCGTAGGCGATACCGTACAGGTAAACTATAAACTGATAGAAAAAGAAAAAGTTTCCGGCAAGAGCAAAAGAGAAGTAAAAGAGGAAACAAGGGAGAGAATTCAGGTTTTTGAAGGCATAGTCATTGGAATCAAAGGTGAAGGCGAGAATAAGATGTTTACGGTGAGACGGATTGGCATCGCAAACATAGGAATAGAAAGGATCTTTCCGTTATTTTCTCCGTGGGTAAAAGCAGTAAAGGTAGTCAAACACGGTAAAGTCAGACGAGCTAAACTATATTTTCTTAGGGATAAACAGGGAAAAGAAGCAACAAGACTTGCTGATACAAATGAAAAGATTGAAAAAGAAGAAATAAAAGAAAATGCCCAAACACAACCAACAGCTGGGTAGACTAGGGGAATCTATTGCCGCCGATTATCTTCGTAAAAAAGGTTATACTATCCTCCAGAAAAATTTCCAGAAAAGATACAGTGAGATAGATCTTATTGCAAGGGATCGGGAGATGTTTGTATTTGTGGAAGTAAAAACCAGGTTCAATACAGATTTCGGATCGCCTGAAGAAAGCGTCTCATTTTTCAAAGAAAGATCGATCAGGCGGGCTGCTGAATATTATCTGACTGTCAATGAAATAGAAATACCCGCAAGGATAGATTTGGTGGCTGTGACAGTAGATCAAAATCAGAACGTGATAAACATCACCCACCTTGAAAATATCAGCGACGGATTTTAGAAATAATTAGCTGTCTATGCAAATAATTCCGGGTGTAGAAAACGGACCAATGCCATGAAGTCCGCTTTTGTATCATTGAATGCTTTTTGAGTCGCTGCAAGTTTGGCAGGGTTTGTGGATCCTACTGATACTTTCATTGGTAGTAATTATACAATATTGCGGTATGCTATACTCATTTAATGAGTTGGATAAGTTCTGCAGTATTTATGTTTATATCCTCTGTGGTTTTATATCTCACCATCAGGAAATCCCAGATACAAAAAGTTCCGATAGAAACATATTCCCTGGCAATGTTTGCGATACCTGCTGCTGTTTATTTCATTATTATCATACTCTCAGGCGGAGCTTTTTCTATATCTGTCTCAAACCTTACCGGTATTATTTTCGCTGCAATATTTTTCAGTTTTCTGGGTAACTGGTTTTCTCAGAAAGCCATAACCTTATCACCTAATCCGGGTTACAGTCTGGTCATTTCAAAAAGTTATGTGGTGATGACTACTATATTTGCGGTAATTTTTCTTCACTCCGCTCTTTCCCTGAAAAACGCACTGGCAATCATATTGATAGTATTTTTTTCGGCACTGATAAGCATTGATACGGGAAAAAAGAAAAAAAGTCATGGATATCTTTGGTTTCTGTTATCCATAGGAGCTTTCTTTACCTGGGGGTTCCTGGCTCTTTTTTCCAAATACATTCTGGATCAGGGAATGGATGTTTTTTCATATCTATTTTATTTGACTGTTTTTGCGTCTGTTTGTATAGCTTTTGAAGCTCTTATGAAAAAGGCGAAATTGGAGATAGACAGGAAGAATGCAGTTCCTCTTATATTAATCGGTATTTCTTCTGTAGCGTTTAACTTCTATATGCAGACGGGTTATAAGTTGTCTCCTAATCCCGGCTATATAAACGCTGTAAACGTATCATCAATTACGTTAGTCACTGTCTTATCTCATTTCTTTTTCCGTGATGAATTGAATATCAGGAAAATTGTGGGGATAATTGGAGTAACGTTGGGTTTATTTCTTCTTTTCCTTTAGCTTATATCAGTTCCAATACGCTAATTAGGAGCTTTGTTCCATCATATTCGAAAAGAAAACTGATGTCTGTGTTTTTATCGTTTACTATATAGAGATTCTGGAGTTGGTTGGAGGATTTCTCACCCGGATTGTAATAGATGGCAACTCCGAAGTCTTTGGGTACTTCAGGAATGGATCTGAAATTATGATTGGTGGGGGCAAGGGCGGTCAGTCCTGCTGATTTGGCAGCCCAATAAATTATTGAAGCTAAATGGCAGACTCCGTCTCCTACCAGAAACCCATCAGATTTAAAGCCTTCAAGAGAGTTAAAATGAGCTCCGGTTGTAATCAATTTCTTTTTTTGAAACTGGGGCAGCACATCATCATGGAATGAAAACACTTCATCGGACCCCAGCTTAAGTTCAAATTTAAATGGCCTTACAATCTGACTCCAATTGATATCTTTCTTACTTTTGACATCGCCCTTTAGGTATCTGAGATTGAGCAGGATGTTGTCCTTGAAGACACTATTCACAAATCTGTCCTGGTATCTGTTTTCAAGTGATATAACTTTCTGGCTTACGATTTGCTTACTCGGAAGCCGGGTACCTCCGACGTCAATAAACTCCCCGGTTGAGGAGTTTAAAATCATAAAAATAGCAATTAGTGCAGTAAACATAAAAAGCTCAGTATTATAGCATACTATAGGGTATATTACAAGCCTATATATATTTTCCCGTTTACTTTTTCCAAGATGTTCGTTAACCTTAAATCAATGAGGAAAATCCGCATAAAAAAAAGACTTACAAAAAAAATCATCATTAAGAAACAAACTCAGAACCTTCATAAATACTGGATGGCTTTATTCGGATTTTTCGTCGCGATCGCATCTCTTTCTTTCTTCACGAATCAGAACCGAACTTACGATAACTCATGTGCAAATTCCAAAAGCTGTATCGTAAACTTAAGCGGTGCATACGAATCACAAACAAACGGTATCTTTATGGGGAAGAAAGTATCGTCTCCTCTTTTGGTCGAAAAAACCGTAAGCGGGGAAAATGTTTTGGGTGAAAATACGGGAAGCAACAAACATATATATATTGATCTTTCCAGACAATACCTGGAGGCCAAAGAAGGGGAGAGAGTAGTGTTCGGATTCCAGATTTCATCAGGAAAGTGGTATCCGACTCCGACAGGAGATTTCCGAATATGGATCAAACTTCGATACACCAGGATGGAAGGCGGAAACCCGGCTATAAATACCTATTACAATCTTCCCAACGTGCCTTATACTATGTATTTCTACAACGATCAGATACCAAAAACCAGGGGATTTGGACTTCATGGAGCATATTGGCATAGTAACTTCGGTCATCCCATGAGCCACGGTTGTATCAATATAAGTGTGGAAAATTCGGAGTTACTATATAATTGGGCAGATCCTCCGGCTACCGGAGGTTCTACTTACGCCTCAGACGAACACCCGGGAACCCAGCTGACCATCTTTGGTGAAGCACCGAAGGAATAAAGTTCAGCTAGGTTGTATCAGGGAATTATATGAAGTTATTAATCTTCCCTTAGATCATTAGCTCTCCATATGATTCTGGCAGCGAACGTGCGGTAGGGAGACCATTTATTACTGATCTTCTCTATTTCCTCAAGTGTCGGTTCTGTTTCCAGCTTGTATAGTTTTTGTATTCCGCGGCGAAGGCCCAAGTCTCCAGATGAAAATACATCTTCTCTACCCAGCGAAAACATGAGAAACATTTCTGCAGTCCAACGTCCGATACCCTTAATTTTAGTCAATTCTATGATTACTTCCTCATCAGTAAGCCTGTTTAAATGATTAAGTTTAATTTTTCCGGAAACCAGTTTGAGCGCCAGATCTTTAATAAAGGATACTTTTTTCCATGAAGGACCTACATTTCTGATATTCTGATCCGGAATGCTGATTAATATTTCAGCAGTAATAATTTTCTTCGGAAAAAGTTCCTTAAATTTATTAAATATAGTTCTGGCTGCCTTATCCGATAATTGCTGATTAATTATTGCTTCACAAATATCAGAAAAATAATTACCGGAAATTTCCACAGGTTCCAGCGGCTCTATCCTATTTATTGTTCGATAAATAATGGGGTCAACTTTTTGGAAGTGGGAGACTATTTTCTGATGCATAAAATTATCTTCTAATAATTCTTGGCGGTTTTTTACTGCTTGATTTAAAATAGTCAATTACATTTCTAGTTAGCCCGTAGTGTTTTCTTCTTGCTCCACGACGCGCTAATGTTATAACTTCACTTGGTTTGATTTCCTCACATATTTTACCAATATCTTCTGTATCATAACCACCTCCCATATGAATAAACCGTTTTCCTCTATCATCACGAAAAACTTCAAATGCTTCAAAATGATTGCCTGGTGGCCGGTTGTCAGTAACGACAAAAGTTTTAGGAGGATCACCCTTATCCCCTTTGAGGTGAAATAGAGTTCCCATCTTTATACTGATTGGACCATTTTCTCTTTTTCTATTCATTACAGGATTTTATCACAAAAAATTAAATGTAGTATATTTGCTATATAAATAATAGATTCTCAATTATTTATTGTGTAATTACACTCTTGATGTTATCATTAGTCCAGTGGTTTAAATCATTAGATTATGCCGCAGATATCCAAAAGATTCATACAAGCCAAAGCCCAGGAGAAAATTCTTCATCTTTTCATTTCCAGTATTGTAGAATGCAGCAATAATCAGGAAGCTTTAGAGTTAGTAGAGGATCTTTTAACGCCTACAGAAAAAGTTATGATAGCGAAAAGATTTTCTATAGCATATATGCTTTTATCAGGATACGATTACGATTCCATCGGGGAAACATTAAAAGTAAGCAGGACTACAATCGGACATGTGGCATTATGGTTGAAAATCAGAGGAAGCGGTATGAGGAAAATATTGGCAAAAATCAAAAGCAACGAATCTAGAAATAAGATACTTGATGATATTAAAGATTCTTTTGAGGAATTATTGCTCAGTTCCCGAGGACAAAAATGGAGTAATTCTAAAAGAATTCTTTGGGAGAGAAGAAGAGATCGACTAAAACCTTTCTGAAAAGTCTAATGGTTTAAATCATTAGACTATATATTTGAGTATTATTTCCTTGAGTAGTGATTTTCAATAAGAGGAAATGATGATATAATCTTATATTGTCCTTTCAGGATTGCATTTAGGTACCCTATGATGGGTTTACTCTAAAAAATTAAGGGCTTGGAAATTGAATTATTGAGAAGAGTATAAAAATAAGACAGAAGAATTATAGAGGGAAAAATATCTGTTAAAAAATTAATCGGTAAAGAGTTATTTTAATAATCCCGCACAAATAGGGTTTACCCTGAAAAAATTGCGCACAATTTTTTTAGGGCCGCTAGCTCAACGGTAGAGCAGCAGCCTTTTAAGCTGTTGGTTCAGGGTTCGAGCCCCTGGCGGCTCACACTTATTTTTGGTGCGGGATCTATTTTGGTTCAAATCTTGTAGATCGATAGAGTAGCCCGTGCTTCTTAAACCTATAGTTTGATTTTCTTTTCCCTTTTTAGTATACTTTCTCAAACTTTTTATTCAGTCACTATGAACAATATTGATAGGTTTAGGAAAGATAGTTATGATTTGACTTTCCTTCGCTTCAAAAAATACCCAACGGATTCTCCTACTTGTAGACAAAGCGAAGGAAGATTTAGAAAAGCCTTAAAAGAGGGGAGAAGAAATAGTGGATTAGAACTCACAGATCCTTTATTTTCTGGACATAAAGTTGTCAGAGTAGTGAAGGCGGATGTAGTTGGTCCAAGTGATTGGTTTGGTAAGGAAAAGATATTTCGGAGAAAAACGATTCTTGTCAAAAATCCAGATCCCCATACGACACCAGAGACAGTGGTTGCTTTGCATGTAGGTGCAACAACAGGATTGGTAAATATAGGTAGAAAATTATTTATTGCTGTACCGGAACCAACAGGATTTCGAATACAAAGACCAGTCATGTCTAATAAAGAAGAAAGAGATATTCGAAGACTAATTAAAGAAAAATTCCCCTTTTTTTGATAATGGAATTTTCATATTTTCCCTCCATTAATATAATTGTCCATCCTCAACCAAATCCAATTATTAGTTAATTCTTTATGAAGGAAGAGAAAAGTATGGATTTTATTTGTCTTCGGAGAATCATTAGCTAAACTCTTTCCAAGCTCATTAAGTATACGTAACTGAAGACTATCCGGACTAAGTCTATCATAGAGCATTATAACATCTGAATCCTAAAACTTAATAAACATTCTCTTACTTTATATGCCGTAATAATTCATTTGGTATACTGATTTTATGGTAACAATTTCCAACGATCATAATTGATTGTTAGCTAACCCAACTGGAGGATGGGATAAAGCGTATTATCAAATGATAAAAAGAATTATTCACTATTTTTTAACCAAATACTCGTTGGAGCATATAAATTCTCGGAATAACTGGATGATGAACAGGATTTGGGAAGATCATACCAGTCGTTATGTATTTGCAGCCGGCAAAATAAAATCGGGTAGAACTTTGGATATTGCTTGCGGGGAAGGTTACGGGTCTGCATTACTGGCATCTTACGGTCATGAAGTAACAGGTGTAGACATATCGGAAGATACGATAAAGGCTGCGAAAATTAAATACGGAGCAAAAAAAGGAAAGTTAAGTTTCGTCACAAGCGACGTGTTCGAATTTCTGGAAAGAAATAAGGATCCTTATGATGCCATAATCAGTTTTGAAACCATAGAACACCTGGAAGAATACAAGAGGTTTCTCATTCTCATAAAGAAGAATTTGAAAAAAACAGGAGTTTTTCTCGTCTCAACGCCAAATAAGCTCTTCTCAGATTTATTAGCCGGCGACAAATTTAATCCCTTTCACGTTAAAGAGTTTTATACAGAGGAACTAATATCATCAATTACTTCTGTTTTTGGTTCTAAATTCACACTCTACTTACAACGCCCGGTGAAAAAAGATTTTTTATTATTTAGAGCTTTTGTACAATTTGCATTTAACAAAAAATCTTCCATTATTATCGGTGATAAAAATTATGAAGGTTTAGATAATATTTTAGTGGTAACCAAGTAAGATTTTATTCCACTTGCTCCAGACCAAATAGTGCTAAACAGGATGGCTAAGTAAGATTTGAATTTGTTCAAGCAAACTCTCCAGGTTTTTTCCTTTTTCCGCGCTGATAAATTCCGGGTGAAATGAGCCGAATTGGCTTATTAGATCATCTTGATTTACTCCGTTCGTTATATCAATTTTATTAAAAACGTATATCTGGTTTTTATTATCGATGCCTAGATCGCGGAGAATATTTTCTACCACAGTAATTTTGTCTGTCATTCGGGGGTCTGTAATGTCTATGACATGCAAAAGGAGATCTGCGTGGATGGTCTCCATGAGTGTCGATCTGAAAGCATCAATTAAATCAGGCGGTAGATCCTGGATGAAACCGATTGTGTCTGTCAGATATATTTCCTTATTAATTTCTTTCAGAAAGAGTTTATTGACGTTGCTGTCCAGTGTTGCAAACAAAGCGTTTTCCACCAGATTATGACTTCCTGTCAGACTATTAAATAGAGTAGTTTTGCCTGAGTTGGTGTAGCCTATGAGGGAAACGGTCTGAAAGCCGGTCTTTTTGCGATTCTCCATTTGTCTTTCGCGATTATCTGTCTGCTTTTCCAACTCATTTTGTACCTGCCGCATTTCATTCCTCCAGTGCCTGCGCATAAGTTCCGTATTTGTTTCACCAATTCCCTTTGTCCCGATTCCCCCTCCCTGTTGCGACATGATAAATCCCATACCATAGATTCTCGGTCCCATATGTTTCATTGCCGCGATTTTAATTTGCAGTTTGGCCTCTGAAGTTGCTGCGTGCTTAGAAAATATCTGAAGTATCAGTTCAACTTTGTCCCAAACTACTATTTTCGGCTTAAATTTCCCGAGGTAAATTTTCAGGTTATGTATCTGCTGGGGTTTGGCCTGTCCGTTAATTACAATTATGTCAATATTTTCCCGGACTATAGTTTCCGAAATTTCTTCGACTTTGCCCTTACCTATATATGTAGCCCGGCTTCCCCTGTTGGCGTTTTGAGCCGAAGCAGCATA
>Ga0075800_1020_pt1 | contig 27746 bp, 27 predicted proteins | sample RifGroC2_FD_68451 | JGI IMG/M metagenome (GOLD analysis project Ga0075800, IMG submission 68451) | Microgenomates (Gottesmanbacteria) bacterium GW2011_GWC2_39_8
AACAAGGAATGTTGGCAAACTATACAAAACCATTTCGAAACCCGAAAAGGGAAAAATAATCATTTTATATGTCAACTTAATTAGTGGTTTCTATATATACACTTATTACGATTTTTATGGGAGATCGCTCCACCTATTGAAGATAGAGGGTTGTTTAGTCGTATGCAAAGAGTAATTGCTGTTCGGGGGGTCAATTATCTGAAAAAAAGATTTTGTGGGTGATCATAGGTTTAAGTTATTTACGTGAGGGATCTTTTTCTCAGGTAAGATTTTTCTTGGAAAAGATGGGATAATGAAGATAATAGAATCAATAAGCAGGGGGAAGAATACAATAAAATCAATAGCAAAATCTATAATGCTTTCAAACCCTGTATTAGCATCACTGGCTCGAATGTTCATTTACGGACGGCGGGGTTTTATACGACAGGCATCAAGCGGGGACATTGAAAAAACATTTTTGATTCATTTAGATTTTCGAGGCAGGAATGTTTATTCGATCGGTAGTTCTGGCGGAGATTTTACTCAGTTTTTTGCCGCGTCAGTGGGCAAAAAAGGATGTGTGGTCGCATTTGAACCTAACCCTAATGTTTACCAACATCTGAAACATCGCATTGGGAGGGATATTGGTTCTAATGTTTTGGCAGTGAACATGTGTGTCGGTTTAGCGCAGGGAAATAGTCTTTTGATAGTTAGGAATGACGATACAGGTACTGGTAGTATAGACCCTGATATTCAAAATCAAATAATATCTGAGGGTGACTATCATGAAATTAATGTGCCTATATGTTCTCTAGATAGCTATGTTGCATCTAACGGAGGAAAGGCCTACCCGAATTTCATTAAGATAGATGCTGAGGGGGCGGAGTTTGATATACTAAAAGGCGCTGTTAGAGTCCTGCAGTCTTGCCCCGAATTGTTCATAGAAATACACGGTGCTACACGAGCACAGAAGGAAAAAAATATTGAGGATATTATTCGATTTTTGCAAGAATATGGGTATTCAATTTACCATATAGAATCAGGACAAAAAATATCGTTTACTAACAGTAAGGTTGCAAAAGAGGGACATATTTACTGTTGTAAGTAATAGTGGAGTATAGGCGATGAACATTTCAGTTTTTGGGCTTGGATATGTTGGTTGTGTGACCGCTGCATGCCTGGCAGATGCGGGACACAAGGTTATTGGAGTGGAGATAAAGCGAAAGAAGGTTGATGCATTGAATGAGGGGAGGAGTCCTTTTTTTGAACCCGGCTTGTCGGAAGTCATTAATAGATGTGCAAAACAAGGCACTCTTCGCGCGACAACTGATGTGGAAGAAGCTGTTCGTTTATCTGATATTGCGCTGGTTTGTGTAGGAACTCCCTCAAGTAAAGAGAAGGGTTTGCAATTGGATGCTGTCATTCAAGTGTGTGAAGGGATCGGACGTGCGTTATCAAAGAAAGAGGAATATTTTGTAGTTGCTATGCGGAGTACTGTTTTACCGGGGACGAGCCTAGAATATTGTATCCCGATTCTGGAGCAGTTTTCCGGAAAGCGTGTTGGAGAAGATATAGGTTATTGTGTGAATCCAGAGTTTTTGCGGGAAGGAAGTGCAATATCAGACTTCCATGCACCACCATTTACTATTATTGGTGAGCGAGATGCGAGGAGTGGGGATTTGTTAGCCAGATTGTGGTCCTTCGTACAAGCTCCTTTATACAGGGTTCCTTTGGGAGTAAGTGAGTTAGTGAAGTACGCATCAAATGCATTTCATGCGTTGAAAATAGTTTTTGCTAACGAGATTGGCAGCCTGTGCCGAGCCTACGGCATAGATAGCAATGAAGTTATGCGTATTTTTGTTTCTGATACAAAATCCAATATTTCCTCCCGTTACCTTCGACCTGGTAATGCCTTCGGCGGATCATGCCTCGGAAAGGATTTGCGTGCATTGCAGTTTGTTGCTAAAAAAACTGATATAGACTTACATTTGCTAAATGCGATTATTCCATCCAACAATGCCCATAGAGAACGAATTGCAAATTTGGTGCTTGGATCGAATCCTAAACGAGTTTGTTTTGTTGGGCTCAGTTTTAAGGAAGGCACGGATGATTTACGGGAAAGCCCCGCAGTTCAACTTGTTCAGCGATGCCTGGATGAAGAAGTGGATGTGCAGATATTTGATTCGGACGTATTGAGTTCATTGTATGATGACCCGCATTTGAAAGGTACCGCACAATATATGCCAGATAATGTGCGTTCTTGCATTAAATCCAGTATGGAGGAAGCTTTGGATGGGGTAGACTTGGTTGTGATACTGAAGAGTATAAGTGAAAAGGATTACTTGCAACTAAAAAAATGGGCTCAATCAGGAAGAAGGATTATAGATTTGTATGGAACATTAGGGAGGAATGCCGAAGAACTGCCGTGCGAAATCAATATAATGGGTTAGAATGTAGTCTTGAAAATTCTGGTATTGAATATGGCAATGAGGAACATTGCGAAATTTTATATTCGTACAAAGTAGTATACTGTTCTCTAACCTGAAAAATTCACGGCCACAAAGGCTCAAAGACTCAAAGTATTGAAAAATATGGGGTAGATGAAAATCAAAGTTGGCATTTTAGATAACTCCGTTTTAAAGCCATGTTTCATTTAAATTAAATATTCTTAGTGGCTTCCTGTCTGCGTGCCACGCACAGACAGAAGTGTCTTCGTGGCGAAAATTTATGAATAATGCAGGTTAACAATGAAGATGGGAATAGGATGAAAAAGATAGCGATAGTAGGTTCAAAGATATATAGTGGTGAGGCAAAGGTAACCAATGCGCTCACAGAATTTTTACAATCGAAAGGATATGAAGTAACTCATTTTAATGATTTTATTTCTCATTATCAGCAGAGAAGATGGAACTTTAAACTTCTTAGAATGTGGAAAAGAATTTTTATCAATAGCTCTGAAGAAGCCCTGTACATTAAGAATCTCGCCGAGCGAATAAAGTCTGGGTGTTTTGATGCGACGATTGCAGTTGGGATGGGGGATGTCCTCTTGTATGACCTGGGGTGTATCAAAATATATTTCTGTAGGGCACCTATGGATCATGAGAATTACTTCAAATGGGTATCCTGGGGTAATAATGATCCTGAATTATTGGAAAAGGTGTCTGAACTAACAAAAAAACAGTTGTCTATCTTTCAGGCTTCAGACTATATCACCTTTGCCTGGAAGACATATGAAGAATATATCAGGAAATATATATATGATGGTGCAAATATTCTGTCGAATCCTAAAGGTGGATGGAGTGGTTGTGAATTTAGCTCCAGGAGAGCCGTTTTCAATTTGCCTCCAGCAATTGTCTGCTTAGGAGGTCTAGGGCGATACTTCATTAATATGTCTCTATTGTCCCGTCTTTCTTTAAAGATGCCTTATCTATTTGATGTTTATGGGTCGCCTGCGCCTGATAAAAAATACGGTTTAAGATACAGAGGGCCAATGGTAGATGTAGGTAATGAGTTGACTAGATATCAATTTGGTTTAAATACGGTAACTTCGGAAATATTGAGACGCAATGGTTTCTCGAGTAAAATCTTCACGTACTTATCTTATGGATTGCCGTGCTTGTTTAATGAATGGGAGAAATTCCCACATGAGCTAGGAGGATGTATCCCCTATACTGAAGAGAACATCACAGAAGTGATTGAACGTTTCTTTGATAAAAATGCCTGGGAAGAATTAAGTGAGCAAGCATATGCTCAAGCACAAGACCTGCTTTGGGACAAGATGTTAACACCTTTACTGGACGTGTTAAAATAAAACTTTTTATGTCCAAAATATTATTAATTTCACCACCATTCTATCGATTAATGGGAAGCCATTACAACGGCCTTAATTTAGGTATTGATTATATTGCATCTTTTTTAAATCAGAATGGTCACGAAGTGATAATCTATAATGCTGATTTTCAGAATGATACCAACTATCTCGATCAGCGAAAACTATTTGAAAATTTTAATCAATATAAAACAATATTAGATGATAAAAATCACTCAATTTGGAAAGAAGTCCGCGAAGTAATAAAAGATGTTAAGCCAGATTTTATTGGTATAAAAATGTATACAGGGACATTCAAAAGCGCACAAAATGTGGCTGAAATAGCAAAGGAGTTAAATCCAGAAATAAAGATCATAGCAGGCGGTACTCATCCAACACTTGATCCTATAGGCACAATGAAAACAGGTGTCTATGATTATGTTGTTAGAGGAGAAGGTGAATACACTGTTTTAGAGTTAATGAATGGTATAGATGCTTATCAAATAAAGGGTATAACATTTAAAAATAGAGAAGGTGAAAATGTTAATAATGCAGATAGAGGTTTTATTGAAAACTTAGATTCATTACCTTTTCCTCAAAGAGATAATTATTATTCTGGAAATGACTGTATTGATGTTGGCTCTATAATTACTTCTCGGGGTTGTCCCTTTCAATGTACGTATTGTGCATCACCTCAAATCTGGGATAAAAAGACACGATATAGGGGTGTGGATAACGTATTGGAAGAATTGGAATATATGACCAACTCTAAAGGGGTTTCGTTAATCCGGTTTCAAGATGATACGTTTACCCTTAACAAAAAAAGAGCAATGGAGATATTGGATGGAATTTTATCAAAGGGATTAAATATCAAATGGGTTTGTGATACAAGGGTTGATAAGCTCGACAAAGAAGTGTTGCAAATAATGAAAAAATCAGGATGCATAAGGGTAAAAATTGGTGTTGAGTCTGGAAGTGATGAGATTTTGAAGAGAGTAAAAAAAGGAATTTCTCTTGAGCAAATTAGAAATGCCGTGAAATTAATAAAGGAAATAGCTATTCCTCTAACTGCCTATTTTATGATAGGGTTTCCGGGGGAAACCGATGATGATGTAAGGAAAACCATACAATTTGCTGAAGAGATTAATGCGGACTATAACAGTCTAAGCGTTATTGCACCCTATTTCGGTACACAAGTTTATAACGATTTAGAACAGTCTGGTTTTGAATTTGATAAACACCACTGGGAATATTTTTACCATCAAAGTAAGGCTATGATTTTGAATACAGGGATTTCTAGGCACTTAATCAATGAGTTCTTTGCTCTAAATGATAAAGGAAAGGGTAAGAGGGTTTAATATGAATATACCCATTTTAAGGATTGCATACGAAGATGATATAAATTTTATCAAAAATGAGATAGAAGAAGTATTAAGAAGTGGTTGTCTAACAATGGCCACCTGTGTTAAGAACTTTGAAGATAAATTTGCGTCTTTTTGTGGATTGGAATATGCTATGGGGACGAACACCGGAACCAGCTCGCTTGAGATCATCTTAAGAACCATTGATGTAGAAGGTAAAACTGTTATTATGCCATCCAATACCTACATGGCAACACCATTGGCAGCTATAAAACAGGCGCTAAGGTTATATTCACAGAATGCGAGATAGACACCTGCAGATGGATCCCGATAGCTTAAGAGATAAAATTAGAGAGGATACAAAAGCCGTTGTTTTAGTACATATTGGTGGCATTATTTTTCCACGCTTAAATGAAATTAGAAAGATATGTGAGGAACATAAAGTGTCTCTTATAGAAGATGCTGCTCATGCTCATGGGGCTACTATTGATCAGTGTAAAGCGGGAAGTTTAGGTGACGCTGCTTCCCTTTTCGTTTTATCCGACGAAGGTTCTAACAACAGCCGAGGGAGGAATGATTACAACCAACAATGAAGAGATTTACAAAAAGGCTATAGTATTAAGGGATCATGGTAAGGCTGATCATCGCTTTAACAAACATACAGAAATTGGAGATAATTGGCGCTTTAGTGAAATAACATGCTGTACTTGGTATTCAACAGATGAATAAGGCTGAATGGATTCTAAAAGAGCGAATGAGGGTAGGCGCCCTTTATGACAAAGTGCTTAAAGACGTTACAGGGATTAAACTTGTTTGTATACCCGCGAATGTTGAATCTTCTCCTTGCCATTCTCAACAGGTATTCAATAAATACCCAGATACAGTCATAAGCAAAACTGATAGTTTTCCTAAAACTGATTTTGTTTGTAAACATCATATTTGTCTTCCTTTATATCCAGGTCTTAAGGATGAAGAAATTGAATTTGTAGTAAATTCACTGAAAGACTTGATAACATCGTGAACTAGATATTTCATTGCGTACATACTATTAGCGATATAAATTATGAAGATATTATTTGTATGGCCATGTAATACAAATGCAAATTGGGTTCCCTTGGGAATTTCAATATTATCTGCCTTGGCAAAAAAAGAAGGCCATGAAGTTGATTTCTTTGATACTACTTTTTACAGGATAACTCATAGAGGCTATGTAGATACTACGAAGGAATCGGTGAAACAGGGTCAATATATTAAAACTGATTTTGAAAAGATAATAAATTTCCAGGATAAGACATTTGAAGATGTTTCTTCGGAATTCCAAAAAAAAGTAAGTACTTTTAATCCTGACATCATTGCAATGTCTCTTATGACACAATTTTACGAATTGGGTAAAGATTTACTAGCTTCTCTCAAAGGGGAAGCATTAAATATTCCCGTCGTCGTTGGTGGCCCTCATGCTCAAGTAGCTGCTGAAGAAATACTTCAGGGAAATTGTTTTCATATTGCTTGTATTGGAGAAGGTGAAGAACCATTCATAAGCTTACTTGAAAAAATGGAGAGAGGACAAGATTATACAACAATACCCGGGTTGTGGGTAAAAACCTCTAAAGGCTTAATTAAGAATGAAACTTCGGTTATGAGAAACTTGAATGAAAATCCATGTCCTGACCTGGAAATATTTGATGACCGTTATTTTTATCAACCGTATCTAACGGGGGTTTACAGAATTGCCAGTTATGAAATGCAGCGAGGATGTCCCTACAAATGTACTTACTGTATCAACGAGTTTCTACAGAAAAATGTGAGAGGAAAAGGAAAATATAGCAGGCGAAGGGATATATCAAAAGTCATTGCAGATCTGAAGGTCTTTAAGGAAAAATATAAGCTTGAGATTATCAGATATGTAGACGAAACTTTTCTTCTTTTACCAGAAGAAGAATTAATAGATTTTGGTGAGATGTATAAAAGTGAGATCGGGTTACCATTCTTCATAACTACCAGGCCTGAAAGTATAACAACTAAAAAAGCACAAATCTTAAGTGATATGGGATGTTCGGCGGTTTCTATTGGTATTGAGCATGGCAACCCAGTTTTAAGAGAAAAAGTATTGGGGCGTAAAATGAGTGATGAATCCATAATAGCTGGATTTAAGAATTTGAGGGATTGTTGCATAAGGTCTTCCGGTTATAATCTGCTGGGAATTCCGCAAGAAACTCGCAAAACATTGTTTGATACAGTTATGTTAAACAGGAAAGCCGACCCAGATTCTATTACGGCTTTTTTGCTATTTCCTTATCGTAAAACTGCAATCCATACACTCAGTATTGAAAAGGGTTTTATAACATCAGAATTTAACGACGAAATACCTTTCCATGATTTTCGTGATTCTGTATTAAATTTACCAGATTTAAGTAAGGAAGAATTATCTGGTTTCAAAAGAGTGTTTGCACCATATGTTTATTTACCTAAATTTCTTTATCCTCTAATAGAAAGAGGAGAGAAAGACGATGACGCTGGCAATGAAATATCTTTAAAGCTTAATGAAATTGTTCTGGATTTACAAAAAAATAGGGAATCAACAAAGGTACAATTGTCAATTCTGGAATCCCTGAGAAGAAGCAAACAAAAATCCTGAATAAAACGAGTAAATATTTTGTGAAGTGTAGCAAGGTAATATTTTAACACAAGATTGGCAAATTGGGCATAAGAGGAAGGGCAGCAGAAGGGTTTAGAATAATGAATATACCAATAATCAGAATACCTTTTAATAAACAGGAAAAAGAATCTTTACAACGATCCCTGTCTGAAATTCTGGATAGTGGAATGCTATCTATGGGGAAATATGTCAGAGAATTCGAAGAAAGTTTTAAGGATTTTACCGGAAGCAAGTATGCCCTTGCGGTAAATAGCGGGACAGCAGCGTTAGAGATAATATTACGGGCTATTGGAGTGGAGGGTAAAACAGTTGCAATGCCCTCCAATACCTATATGGCCTCTCCATTAGCTGCAATTCATGCTGGTGCGAAACCTGTGTTTGTTGATTGTGAAAGAGAAAACCTTCAGATGTCTGTTATTGATTTAAAAAGGAAGATGAGGGATGATACTGCCGCAGTAATGCTTGTTCATATAGGAGGAATAATTTCACCAAAGTATTATGAGATAAAGAAGTTTTGTGAGGAAAGAGGTATACATCTTGTCGAAGATGCAGCACATGCCCATGGCGCTACGATAGATGGTAAGATGGCCGGTACACTTGGTCATGCCGCTGCTTTTTCCTTTTATGCAACCAAAGTATTGACATCGGGCGAAGGTGGTATGATGGTAACAGACAATGAAAATATCTTTAAAAAAGGGGAGATTCTGCGAGAACATGGGAAAAAAGAGAGTGCCTTTAATATTCATGTAGACTTTGGTCATACGTGGACATTAAGTGAATTCCAGGCAATGGTGGGGGTTTTACAAGTAAAGAAAGCTGAGGAAATACTGATAGACCGCAGGCGAATTGCCGGGAAATATGATGTGCTACTAAAAAACATAGATGGATTATATCCACTTTATATTCCTAAAAACATTCAATCATCATATTATAAATATATTGCTTTCCTCGCAGAAGACATTGACAGGGATAATTTTAAAAAATGCGTTAAGAAAAAATATAGTGTTTCTTTAACCGGAGAAGTGTATGCCTATCCCTGTCATCGGCAACCTGTTTTTGAGATACACCCGGAAAAGATTATTAAACCTGATTTAAATACCTTTTCCAACACGGAGTATGTCGTAAAACATCATATATGCTTGCCACTGTATCCGGGAATGACAGATGAAGAAATAGAATATGTAGCGGATTCACTAAAGAGTGCGTTGAAAGAGGTCGCATGATTTTGTCCCAGAGATCGAAACATTTTACTGAATCTGTCATAAGAGAGATGACAAGACTCTCGGATAAACACGGCGCTATTAATCTTTCCCAGGGATTTCCAGATTTTCCTGCCCCAATGGCATTGAAGGAATTGGCATGCAAGTTTATTATGGGAGATAATAATCAGTACCCGGTTACCTTCGGAGAATATAAGCTTCGTTTAGCCATTGCTAAAAAATATAAAGCTACCTATGGTCTCAATTATGATCCAGATGAAAATATAACCGTTACGTGTGGCGCTACTGAGGCTATGCTTGCTTCATTGATGGCTGTTCTGAATCCCGGAGATGAAGTAATACTGTTTGAGCCTTTTTATGAAAATTACTGGCCTGATACGGTAATTTCTGGGGCAATACCAAGATTTATTACACTCCATCAACCTGATTGGCATTTTGATAGTGAAGAACTCGCTTCAGCTTTTAATAACAAAACAAAAGCAATAATTATAAATACCCCCAATAATCCCACTGGCAAAGTTTTTACGAGAGAAGAATTAGACTTTATTGCAAAATTATGTAACAAGTATGATGTTATTGCTATTACCGACGAAATATATGAGCATATTGTTTATGATGGTTTACCTCATATGCCTGTTGCATCATTGGATAATATGAAAGACCGTACCATAACGATAAGCGGTTTTTCCAAGACATTTAGTGTTACCGGCTGGAGAGTCGGTTACGCGATAGCTGCGAAAGAGCTTACGGATAATATAAAAAAATTCCACGATTTTATGACAGTGGGCGCGCCAACTCCGTTTCAGTTGGCATTGGCAGATGCTATGGATGCTATGGATGACCATTGCAAGAATTTGGCGAATTCTTATAAGAAAAAAAAGGATATATTACTCAATAGCTTAAAGGATATTGGGTTTAAATTGCATCCGGTAAAGGGGGCATACTATGTAATGGCGGATTTCAGTAATATAGCCTCAGGAATGGGTGACTATGAATTTGCAAAGATGTTAATTAAAGATAGAGGGGTAGCTTCCGTTCCTGGTACCAGTTTTTATAATAAAAACAAAGAGGAAGGAAGGCGTATGGTGCGTTTTTGCTTCTGTAAAAAGGAAGAAACTTTGTATGAGGCAATTAGGCGGCTGAGGGGTTTGAAATGAGGATGCTGGTAACGGGTGGAAGTGGGTTTATTGGAAGCCACGTTGTGGACAAACTTCTGGATGCCGGACACACACTGAGAGTCCTTGATATGAAAGAACCGCATAGGGGAGATGTGGAATATTTTAATGGAAATATTCTCTCCAGAGAGGTAGTGAAACAGGCTATCAAAGACGTAGATTTTATCTACCACTTTGCGGCCGCTTCGAATATAGATCTTGTAAAGAATAACCCATTAGAAACAATCGAATTTAATATCATGGGGACTGCGCATCTCCTTGAAGAAGCAAGATATAACAATATTCGTAGGTTTGTAATGGCTAGCAGTGTATTTGTTCATGATACGAGGGGGCATCTTTATACAACGTCAAAACTCGCATCCGAGATGCTATGCAAGGATTATCATACCTTGTTTTCTGTGCCCTATACAATTCTGAGAATTGGGACTGCCTACGGACCCAGGAGTAGAAATGCGGATGTGATTTCTATCTTTGTACAAAGAGCGTTAAGAAACGAGAATTTAACGATTTTTGGCAGTGGTAAACAAAAAAGAAACTTTATTTATGTGGAAGATATTGCCTTGGCATGTGTAGCAGCAATAAATGAAAATGCTAATAATAAAATATTTACAATAGCAGGAAAAAAATCCATTACTATTGAAGAACTTGCATATACCGTTAAGAATATCGTTAATCCTGCAAGTGAGATAATTTTAAAGGGAGACAATAATAGAGAAGATGATTATCTAGGACAGATTGAAAACCTCGATTTTGTTCAACAAGAAATAGGATGGAAACCAGAGGTTAACATATCTGAAGGAATTATGAAGTATGTGCAGTGGTATAAAACATCTGTTATGAAAACAAATTGATGCTCGACAATTTCACTGTTAGATTGGCTTTAATTATGCAAGAAAGAAGAATCTTATCTTCAATTTATTATAGCTAACAAAACTGTTTATAGTAAACGTTCAAAGAAAGTTGTCATTGCGAGGAGGAACGACGAAGCAATCCCCATTCAAGATTGCTTCGCTTCACTCGCAATGACGCTTACATGTCAACTTGTTTATGACGTTCACTATATATTGGATGTAATTAAGATTTATGAAGATAGCCTATCTTTCACGAGGGAATTCAGTTCATGACCAGCGATTATTAGAGAAGATGATTGATCGAGGACATATGGTATATTTTATCTCTTATTTTCCATCTGAGAGAGTAAATGTGAGAGGTGTGGAAAATTATCATTATGACTATACCTCAATGCATCGTTTTCCAAAATTTATCTTGCTACAGACAGCCCTGCATTTGAGAAAATTGCTTAAGCGCATACGACCAGATGTATTACATACGGGATGGGTTCAGGATCATGGCTTTATTGGGGCTTTAAGTGGATTCCATCCAATCCTGTCTATGCCATGGGGCTCTGATGTTTTAATCAGACCATATGATTCTGTATGGGCCATGTGGATAACCCGCTTTACACTGAGACGGGCAGGTATGATTGCATGTGATGCTTGGTCAGTTAAGGAGCAAGTTATTAAGCTGTCAGGCTGTTCATCGAACAAAATTGTTGTTTTCCCAGTAGGAATCGATCTCCGAACATTTCATCCTGAAAGTTCAAGTGAAGTAAGGAAAAGGTTAGGGTGGGATGATAAGAAGGTTCTCATCTGCACCCGAAATTTCGATATTAAAGTTCATGGCGTTGAATATTTTATTCTTGCAATTCCTCCTGTTTTAGAAAGATATCCCGATGTAAGAGTGATTCTTGTTGGGTCTGGGCCACTTGAGCATGAGTATCGAAAGTTAGTTTCAAAACTAGGATTGGATGATGTTGTTCATTTTGCAGGTTGGCTTAATGAAATACAGATGGCAGAACACCTCAATGCTGCCGATATTTATGTGAGTACTTCTCTGAGTGATGGGACTTCATGTTCTCTTTTAGAAGCCATGGCTTGCGGTTTGCCAGTTGTAGTTACAGATGTACCTTCCTACTTTGAATGGATAGAAGATGGGGGGAATGGTTATATTGTGCCAAGGAAGGATATTGAACAGTTGGTAAAAGCAATTATTACTTTATTAGAGAACCCTGGGCTTCAAAGGGAAATGGGTAGTCGTAATTTACAAATAGCCAACGATAGAGCAGATTGGGACAAGAATTTCGGCATCCTTGAAGGTATATATAAAAAATTAGCTGCAGCATATTGATCTTTAGAATTTGTAAAAAAGTGTTTCTGGTTTATTGAACCTTGAAAAAGGGGGTATTGGATGCGTTTGCTTTTGATTGATCCTTATTCAGCATGTATGGGAACACTGAACACAACGAAGTTTTCGTTTTTTCACTTAATGCCCGGGTAATTTCGGACTACCGTAAGGTCTTGCCAGATCTAGTGGAACGTTATGCTCCGGATATGATAGGTATTACCGTAGTGTGTACAACCTATACATCAGTACTGGGAATGGTGGGGCATCTGAGGGAATACTTTAGAGGGTACATCGTATTGGGTGGTGCACAGATGTCTTTCGAAAAAGAGAGGGCGTTGAAAGACAGTGAGGGTGTTGATTTTGCAATTATTGGGGAGGGTGAAGAGGTAATGGTTGACCTGATTGAGTATCTTGAGTCTGGCAAAGACCTTCAAGGTGTTCAGAGCCTCATTTATCGGGATAATGGAATAATAAAGATTAATCCACAGCGCAAGTGGATTATGGATTTAAATAAACTACCGTTTCCGGACTATCGTCTTTTCGGTATGGAGAAAGTACCAGAATGGTATACCTATCGTATATCTACAAGTCGAGGGTGTCCTTTCAGGTGCACGTTTTGTAATCCCCATACTATGCAGGGCAAGTGGAGGACCAGAGATTTTAATCTGGCTATTGAAGAGCTTAAGTATGCCAGAGAACAATTTGATGTCCATAGATTTGATATCTGTGAACCTGTATTCAATCTTACTAGTGAACGGGTAATAGAATTTTGTGAACTTCTCATCAAGGAAGAAATAAATATGCCATGGACATGTAACAGTGGTCTGCGTGCCGACAATATTTCGGATGAAATGATAAAGATTATGAAACGCAGCGGTTTCTATAACATGAAGATAGGAGTGGAGACGTTGTCCACAGAGGTGTTCTCAAATATAAATAAGGGAGAAACAATTGAGGATATAGTCAGAGCTGTGGAGATAGGCAAGCGTAACGGTTTGAGAGTATTAGGTTCATTCATTCTCGGACTGCCAGGTGCTACATACAAAAGTGATATGGAAAGTTTTAAGCGTGCCAGAAAATTGATATTTGATGAAATGGCCTGGTCATTACTGATCCCTTATCCCGGGACACCTGCCTATAATTGGGTGATGGAGCATGGAACAATGTACTATGATTACAAGACAATGCATCAGTATGCACACCAGGCAATAAATGAGGATGCGGAATTGCGTGTTTCGTTCGAGACCCCTGAATATCCCATGAATGATAGACTCAAAGCCTGGGAAAAGATACATTGGACTCTTAAGACAACGGGAATTTCCTCGCGGAACAAGTCTATCTTTTGGAAGATATGGAAAACAATCTATAGCCTGGTTCGGTATGATCCTGTCAATGTAAGGGCAAACGTGTCATATATTGTCCGTGGAATAGTATCGATTTTCAGGCGTAAAAGAACATTTAAAAAGCAGCCATTCTTGTTGTTCAAAGATTTGCACAAAAATGTGTGATTTCCATTGAGATATGAATAAGGTTTTGATAATCACTACTCACTTTCCTCCTGACCGGCATGTTGGCGCTAAGCGGCCTGCGAAGTTTGTCAAGTTCCTGCCAGAGTTTGGGTGGCAGTCAGTGGTATTAACTATGGGGGAAGAACACTACCACGGTATTGATGACTCATTAAGTGAAAACCTATCTGGTTGTGTCAGTATCTTTCGTCCAAAAAAATGGCACGTATTTGGTGCTATGACATTGGGAAGGAAGAATTCCAAAAGCAAGTTAAACCATCGAACGGCTTGGAAAGGGATTCCTTTGGTAAAGAGATTTTTTGTTAGACTGATGCTCTTTGACTTTGGATGGATTTTAAGTGCATGTGTACGTGGTGCTAAAATAGTAAAAAATGAAGAGATTGATATTTTGTTTTCGACTTCACCGAATCCTGAAGCTCACCTGGTTGGACTGTGCCTCAAAATTGTGACAGGTAGGCCATGGATTGCCGATTTCAGAGATCCATGGACAGCGTTGGATATTTTTTACACACCAGGATACTTTAAACGTGGAATTGACAGGTTGTGTGAAAAAATTGTGGTAACAACTGCGGATCATATTACAGCGATAAGCCGTACCCTTGCAAAGAATCTGAACAAGCTGCGAAACTGCCGGAATAAGAACAATGTGTCTGTAGTTTACAATGGCTATGATAAAGATGATTTTGATGAAGTTGATGACACTGCATCAAGTGCACATCCTTTCACGATAACATATTTAGGTACATGGGGCACAGGGCGAAGTCCAGAGTCTTTCCTTCGGGCGATGGGAAAATTGCTTATTCAGTGTCCAAATATTAAGAAGCAGATACGAGTTAACTTTGTTGGGGAAGTCAAATTTGATCAACAAATGCATGCACTCATTGAACAGGTGATATTGGAGGAAAATCTTAATGGTGTAGTTAATATGATTCCTTTTCTACCATACAAGAGAGGATTGAATTTGTTGATGCATAGCGATGTATCCTTATTGGTAGTGTCTTTATTCCATTCGCGAGTTGGCTGTTTATCCTCAAAGTTGTTTGAATATATGAATGCCGGAAAACCTATATTGGCTTTGGCACCCTTTGAATCTGAAGAAGCTCAGATTATTCTTGCTGCTGGTGCTGGTCAAGTTGTTGCACCAGAGGAGGTGAACGCTATTAGCAATAAAATCAAAGAAATGTACATGAATTTCCAAAATGGATGTTTGTCTAATGGTGCTGATGCTTATGTAACAGAGAAGTTCGAGCGAAAAAAACAGACAAGTAAATTAGCTGCAATCTTTAATGATTTGTTAGTAAATGCTAATAGCGGGGAAAAAAGAAGAAGGACCTTACCATTGTGTTGAATCTATATGAAAATGAATAGATTAAACAAAGAATTAAAGAGAATTGTAAAGAGCTTGTTGGAAAAAGAAGTAATTAATTTGACAATCCGTTTGCCGGTTAGGGCTCTTCTTCATTTAAAGACTATGCCTTTCAGGTTAAAGAACGTGGTATTTGAGCAAATTGCTTGTCGCATCCCTATATCAAGCATAGATCAGTTTAGTATTAAAACTTTTGATGGAAAAAATATGGTTATCGGAGAGCCGTCTAAGAGTTCTGTTGCAAATCAACTATTCTGGCAGGGATTCCGCGGCCATGAACCTGAGACAATGCAGATCTTTTATAGAATAGCCAAAAAAGCACAAATAATATTTGATATCGGAGCGCATATCGGTTTTTATGCACTTTTAGCTGGTGCAATTAATGGGAAGAGTAAAATCTTCGCTTTTGAACCAGTGCCTTTACTCTTCAAATTATTAAAAACTAATATTACTTTAAATTCATTTGCCAATGTAATTCCTATTCAAAAAGCGGTTACTGATGTAGATGGACAGATACCCTTTTATATCAACCTTGAGAGTGATTGCTCCGCATCTGCACTGAAGGGGTTCAGAAAGATTGTTCAAGAAAGTTACGTACCAAGCGTTACATTGGATACGTTTGTTGTACAAAATAATATCGATAAAGTTGATTTACTTAAAATAGACGTTGAGGGTATTGATCACAAAGTATTACAAGGAATGCAAAAAATCCTGGCTAGAGATGAACCTGACATTATATGCGAAGTTTTATATGGAAGAACGGAAGAAGCATTACAGGATATTTTATCAAATTATTCATACAAGTATTATTGGATAACAAAAGATGGATTAGTTTTAAAAGACAGGATTGTTGGTGATATTCAATCTAAATACAATAATTATTTATTTTCAAAAAAAATCATGCATTAAACCCATAATGAACGAGAAGATGAAAATACTATTTGTATCAGCGGATTTTCCTCCTATGGATGGGGGCATTGCTATTTTTGATTATCACATCTGTAAGGAATTAGTTGCAAGAGGTCATAAACTTATAGTGATAGCTAAATGGTTTCAAGGGTGTAAAGATTTTGACAATAAACAAGATTTCGTTATTTTTCGGTTGAAAGGTAAAATTCGGCCAACGTCTTTAGAATCAATATATAAAATTTTAATTACAATATTAAAAAAAAAGATAGAGTTGATTTTCTTTGGGCATTTTGGTTCAACTCATTGGCTTGGAGGGGTTCTTGCAAAAAAAATTTTCAAAGTTCCCTATATTATTTTTGTCCATGGCAATGAGTTTAATGCTTATCTCCATAAACTTACAAAAGCAGATCGCTGGGCATCGAAGATTGTTTTGAAAAATACAACACAAATTATCACTAATAGCCGAGCAACGAAAAAAGTGATTGAAAATAATGGCTTTCCTTCAAAAAGAATACATATAGTCTATCCTGGGGCAGATCCTGAAATATTTAATGCAAACAATCAAAATATAGAAATAATGAAAAAATACGAACTCGAGGGGAAAAAAGTCTTATTGAGCGTTTCCAGGCTGGCGTGGATAAAAAATCATGTTAATGTATTAAATGCACTTCCAAAAGTGATTAAACATTTTCCAAATTTAATCTACCTTATCGTTGGTAAGGGAGAAGAAGAGAAAAACATAAGAATAGTTATTAATGAGTTAGGGTTACAAAGCTACGTAAAGCTCATAGGATACATTGAACCTCCTCATGTTGGACCTTATTATTGCACTTGCGATGTCTTTATCATGCCCTCTAAGAGTGGGAACACTTATTATGAAAGTTTTGGTATCGCTTACGCAGAGGCTAATGCATGCGGGAAGCCGGTTATTGCAGGTAAATCCGGTGGAATTGAAGAGGCAGTAATTGATGGTGTGACAGGGCTGTTAGTTGACCCAGAAAATATAGAAGAAATTGCCCAAACCATTATCCGTCTTTTGACTGATCGTGAGTATGCCAGGAAACTTGGAGAAAATGGGCGACGAAGAGTTGAGAATGAATTAAACTGGAAAACAACCGGTAAAAAAATTGAAGAAGTTCTGGTAAAATTACTAAAGGAATAATGTAGAAGATCATGTTTGGGAAAGAGCTTTCAAAAGGAAGGGCATCATTTAATGGTAAGACCTATTATTTTTTATTTGGCCATGCACATATGGGAAACAGGGTACGTGCTTTTCACTTAAGAAGAGTTTTGAAAAACCTTAAAGCACCAAAGAACATACTGGATGCAGGATGTGGCGACGGATCATATTCGTTTTACTTATCAAGGTGTTATCCTGATGCTAACATTATGGGTGTAGACATGGACCATAATCTTATTGAAGAATGTAATTACATTCGAGAGAAAACAAATAGAAAAAATGTAAAATTTGAAATACAATCTCTTGAAAGGTTTTACAAAAAAAACACCTTTGACTTTATTTGCTGTATTGATGTCCTTCAATATATAGTGGAAGATGCTACTGCGCTAGTTAATCTGAAAAACGCTCTTAAGGATGGAGGGGCTCTATTGATTCATGTGCCAATTTTAAATCCAAAAGTCTGGATTCACTCTATTTCCCTCCCGATAAAGAAAGTGGGTTTTGTTCGTAACGGTTATGGTGTGGATAAATTGAAACAAACACTGGAAAGAAATGGCTTAAATGTTTTGTTTTCTAAAAAAACGTTCGGGTTTTTTGGGGCGGTAGCAAGGGACCTTTCGTATCAAGTTGACAAGCTAAAATATATTCGTCAAGTGTTGAAATTGTTTTTCGCTCCGATTTTTATCTTTATGGCTTATCTTGATAGCGTTATTCCAGTTAGTGCCGGGCAGGGAATACTAATCTGTGCAGAAAAATTAAAAAGGAAATAAATAAAAAAATAACACCTAAATTGAGCGATTTGTGTAGCCGCATCCTTTAGGTTGCGTAATATAGGAGAAATTCTCATACACCCATCAAATGATGAGAAACGCAGGCTAAAGCCTGCGGCTACAATAATATACAATATAAAATAGCTCAATTTGGGTAACAATTAAGTAGGTTATGAGATATAAAAAGCTTAAAGATGTATGTTCAATTATTTTTTGCTCTACAATAGGTAGGTCTTTAGGTTGGCTTAGGAGGAATATATCACCTTATTCACCAATAATTTTGGTATATCATTCTGTTTGTCCAGTACCCTGCAATTTCTTTAAAGGGTTGGACAATGTAACACCTGATTTGTTTGAAAGGCAAATGATATTTTTTAAGCAGAATTACAATGTATGTTCATTAGAGGAATTGTTGTCGTGTATTAGAGAGAAGAATATGAAAAAAAATATGCTATCTGTTACTTTTGATGATGGATTTAAAAACAACATCGAATTTGCCTACACTATACTATTACGATGGAAAATTCCGGCAACAATATTCTTGGTATCTGATCTAATGGATAATAAAACGCTCTTTTGGAGGAATAAACTTGCATACATTTTTAACAGTGGCCTCAAAAGTAAGTTTTTTGATTTTTTGCCAAAGAATCATCCAGGCAAATTATGCAATTCTCTCACTAATTGTAAATTAAGACACAGGGACATTCTTACTGCAATAGACCTGGTGTTTAAACAGGAGAACATAAATGAAAGGGAATTGGCCCAGAGTAACAGGTTCTACATTGGGCCAGATGATATAGAAAGCATAGATAGCAGTATTATATCTTTTGGCTGCCATACAAGAACGCATCCAGTATTAAGTGAACTTTCAAGAGATGAGCAAAGAGATGAGATATTAGGCTCCTATGAGAAGATATCTAAGATTTTAGATGATGAGTGTTTGCCTTTCGCATATCCCTTCGGTACAAAATATGATTTTAATGAGGATTCAAAGCAACTGGCTATTGAAGCTGGATGTACCAGTATTTTGAAGTGTGAGGGAACTCCAAGACAAAATAACATGGAATCTAGTACATATGGCCTTAACAGGATAGCTCCATCAACAATTCCTCCTTACATGCTCACAAGCTTTCTTGAGGGGACCACATTATCTGGTGTCCAATACTTAATTAATAATATTTTATCTTGTTTTTATTAAATAATTGTCTAGACAATGGGGTACACCTTATATATCAAGCGTATTTAATGCTGCTATTAATCCATTTAAAATCGAAGATTAATAAAAGGTTAGTACAAACAGTTTGTATATGCATACGACAATATGGAAGCTAATAATAGTGATAGTTTAACTGTAAATGTCGTAGATTTCCACATAAGTTATGACATGGCAATGTATTTGACAATATAAGAATTGAAAAAGCGTAATGATGAAAGCGCCATGACTATCTGCATTTTGAAATATTATTGAGATTTTAGACAAAAAGGAAAGGCATAAAAGTATTACGATGCAAAATATTCAGTTAGCAATTGTGACACCGGTTTATAACGAAGAAGCTATTATTACGGATGTTTTAAATAAATGGACGAAAGAACTGCAAAGGCTTAAAATTGATTATCAAATTCATGTATATGATGATGGATCAAAAGATAACACCCTGCAAATCCTCAAGCGTATATCATGTGAAAACCAGAATATTATTGTGCATAACAAGTTAAATAGTGGGCATGGACCGACTATAATTCAGGGTTATCGTGAGAATTCCGTAAAAAAGTGGATTTTTCAAATGGATTCTGATGACGAAATTGCTCCAGAATCATTTGAGAATCTTTGGGCGAAAAGGTGCGAATACGATTTATTAATTGGTAGAAGAAATCGACCACATCAACCATTTACAAGAAAACTTATCAGTTTTGTTTCCAGGCTTGTAGTTAGAACGTTTTATGGGAACAAAGTCTATGATGTCAATTCACCCTATCGGTTAATTAGAACTGAAAGATTCAGGAATATTTTTCATGCCTTACCAGACAATATGTTTGCACCAAACCTCGTTATTTCTGGTGTTGCTTCTCTTAAGAATATGGATGTGTATGAGATTCCTGTTAAACAGCATGAAAGAACTACCGGCGTAACGTCGATAAGAAGCATGGCGCTACTAAAGGGTGCACTGAAATCTCTCATTCAAACTATAAGGTTTCGTTTCGAGTCAGACAACAAATGTAGATCTTGAAAGAGCTGCTGAGATTTAAATATGCAAATTTCACAAAGAAATCTTATACATCATAAAACAGCCAATGTGGCTTTTCAGAAATAATATTAATTCTGGCTGATGAGCAATCGAGTGTTGTAAATCAAAGAATTCCTTTAATCTGCCATTGTGTAAGTGTATGTACTTGTTTTATACTTGCCAGAAATAATACACAAAGGACCTATCAAAGAATATAGAAGACTTTTCTCTTGGTATTAGATTTACTGTAGTTTTAAGGACTGTTATGAAGATGTATTTAAGAATGAAAAGGGAGATGACATATTAAACTCTTTATAAAGTTATGGAAGCCAAGGGGGCTGTAGATCATAAAAGACAAGGATGTTAATAGATAGATATGACTTACAGGGTATAGGGGATATTGCAAATGGGTAAGAATAAAATAGTGCTCGTCCGACCTAAATATAATGGACATATTATAACACCACCATTGGGGTTGGGGTACTTATCAGCTTATTTAAAGAAGCATAGTATAGAAACGGTCATTATAGATGGGTTAAGAGATAATTTAAGTAATAATCATCTCATACAAAGAATCTTGTCTGAGAAGCCCGATGCAGTAGGCATTACTTGTCTTACTGCTTTTTATAATGAGGTTATTGATTTGTCAAATCTTGTTAAGAAGAACCACATACGATGTATAATTGGAGGGGTTCATCCAACTTTTTTACCTTGTGAGACACTTGTGGATTCAAAGGCAGACTACGTGATTTGTGGAGAAGGTGAAATTGCTTTATTAAAACTAGTAGGAAACAATTATATAAATAACGATATTCAAGGTGTATATTCTAAAGGCAATATTGAGAATATGAAAATACCAATAAAGAAAGCTGAGATAATTGAAAACCTTGACGAAATTCCATTTCCTTATTGGGAGCAAATGGATCCAAACTTATATAGCAAAGCGCCGCACGGTTTCTTTGTGAAAAACTTTCCTATAGGTGTAATAATTACAACGCGTGGATGTCCATACGAATGTACTTATTGTGCTAGTCCAAAGTTTTACGATCGTAAGATAAGATTTAGAACACCTAAGAATGTTTTTGATGAGATTCAATATTTAATAGACAATTTTGGTATCAAGGAAATACATTTGAAGATGATAATTTGACGCTTAAAAGAAAGCATACGATAGAAATATGTACAAATGGTATTAGAGCTGATAATGTAGACGAAGAATTGTTGAAATTGATGAAAGTAAGTGGATGTTACTTTGTTGCATATGGCATAGAATCTGCCAATCCTACAATATTACAGAATATCAAAAAGAATGACACAATCGATGTAATGAGGGATTCTATCGAGATTGCCCGTAAGGTTGGGATATCCTGTCAAGGTTTTTTATTTTTGGATTACCAGGAGAAACAAAAGAGACAGTAAAAGAGAGTATAGACTTTGCAATAAAGTCTAAATTGCAGAGAGCACAATTTATGATACTTGATGTATTACCGGGATCTGAATTATGGGATAACTTAAAAGGTAAATTTAAACCTAATTGGGGAAAAAATAGTTATAGAGAGCCTGAATGGATACCTGCCGGTTTGTCTAAAGAATTTCTAATAAAAGCACAAGAAAAGGCTTTTCGACAGTTTTATCTAAGATTAAGTGTGTTAGGTCGGCTTGTGAGACTAATAAAGATTAAACAAATAAAATTTCTTGTTAAAAGATTAAAAGATTATAGATTAATAGGAAAAAGCTGAATTGGGTAAATACTGCTTAACGTGAAAAAATAAATATTTGTAATGGACGAATAAAGTATTACTATGTTTATCAATATTTATAAACCAGCAATAAAGAAAAAGAATAGTTTTTATCGACTTCATAACTCTTTGCTAAATGTATTTCATAAATAGTAAAAGCTAATTCAGGCAAATTAATAATTAGTGAAGATCTAGGGATTTCAATTATGTATATCAAAAAGGAGCAATTTTAGATGGAAGAAAAAACGTGTATATTGGGTTCTGGAATGACAGGACTTGCGGCGGGCTTTACATCAGGTCTACCGATTTACGAAGCAGAAGAATTTCCTGGAGGTATTTGTTCATCATATTTTATACGTCCAGGAACCAGAAAAAGACTTCAAATTGTACCAGAAGATGGGGACGCATACCGCTTTGAGATTGGTGGAGGACATTGGATTTTTGGTGTTGATCCTGCGATCTTGAGATTTATCCGTTCACATATACCGCTGAAGTGTTATAAGCGTAAGTCTGGCATATATTTCTTCAACCAAAATCTTTATGTTCCTTATCCTTTGCAAAACCACCTAAGCTATTTTAACGAGGAAATTAGAATTAACTCGTTGTCCGAAATAGTTGCTAAGACCAAAGGAAATTCAAAGACAATGGCTAATGCAATGGAAAACAATTTCGGGCAGACACTAACAGAGCTTTTTTTTGGACCTTTTCACGAGTTGTATACTGGGGGATTATGGAAAGATATTGCATCACAGGATTCTTATAAGTCGCCATTAGATCTGTCTCTTATTTTACGTGGAGCTTTTGGTGGCACTCCACAAGTTGGATATAATGCTGTTTTTGTCTATCCTGAAGAAGGTTTAAATGTACTTGCTCAAAGGCTTGCAGCACAATGTAAGATTAACTATGGGAAAAAGGTAGTCCAGATTGATGTAAGTCGAAAAGAAGTTTTTTTTGCTGACGGTTCTGGTATTCGATATGAAACACTGATTTCAACATTTCCATTGAACAGAATGCTAGAAATGACGCGTTTAGAAATTGATGAAAAGCCGGCGCCATATTCTTCAGTGCTAGTTTTAAATATAGGGGCAATTAAGGGTTCAGATTGTCCTGATCATCATTGGCTTTATGTTCCAGACAGTAAGGCTGGTTTCCATCGGATAGGTTTTTATAACAATGTGGACGTGTCATTTCTTCCAAAGTCATATCAATCGGAAGGCACCCATGTAAGCCTTTATATAGAGAAATCATATCGAGGAGGATGTAAACCTACTGAGCAAGAAATAAAGGTCTATGCCAGCGCAGTAGTAAATGAGTTACTTTCATGCAAATTCATTAAAGACGTTGAAGTGTTGGATACTACTTGGATTGATATTGCGTATACTTGGTCTTACCCAGATTCTGGATGGAAGGTAAAGGCTTTAGAGTTGTTAAAGGAAAACAATATAATCATGATAGGACGATATGGGAGGTGGGAATTTCAGGGAATCTTAGATTCAATCAAAGAGGGCCTTCTTGAAGGAATAGTATCAACAAGAAATAAAAAGGCAAGCATACCTGTTTAAATCGTATGGATAATAATGTTTATGATTTTATGTAACTAGTAGTAGGTGAAAGACGGATAATTATTATGTTTAGAATATATTTGATGGGTCAATTTTAATGAATCTTTCTAGATGTTTATTGGTAATACTCTTTATGGCCTGCCATGACGATAATGAGTCTGTTCATTTGTAATGCTATTCTGGATGTGAGAAATGATTTCTACTTCAGCCATAAATATGTCGACTGGTATTGTTCAGTTATTCCTGCCAGAAGTGTGTAAAGAAGATTTACAGTGATCAAAATAAATTTTAAAACCTGGTGTATAATAATCTTCATTGCCTCTGTTGTGGTGAAGTGCCTAGCCATTTGTTTCAGGGGACTGCCAATGGTAGTTAGTGATATGGGCGTCTATTATGATTATGCTCATAGTATTCACTTGGCAAACGGTGGTTTGCCAAGTGAATACTATTGGATTTGGAAAGCACCCCTTTACCCGTATCTTATGGCTGCATCATTTTTGATAATAGACAGTATCAATTTTTTTGTATTTCTGCAAATTATAGTGACCAGCCTTACTCCTGTAATCATTGCTCTTATAGGTAGAAAACTAAGAAATGAAACATGTGGAATAATTGCAGGCTTTATAGCGATACTATCTTTTGATCTTGTTATATATGCGGTAGTACTGCTCACCGAGTCCATATTCGTTTTGATGGTTTCATACATTGTTTTGCTGTTGTTAAAGGAGGAATCTGAAAACTGGAACTGGAAGAATTATTCGTATTTAGGGGTTGTTTTCGGGTTGCTTATACTCATAAAACCGTTATCTATCTTAATTATGCTGTGTGTTGTAGTATTCATGTTCATAAGATACTTTCTCTCAAATTGGAGAAACAATAAGTTGAATATATTGATCCCTCTTATATTTTCTTCTATTATGGTAATATCTCCGTGGTGCCTTATATCAAGCATGCACTTCAATAGGTTTGTTTTTGTCTGTATCAGGGGCTACACAGACGTGTGGATGGGATGGCATCCTGAGAATGATGGTGGTTACAATCAAAGGATTGTTGACAAGTATCATCCTCTCCCCCTCAAAGAACCCTGCTGGAAGGAGTACTTGAAACAGAATAGCCGAATGAAACAAGAACTATCTCAATTTGTTCGTTCTCATCCGAAGAAGGTATTGGAAGATAGGTTTAGAAATCTTAGGAGATGTTTTTCTGTTTATTCGCGTGATTTCAGTGTGCATTTAGTTGGATTAATCCCAAAAAACAAAATGCCTTTGTACACGCTTGAAGATATGCAAAAGAGAAATACCTACTGGTTTTTTGCATGTGTGTTATGGTCACTTGAGTGTTATAGCCAGTGGATACTGACATTTAGTGCATTGATCTTTTTAGTAGATAGAAAATGGATTCCTGTGATAATTGTCTTAGGTACGGGACTAACGATGGGATTCATTACACATTATGAGGCTAGATACTGGATAGCGGCACGCCCTGCATATATTTTACTTTCTGCACTAACGGTTACGAGAATAATGGAATATTTGAGGGGTAAAAAAATTGAAATTAGTAAAAGAAGGGTATGTGCACTAGGTGGTGTGTTCTTTCTTTTTGTTCTGAATGAGATGATGATATTTAGAGGTTATTAATCCATGATATTGATAACAAATATGGAAGAAACTAAAACACAATTCTGATTAATAAGACTTTCAATAAATATTTAAATGATCAAGATTCCAAATTGCCTAAAAATCCATTTTAAAAAGGGATTATATTCTTTAATATTCAGCGTTACCGGGCGTTGCAACTCAAAGTGTTTAATGTGTTATTATTGGCAGGAAATTGATGAAAGTAGTAAAGAGCAAGAACTTAGTATTGACGAGATTACTCAAATTGCAAAAAAACTAGGAAGATTCTTTATTCTTTTTCTAACAGGTGGAGAAACTACCCTCCGAGAAGATCTTCCTGAGATTTGTAGTATCTTCCGAGAAAAAAATAATATTTCAAGTATTTTTTTACCAACAAATGGATTAAATCCTAATCAAATAGTCCGGGTTATTCGAGAAATTGCTCAATTATGCCCAAGCACTTCAATTAGTGTTCTATTACCACTCGAAGGTAAGCCCAAAATTAACGATTCTATCAGGGGAGTCAATGGGGCCTTTGAGTGTACACTTGAGTCAATAAAGAAACTTAACGAATTAAAAAAACTATATCCAAAAATCTCGGTGGCCGTAAATACCGTGATTTCAAACAAAAACATTAAATCATTCTTACCTCTGCGAGAATATGTATTTAATGAACTCGGTGTAGATATGCATAGCTTTTCACCAGTAAGAGGTGTTCCCCGTAATAGTGAAGTGCAGCCACCTGATTATAAAGAATGGACAGAACTTTGTTGTGAAATGGAAAAATATTATCATGGTTATCTGGAAAAAAGATCCTCAGGATGGAAAAACATCTTAGCATCTAATACCTGGCGTTATCATAATAGGTTAATAGGGAAAATACTCAAAAACAACAGTCAACCATTCAAATGTTTAGCTGGTGAGAGAATTGCTGTTCTTGAATGGGATGGTAGGATAAGGCTATGCGAGCTGACTCCTGTTATTGGGAATGTTAGAAACATGGATTATGATTTGTTAAGAGTTCTAAAAACACCAAAAGCAATGGAGCAGAAATCAAACCTAGGCAAATGTACATGTACTCATGCCTGTTTTCTGGGATCCAGCCTTCCTTATTATCCACTGAAATTTCTACGTAGTTATTTACCATGAATTACGTTCCTAAAATATCTGTTGCTATTGTTGTTTATAATGCAGAGCCATTTATAGAAAATTGTATCAGCTCCGTACTAAATCAATCCTATCAAAACTTTGAGATTATCATTTCCGATGATAATTCAAATGACAGGACTAAGGAAATAATAAAGTCGTTTAAAGATAAGAGGATAAAATTAATAGAAAATGAAAAGCGTAATTTTATATCTGGAAATCGTAATATAGCAATGAAAGCAGTAAAAGGGGAATATGTTTTTTTTACAGATGCCGATTGTGTTGTTAACCGTTATTGGCTTGAAGAAGGGCTAAGGACATTGCAAATGGAAGGTGTAATAGGGGTTAGAGGACATACAATATATGAGCATGCCTTTCCAACCATTGCCGATAGAGTAACAATATTTGATAAAATGTCGAATCATTATGCAACTTGTAATATTGCGTATATCAGAAAACACCTGGAAGCTATAGGAAATTTTGATCCTTTATTGAAGTATGGAAGGGAAGATACAGATGTTGCAATGAAGCTTTTGAAAATTGGTAAAATAACATACTCGGGTGATATGATAGTGCTTCATCGGAAACGTCCCTGGAAGTTTTCCAGAAATATTGGGTATAGTGATCTTTATTCCGATTCAGAAGTATTATTTTTGAAACGCTACCCTGAATATCAAACAGGTATAAAATTAGGAAAACTGAGAATAATAAATCCTTTGGTATGGTGTTGTATATTTTTTCCTCTTTTATTGCTTCTTTATTTTCGTATAAGTCGTCCCCATCACTTAATATTACTGCCTCTACGTTGGTTTAAATTCGTTACCCAAAAATACGTTCTTATTAGAGCCTCTATACGGGAGAAGGTATTAATATTTTGAAATGATATGGTTAGTACATTTTAGAATAAATGACGCACTATTTGCTGCTTCTAAAATATAAAAGTCATGTTCCTAGACCAATATCGAAAGCCTTATAATATTGCATTTGTCAGTGCTATCCCGTTTATTGGTGGAGCGGAAATAAGCACACTTCTTTTATTAAAATATCTTGATAGGGAAAAGTTAAATCCTATTTGTATCATTCCTGATTTAGGTATATTATCAGATCGGCTAAAAAATTTGGGTGTTAAATATGTTGTAATGACACTAGAACAAATAAAACTTCCATTTCCATATTCGTATTTTAAAACGGTTTGGAATTTATCTAAATTTATTAAAAAAAATGAGATTGATCTTCTAGTCTGTACTCATCAACTTTGTAACCAGTACAGCCTTCCAGCCGCGAAGTTGAATCGTATTCCTATAGTTTGCCATACGAGAAACCT
>Ga0075800_1008_pt2 | contig 27342 bp, 28 predicted proteins | sample RifGroC2_FD_68451 | JGI IMG/M metagenome (GOLD analysis project Ga0075800, IMG submission 68451) | Microgenomates (Gottesmanbacteria) bacterium GW2011_GWC2_39_8
CTTGCCGGACTCGGAACAGGTGTGATCATGCCGGATACCAAATATGAAGATGTGGGAGTCATTACTGTCGGGCCTTTCAAATTTCCCAATTGGTATTTCATCCAATACGGAAAAAAAGATGGTATGGTAGACGTAGTGACAGCTCTCAAAAGGTCCAATGACATTTTCTTTTATAAAGTCGGAGAAGGTTTGGGGATAGATAAACTTGCCAGTTGGTCAAGGAAGTTGGGAATGGGAAAAGCTTTGGGACTCGATATCTCCGGAGAAGCAAAAGGACTGGTACCCGACGAGAACTGGAAAAAGAAAAATAGAGGTGAAGGCTGGTACCTGGGAGACACTTATCATTTGGCTATCGGGCAAGGGGATTTACTTGCCACTCCGCTCCAGGTAAATTTCTGGACGAATGTTGTTGCCAGTGACGGATATTTATGCAAGCCAACAGTACTTAACCTAGAACCTAGAACCAAGAATCAAGAACAGTTAAACCTAGAACCAAGAATCAAGAACTTAGAACCAAAATGTGTTGATTTGGGACTGAAGAAAGAAGATATAGATTTGGTAAAAAAGGGCATGATCCAGGCTTGCAGTCCGGCGTCTTCTGAAGAAGGGGTAGGGGGGACAGGGTGGCCATTGTTTAACTTTAAAATTGAAAATGTAAAATGGAAAATTGATAACGTGGATTTTCTGGAAACTGCGGAGGCTACTATTTCCGGAAAACCGATTGTCGAAGTAAAAACTGCTTGTAAGACAGGAACTGCAGAATACGGTGATCCGAAAGGGAAAACTCATGCATGGTTTACAGACTTTGCACCTGCAGAAAATCCACAGTTAACCGTGACAGTTTTATACGAAGGCGGGGGAGAAGGAAGCTCTGATGCAGGACCCATTGCAAAAGAGATTTTGAAGACGTGGTTTGAGAAATAAAATTAAAAATTAAAAATTAAAAATTAAAATGAGAATATAATGGGAAAGAAAAAAAATGTAATTTTATTTTTGTTTTTTATTTCTGTTTTTTTCTTCTTTTTTCTTCCCCCACTTGATACTGATCTTGGGTGGTTGCTTCGATATGGAGAACATTTTTGGAAGACGGGGGAAATATTAAAAACTAATACTTTTACAGTATTAAACCCCAATTATCACTGGCCAAACTCCTATTTTTTGTATGAGGCATTAATTTACCCAATATACCATACTCTAGGCTTCTGGGGGTTGTCATTACTATCGTCTATAGTTTACATTTCTATATTCTATTTACTATATCTTCTGACGAAAAGGAATCTGGCAGTGGTATTTCTTTCTTTCCCTATAGTGGTGTATATTTCCTGGGTCGTTTTTTTCTTCGGGCTCCGAGCGCAGGTATTTTCGCTCCTTTATTTTTTAATCCTTCTTCTATTGTTGACATTTAATAACGTGGGGAAAGCCAGTACGCCAACGGGATTGCTTAGTGTGGCTCGCAATGACTACCTTATCCCGTTACTTTTTATTCTTTGGACAAATACTCATGGAGCATTTGTCTACGGACTTGCCGTTGTGGGGATTTGGGGGATTCTTAATCAGAAAATAGTGAAATTAAGGGTGGGATTGTTATTATTACTTTCTTTTTTCGCGACACTTGTGAGTCCCTACGGTTTGTCTATTTACTCAGAAGAAATCAGACATATGGTTGTTCCATTAAAAACTTTGATTGCAGAATGGACTACTCCTTCTTTGTTTATAGCCGGAGTTGTTATCATCATTACAATATTTTCTATTTTTAAAATATTATTAATCTATAAAGAACGGAAACTCACCCGGGAGCACCTATTTTATTTTATCCTTCTTTTACTATTTGCATTGTTGTCTCTATCTGCAGAACGGAATTTGCCTTATTTTGCCTTTATTTCGGTGATTTATCTGGGACATGTCTTCTCCGGGGATAATCGATTTTTTTCTTCATTAAATAAAATTTTCTTCCCCTTTCTCATATTGCTGTTGTTTGTTTCCGTAAACTACGGTTTACTAAATACAGTAAGGATAAATAGCAGTTGGAATAATTATTGTAATGCTTATTATCCGTATCCCTACAGAGCAGTCAAATTTCTTCAGAAAGAAAAAAAGGGAAACGTATTTAACGCTTACGAATGGGGAGGATTTCTCGAGTGGCAGTTGCCGAATTTTATATATTTCGTAGACGGCAGGATGCCGGCTTGGCCGACCCCGGAAGGGAAAAGTCCCTATACAATATATTTGGAAGTTATGCAAACCAAAACAGGCTGGAATGAAACATTAAGCCGTTACAAAATAGATTATGTATTTATCCGGCCCGGTACTTTTTTGGATTTGGAGTTGTCAAAAGGAAATAGTAAGTGGAAGGAGATTTACAGGGATCAGATAAGCGTAATTTATCAGGAATCTAATATTTAATTCTCAATTTACAATTTCCAATTTAATAAATGTTTAAAAATTTTAATAATTGAAAATTTAATGAAAATTGAGAATTGAATATTATGGTAGATATATTCTCAAAATATTCTCAAAAAAATTCCTGAGGGAAAACCATTTTTCTCCGATTACTTTTCCTATGTTTACCGGAGTGGGGGAAGGAGTCGGAATCAAAGTAGGCAGAGTGTCGGGTAAAGTGACTATTTTTTGGTAAATGACGACTGATGTAGGGATGGTTCGCGGCATAGTGGGGGAAGGAATTATTTGAGTGGGAATAGGAGTAACAGTCGGATAAAATGCAGTGGGTATAATTGGAAGAGGTGTGGTACTCGGAGGTATATTCGTAACCGGTTTAACTGGCATTGTAGGCAGAAAAACTGCTCTTCCCTGACCGATATAATCAGTCAACCAATCGGCAATAGGATCCAGGTTAAAAGAACTCCAGTGACTGTCTCCTATTTGAAAAAGAGTAGTTCCCAAAACATAAGAGTCATGTTTTAACTCATTGTCATACCACTTAAGCCATTCTATGTACCTTTCCCTGTTTCCTCTTCCGCCATGGTCCCCATTCCATCCGTCTTTTTTGGGATCACCTTTATCGTCTACCCCTCCTTCCGTCAAAACTATAGGGAGATTTGCCAGTTCCGGATGGTTATTTTTCAGCCAATTATTTACATCTCTGTATCTGAGAGATGTAAACAGTTCTGCCTCGGGATCTGTAGTATATTCCAGAGTGTACCCATGCATACTGAGTATCCCTCCTGTTTCTTTAATCTTTTGGAGTGCCGGTACAAATCCTTCCAGATTATTCACATCAGGATGTCCTACATAAATTTCTCCGACATTTGGTCTAAAGCCTCCTTCGGAAATCAGTTCGGCCAGTCTCGCCCAAAAACGTCCGAACCATTCAGATCCTCCGGGCTCATCTATATCCGGTGTGTTTTCATTACCATTTGTTCCGCTTAAATAATCAATGAGTCTCCTGTCACCGGGTGATAATTTGTTCACGGCAGGTTTGAGAGCGCCTTTCCAGAAACGTTCAGCCGATTCTACGGGATCATCAGTCATGCTGTAACGTATACCCGCTCCTTCATATACTCTCATGATGACAATTCCTTCCGGATAAGTTCTTTTATAATCACGTACAAGTTGGATCGCTTCCCGGTTGCTTTGCGGGTCCATGACTTTGATGACTCTGGGGCCTGCCGCCACTACTTTTTTTGCCTCTTGTGATATACCCAGAGCAAATACTCCGAGTTTGCTGTCCGAAACCGAATTTTGAGGCGACTGACCTTTGGAAATAAATGTATGGGTAATTTGTATAGCTGACAGGAGGAAGGGCAACGAGAGAAGAAAAAACAGTAATAAAAAAGCAGCACGAGTCTTTTTGTGCTTATAATACTTTTTCCTTTTCATTTTAAAGATTTTTTAATTTTTAATTTTTAAATTAATTACGGCAGGTACAACTTTAGAAAATTTTCAAGAAGAAGTTTAAAACCCAGCCATTTTATTTTGACTATCTTCATAACCGGTACCTTTGTAGGTGTGGGAGTCGGGATAAGAGTGGGAACAGGAGTTGCCGTAATTTTAATTTCGTAGATAGTAATTTTCGGAGATGCTATTGTAGGTTTGGGAGAAGGAGACGGTTGTGAAATAACTCTTGTGGGAGAAGGTGGGAAAGAAGTGGGTGCAGGTGTAGCCGGAACGGGAGTAGCACTGGATACCGGAACCGGAGTATAGCTTCCTTGTCCGGATATAGCTGAAGACTGCTGCCACCAATCTTTTCTCGCTCTGGGATCCATCCAGTCTCCCGAGTCTCGTATAGCAATTCTGATATCCGAACCATTTCCGTATCCTATGACTTGTCCGGGTTTGAGCACAGGCATGACGGTTCTGCCTCCTGCATTATCGCTGTTATAACTGGTAAGCAGATTTGGGTCAACACAAAAATTATCAAGGTGTATAAAATATCCATCGCTGGGGTGTTCGCCTAAACCATGTACCAAAGTAGCCTGTGTTTGTGTTGCGTAGATAAGCATGAGGACATTTCCTCCTCCGATTTCCCTTCCGGCTTTGGGAGCTACAATGTTTTCTCCTGGAGATGTCGCTATGCCTATAAGATTTACCGGCCACCTTTCTTCTATTACTTTGGTCCCCGCTTTATAGACTTTGTATGTTTTTACTATGACGGGAGTATGCGAAAACATTGTTCCCAGACTAGGAGGCATGACAGGATCGGTGTCGCCTCCATAATCCACCAGGTCTGTTTTTTCATTTACTTCAGTGTAACCTCTGGTGCTTAAATTTATTTCAGTATTTTGTTCGACATTCCCGGCTCTCGGATAATCACTTACTACATGCAGGTGATCATAATTTTGGGTTGAAGTGGATGGACAGGTATAAGACTCCGCTTTTGAGGTAAAATTTTTGGTAGTTTGGACAGCAAGTACTGCAAGAAAAATAAAAAATAATAATATAGCCAAAACCAGAATTGGCAAAAATTTATTCAGCTTCTTCTTTTTGGAGATGCTCTTTTTCATAAGAATAATTATAGTCTAACATAAAGAGGATTATCCAGGTAAATATGGTTACCACTTTATAAAGCAGGGGATGCGTGAGTTTGTCCTTTGAAATCACGGTATGGCGCTTTGGGGTCCCATTTCCAGTTGTTTATGGGAACCTCCAGTTTGCCAAAACCTTCGGGCACATCGACAATGTATTTGAATGTGGCTGCAGTACCGGATAGGACAGATTTGAGTTTGGAGACTATTTCTATTTCTTTTTCAAAAGGGATGGTGAAATGTTTGGCCCAAGGGACCGGGTCGCAGCGGAAGAGATAATAAGGGCGGACTCTGATTTTGGCCAATTTATTGAAAAGTTCGTATAAAGTATCGAAATCATCATTTACTCCGGCTAGAAAAACAGATTGACTCATCACTGTGGCCATACATTCATGCCGGAAGCGGTCGAGAACTTCGATCGTTTTATCCGTCAGTTCAGCAGGATGGTTGATATGTACCATGATATATGGGTCTTTAATTTGTTTGATTGACTCAATAGTTTGATCAGTGACTGCATAAGGATTGTGCACCGGAAGTCGGGATCCGATTCTGACAATATCCAGAGTTTTTATTTTTGAAAGTTCCTGTAAAGCGTATCTGAGTATCGGAGGCGGAGAAGCCAGAGGATCTCCTCCTGACAGTATTATTTCATTAATTTCGGGGTGCGATTTTATATATTTGATGACATTATTTATCTCAAGAGTCGTGAGCGATGGCTTGTCTGTCCCTACAATTCTTCCTCTGGTACAAAACCGGCAGTAGCTGGCGCATTTGAAGGTCAGTGTGAAAAGGGCCCGACCTTTGATTTTCCCGTCTTTGGTTCCGGAATATTTATAGACCAAACCGGGAACCACCTGATGTTCTTCTTCGATTAATGGATCATTTGTGATAAATCCGAGCTCCTTATCTTCCAGATCTTTGTTTGCAATAAATTGCAGACCGATAGGGCCCGACGGTCCGCCAGTTTCATTTATCAGTTTTTGAAGATGCGGGGAAGCGATATTGGGAAGTCCTTTGTTCTGGGAATACGCCTTTTTGACTTTACCTTCATCGTCCGGAAAATTTAATTTATCTTCCTGTGAGTCGTTGGAGAGGAGCGGATCAGGTTTCATGTATTTTTATAATTTAAAAATTAAAAATTAAAATTAAAAATTAATAAAAATTAAAAAGTCAAAATGTAAAATTAAGGTGAAAAAATAACTGATATTTAATCCTAAGATTTACACAAAATTTGTCAAGTACCATTCCCACCCTCCAGGTGGGTTAGCTAGACACCTTCTGTATTGTTTATATTTTTTAGATGTCATAAGATAAATTTATGGCAAGTAACAGAAATTTGGTTTTATCTACAGGAGAAATTTACCACGTCTTTAACCGGGGCGTAGAAAGAAGAACAATTTTTTCGAATAAGTATGATTTTGACCGGGCTCTCGAGACGATAAACTTTTATCGATTTTCTGATCTTCCCATCCGCTACTCTCACTACATGAGACTGGATAACAGAAGAAAAGAAGAAGTATTTAAAGCAATAAATGTCACGGAAGTCTCTATACTAGCCTTTTGCCTCATGCCAAATCATTTCCATTTTGTGCTCAGGCAGGAAAAAGATAAAGGAATTTCTACATTTATCAGTAATTTTTCAAACAGCTACAGTAAATATTTTAATACAAAAAACGATAGAGTCGGCCCGCTTCTTCAGGGAATATTTAAAGCGGTCAGAGTAGAAACAGATGAGCAGTTAATACACTTGAGTCGTTATGTCCATTTAAATCCCGTGGCTTCATATCTTATAAAAGATAATTTGTTGGAAAAATACGAGTGGTCGTCATTGCCTGAATATTTGGGTTTAGTTGAAAGAAGTATATCAGAGCCTCAATTGGTGATGGGGCAATTTAAGAATAAACAGGAATATATGGTTTTTGTCCGGGATCAAATAAATTATGCAAAACAACTGGAATCTATAAAACATCTGATAATGGAGTAGGTGTCTAGCTAACCCACCTGGAGGGTGGGTAAAAATAGATATGAATTCTTCTAAAGACAGAATATATTGGCTGGGGTTTTCGGCATTTCCGGGGATCGGGCCTCTCAGGTTTAAATTATTACTGGGTTATTTCAAGACAGCAGAGAATATTTGGAAAGCCAGTAGTGAAAAGTTACTCAAAGTCGGACTCGGTCCCAAACTTACTTCCAAATTTTGTGCATTCCGAAGAGAATTTGAGCTTGAAAAGTATCAGGAAGACCTGGATAAAAAAAGTGTTCACTACCTCATATTAACAGACGAAAAGTACCCCAAACTACTCCGTCAAATCAAGGATGCTCCTTTTGTACTTTATATAAAAGGCAAGAAAACCGGGGAGTGGGACATTTCAAAAACTATCGGTGTAGTAGGTACCCGAAAAGTGACGGGTTACGGAAAAGAGGTAACGCAAAGATTAACAAGAGAACTAGTAAACTACGGTTTCACTATAGTTTCCGGAATGGCATTGGGTGTAGATGCTGTGGCTCACGAAACTGCCCTAACCTCTGGCAGTAAGACCATCGCAGTGCTAGGAAGCGGGGTAGACCTTGTTTATCCGCCTTCCAATAAATATATTTATGACCATATAGTAGACGGAGGTGGGGCGGTGGTTTCGGAATTTCCCCTGGGGATGTTTACGGACAAGGGATTATTCCCTTCCAGAAACAGGATCATCAGCGGATTGTCTTTGGGAGTTTTAGTTACGGAAGGGGCAGAGGACAGCGGATCACTGATCACCGCGTCATACGCTGCCGAGCAGGGGAGAGAGGTGTTTGCAGTGCCCGGTCCTATTACTTCTTATTTATCCAAAGGGCCTACGAAGCTTATCAGGGCGGGTGCGAAGTTGGTGGAGAGCGCGGAAGACATTATGGAGGAACTGAATATAAAAGCTTCAAAGACACAAAGATGCAAAGACACAAAAAAAATTAAAGGGGATACACAGGAAGAAGAAAAAATATTGAAGCTTTTGGAAAATGAGGGGTTGACGGGAGATGAGATAATAAGATTGATGGCACTGGACAGCTCCAAAACAAACAGTCTCTTGACAATGATGGAGGTAAAGGGAATGATTAAGTGTGTGGAAGGCAGATACCAAATTACAATTTAAAAATTAAAAATAAAAAATAAAAATTTAGACCTAATATCTCCTGTAATTTTCCATTTTAATTTTTCCATTTTACATTTATATGACACTTATAATAGTCGAGTCGCCAACTAAGGCCAAAACTCTTTCCCGTTTTCTCGGGAAGGATTATCAGATAGAGGCAACGCTTGGGCATATACGGGATTTACCTAAGGGCAGTTTGGGTATAGACGTGGACCATGATTTCCAGCCTTCTTATGAACTGCTTTCAGACAGAAAAAAAAGAGTCACGGAACTCAAAAGACTTGCCAAAGCCACGGACAGGATCATACTGGCTACGGATCCGGACCGTGAAGGAGAAGCAATCGCTTATCACGTGGAGCACGTGATAAGCTCAAATTCAAAAATCCAAAATCCAAAATCAAAAATGGAAAGGATTGTCTTTCATGAAATTACTGAGACGGCGATAAAAGATGCTTTGGCGCATCCGAGAAGTATTGATTTACAGTTGGTTGATGCCCAGCAAGCAAGACGCGTGCTGGACCGACTGGTGGGTTACAAACTTTCCCCGCTTCTTTGGAATAAACTCGGGAAAAGATGGCTTTCAGCAGGCCGGGTGCAATCTGTGGCGGTCCGGGTGATAGTGGAAAGGGAAAGGGAAATTCAGGCTTTCAAGAGTGTAGAGTACTGGATCATTAATGTTGAATTATCAAAGCTTCAAAGAAGCAAAGACACAAAGACACAAAGAGAAGATAAAAATTTCAATGCAAAGCTCAGCAAGATAAATAACGAGAAGGTGGAGGTGGGGAATAAGGAACAGGCGGATGGGATTATAGGGGATTTGGAAAAGGCGGATTATAAAGTGGTAAATATTGAGACCAAAGAAGTTCGCCGTTTCCCATCCCCTCCGTTTACTACCTCGACTTTACAGCAAACCGCATCCAATAAATTCAGTTGGAGTGCCAGGCGTACTATGCAAACGGCACAGAAATTGTACGAAGAGGGTTTCATTACATACCACAGGACGGATTCGACGAATTTATCCAATGATTCCATAGCTATGGTTCGTGACTTTATTACAAAAGAGTACGGACCTAAATATCTTCCCGCCGCTCCGAAATTATACAAGACCAAATCCAAAGTAGCTCAGGAAGCACATGAGGCGATCCGGCCTACAAAGCTGGATAAATCCAGAGAAGAAGAAGTGACGGCAAGTCTTGGGAGGGAAGGATACAAACTTTATGAACTGATTGCCAAAAGATTTATCGCCTGCCAGATGAATGAAGCCTTGTTTGAACAGACGGGGATTGATATAGAAGCTACTGCTTCCAAAGATCCCTCGATCCGTCAGCCGACGGACTTCGGGATGACGGGATCATATTTACTTCGGGCAGGGGGACAGAGGATGGTATTTGATGGATTTACCCGCGTTTATGAAATCGCAAACGGGGATAAAGAAGAGGAAAATGCGGATATACCAAAGCTTGTACAGGGCGAGGATTTGAGCTTTGTGAATGTAGTTCCCGAACAGAAATTTACAGAACCGCCACCCAGATACAATGAAGCCTCGCTTATCAAGATATTGGAAGAAAAGGGGATAGGACGGCCATCTACTTATGCCCCTATCATTTCCACCATTCAGGACAGGCGCTATGTGGAGAAGATAGAAAGAGCATTCCATCCGACTGACCTGGGTTTTGCCGTGAATGATTTCCTGGTCAAATATTTCCCAGTAATTTTTGATATTTCCTTTACAGCCAAAATGGAAGATAATTTGGACGAGATAGCCAACGGTAAAATTCCCTGGGTGCCTGTGATTAAAGAGTTTTATGATCCAATGAGCAGCCAGATAGAAAAGGTGCAAAAGGAAGTGAAGAAAGTCGAGGTCTCTTATGGAGAAACTGATGAAAAGTGCCAGCTATGCGGAGCTCCGATGATAGTCAGGATGTCGAGATTTGGTAAATTTCTAGCCTGCACCAGGTTTCCTGAATGTAAATATAAAAAATCGATTGTTCAGACTACCGGAATTAAATGTCCCAAGTGCGGGGGAGACGTTATAGTGAAAAAAACCAGAAGAGGTAAAAGTTTTTATGGTTGTGCCAATTATCCCAAGTGCGATTTTGCTGCGTGGAAGAAAAGTGATATTGTTAAAGTATGAGTATAAATCAAAAGTTAAAAATTAAAAATAAAAAATACAAATCAAAAATAAAAAATAAATCCACTTTTAACTTTTTACTTGCACTTTTGACATTTGCCTTTTGCCTTTTGCCTTTTACTACAGAAGTTTTTGCTGCATCAGATTCCAACTCTTTCGAATCGTTTTTTTCTGTCTCAGTTTAAATCAGGACTTATCGATCAGAATGTGCCTTTGAGCGTAGGGCAGAATTTAACTGTATTATCTGATAATTCTATACAAAAGAATTCCGGTCCAAATGTAAAAGGAGCGGCTACTTCAGTCCTTTCTGAATCAGCAAGTTATTATACCTGGGGAGGAGGGTTGGAGACACCGGGAGTCATCTCTGCAGATCTTGCCCAAAAAGAATATAATCCTTTTGCCGATTTCTGGAACAATCTATTCGGACAGGCTTTTTTCAATAAAGCGGAAAAAGAAGCCAAAGATAAATTTTTGGGAGCAGCACTTCCTCTGGGTGTGGGTGATATTAAAGAAGGAAATGCTCAAAAAGACGCATTAAAACTCCGGCAGCAGGCGGAAACACCACTGGTTTTGGAAAATTTCGTACCGGAAGTATCCGGCAGCAATATCAACCAAAACCTTGTCTCCAAGAATCTCACGATATCAAGTGATCCCGCAATTCAAATACCCACTTTCATGGATAATTCATACGTATTAGATGCTGAAAATATGGAAAAAGTAAAAGAAAAGGTGAAAAAAAGCTGGCCGAATTCCGAGATAAATAATTGGCAGAATCTTGAAAAAAAAGCGGCAGAAAAAGGATTTAATCCGGCATTTGTCCTGGCTCTCTGGATAGAAGAGAGCGGGGGGTCCGCTTATGGTGATTTTAAAGAAGTCGGAGGGGTTTGGGATCTGGGGTGCAGGTATGGCAGTGACAGAAAACAGATGCCGAAGAATGATCTGGATGGGCAGATTGATTGTCTGGTAAATAAATCTTATCTGGATTCTACCGATTATCAGAAATTTATATGCAGCTATTCGGGAGAAGGAAACCAGCCATGTACCTTCAAAAATAACCCTAACTTTCCGAAAAATCTCCGTAAATGGTATGAATGTATAGTGGATAATTCATCTTGTAAATAACATTAATTGATATATAATCGTTCCGTATGGGAGTAGAATCAGAAGAATCAAGAACAGAAGAAAGTAGTGGTTATGGTCATGGTTCATCTGTGTTAGCAATATTAGGGGGATTGGAGTTAGATAGGCAAATATTGAGAATAATTCCAAAAGATAAACATGGGCCAGTCCGTAATAGAATTAAATCAGAACAAATGAGATTAGCAAAGATTAGAGAACGAAGAAGGATCAGTAGACGAGAATAATTAAAATAATAAGCCAGTGTTTGCGGCTTTGATTTTATTTGTTATAATGAAGTCGTGTACGACAACTCAAATAACTTGGGGAAAATACTGGTAATATTGGGAAGCCTGATTTTAGTCGGCGGGGGAACATATTTTTTCATGACCAGAAATAAAACTTTTGTGTCTCCTCTTCCTTCGGAAAATACAGTAAAAGTTATTTTTATTACACAGACTCCGACAGCCGAGCCTTCGCTTTCTTCCACTCCATCGGCTACCCCAAGAATACTTAAAAGAAGATCTACTCCCACTCCTTCAGCTTCAGCATCAGCTACTCCCAAAGTCAGTCCGACTGTCAAGCCAACAGTTAAACTTTCGCCAACCGGAGAATAAATAATGCCAAGTATTTTATCCTCATTTGATACTAATTTATTTCTTTTAATTAACCATTTGCCTCATAATTATTTATTTAATTCCATAAATTTACTCTTTTCGGCAGTCGGCTATTTCGGAATCATATTCTTCGTTTTTTCCCTTCCACTGCTCTTCCTTGAAGAAAGGAAAGACAAAAGATTTGTAGTCTATTTGCTGACTGCCTTTATTCTGGTTTCAGTCGCAAACTCTCTTTTCCTGAAAAAGTTAATAAAAAGGTCCAGGCCAAATACTGCGTTAACTGAGACTATCAATGTAGGAAATGAAGACACGGGAAAAAATGACTATTCCTTTCCTTCCACTCATGCCGCGTTTGCTTTCGCGGGAGCTTATATATTAACAAGAGAAGACAAGAAGAGATGGAAAATCTGGTATCTGGCTGCTCTTTTTATAGCTTTTTCGAGAATCTATCTGGGGAAACATTACCCCTTGGATATATTTGGAGGTGCAATTGTCGGGACTTTTTTGGGTTGGTTGTCTATAAAAATTGGAAAAAGAGCTGGTGTAGCTAACCCGGGTAAAAAATAAAAAAAATTAGTCTCTCTTTTTCTGTTCCTGGGAAGTTTCCGGAGGGATTTGTTCAGGACTATTTCCCCGGGGTTCAATTTCTTTGAGTGCGTCTTTTGGTTGTTCTTTTCTGTCTTCGATTCTAGTTTCGGGAAAAATCTTTTCTCCGGAATCAATTTGTTTGTCAGGCGTGATCTTTTCCCGGGAATTCGTTTTCGGAAAACCGGGACACTCGTTTGCATGTTCTTTGCAGTAATTTCGGCATTCTTCATCAGTTCTGCATCCTCCCGGTCCTAAATATGGCTTATTATTATCCTTTTTTTCCTTTTCTTTTATGCCCATTTTGGAATAGGGAAGCGATTGGTCATTGGCATTAAAAGCATTCTCCAGTCCCGGGTTATCTGTATTTTTCGCAAAACCTTTGCACTGATCAGGATGCTCACTGCAATAATTTTTACACGATATTTCCGAATCACATCCTCCGGGTCCGGAAATTGGCAATTTTGAATTTGCAGATGGACTGGGGTTTGGTCCACGATTTTCGTCATTGGGGAATTGACCTTTGAATTTGGCGCATTCCTCAAAATTTTTCTCTTCGCTGCAATATGATTTACAACTTTCTTCATCTCCACAACTACCTGGGGTTTTGGGTATCTCATTTCCGTTTTTGGGTCCCTTCATTCCATATTTTTTCACTGCATTTATGCACTGGTTGCGGTTGTTCGGGTTGTCACAAAGTTTTTTGCAGCTTTCTTCAGAACTGCAACCCAGATCATCCATCATTTGTTTGAATTTTTCTGATGGAGCTCCGTTTGATTCTTTTCTTTCCAATCCGTGTTTTTTCCCGATGGCCATACATTTTTCCCTGTTTTCTTCTTTCTCGCATATGGCTTTACAGCTTGATTCACTGTCGCATCCCAATGCTTCTTTTGCCTCATTTACCATTTCTGCAACTTTCCCCCTGGGAGGAGGAGTTTTGAGATTATGTTTCTCGGCAAATGAGGAACATTTGCTGAAATTTTCAGACTGACTGCAGAGATCCCGGCAGGATTTTTCGGAATCACAACCCAGTTCTGTTTTGGCGTCGGTAATCAGCTTATCTTTATCTACTCTTTCGGGGATTTCTGTCTTTGACTGCTCAGGAGTAAGTCCGTGTTTCTGGGCAAAGTCGGTGCATTTGGCGGTATTTGCAGTATCATTACAATACGTATAGCATTCACCGAAACTTTTGCAGTTATCCAGTTCCGCTATGGGAAAAGTGATAGCGGTCGTCTGTTCTCCCAATACCTTCGGCATCACATATTTACCATATGACCAGCAGGCGGGAGTGTTTGAGGGAATTTGACAGTAGAAAGAACACTCCTTTTGGTCTCTGCAGTTACCGAGTTCCGGGATAGGGAAACGGGTTTGAGCGTGCACTACCCGAGGATTCAAAATCAAAAGGTAAAAGGCAAAGGTCAAAAGTGCAAGTAAAAAGTTAAAAGTATAAAAGCTTTTGAATTTTGATTTGAATTTTTGAATTTTAACTTTTGAATTTTTATTTATCATTGTTTCAGTTTCTCGAAAGGATTTTGGTAAGTCTGGTTGCTTTTCGTATTATCCAGTGCCTGGAACGGGTTTTGGTATGCCGTTGGACTGGAAGTTTCAGTTTCGAAGGGGTTTTCATAAGAGTTGCCAGCGGATGGAGTCGGGATGTTCGCAAAAGGATTTTCGTATGTTTGATTAAAAGGATTAGTATATTTGGTTTCGTTTTTTTTATTATTTTCCGTGTACAAATAAGCTGACAAGCCTCCCACAGTAACCAATAAAATAATAAATAATGGAATGAGAAATATACTTAAATTCAGCTTAGACTGCGGGGGAGGCGCGTTGGGACTCACGATGACGTTTGGATTGGAATTTGCCGTTGGGGATACAGGTTGAGGATTTGTAACATGTGAGACAGTAGCGTCTTGAACAGAGTCCATACATATAAGCTAAATGAAAAATAATATGATGTCAAGTAAAATTATTCATAAATTTCATGGGCTCCAATATCAAGAAAAAGAACTTTAGTAGTTCCTATGAACCGGAAAGTCCACAGAAAAGGACCAGTAATCGGAGAGTTTTCCTGTAAGTTTATGAGTTTTCAGACCGGGAAGAGAGGGGTATTGGCTGATTTTGTTAAGGCAGAGAAAAGGAGGAGGTGTAGTCTTATTCCACCCGTCGGGTGGTAGAATTCATTATTTGGGGGACGTTACTTTCAATAATAATTTCTTTTGTGAGCGGTTATCTGATTTATAGAATTGTTTTAATCAGGTTAAGGTAGGGAAGTTCTGCCTATATAATAATAGCGATTAAGCGCTTTGGATTGCCACAATTTGCTAAACGTCTATTATAGAGATATAATTGCGATAATGGGTGACAGAATCAAAATCTTTTATGGAAGACGAGGTGCAACTGAGCTGGCTCTTTTTAGAGTTCCTAGATATGCTCATGAAATAGGAGTAAGGACAAGAAGAGATGGGAGTTTAGTAATTAGGAATGAGAAGAAAACAAAAAGACGTTATACAGCGGAATTGCCCTTGAGAAAAGGAAAAGGAGGAGTTTGCCAATATGGTGAAACCTTGACCCCAGGAGGTACACTAGTATTTCGATTCCAAGTACCACAAAATAATCCGGCGTTGAAAATATAGAAGCGTATATTTGAAGGCTAAGAAAAAGATAGTGGCATTGATCATAAGAAGAATACCCTTTGTAATTCCGAAGAAATAGGAAGTAATAATTGCCAGAATAAAATCCATGAGGAAGAAAAAGACGGGCGAGGAAATTTTCCAAAATTTATTTACCAGTAAAACGAGAGAACTGTAGCTGCCGAAACTGAAACCGTTAACGATAATTATGCCAATCATACTTCCCCCGATAAGTCCCTGAAGAGATATTAATAATGCCCCCGAAAGAAAACCAGAGCTAGCCAATTGTTGTAAATTTAATAATTTTCTTGACATATCAATTAAAAAAGAAAGAAAAACATAACCATAAACTCCCTTTGCTCCAGCAGTTTTTCCGACGATTAAAAAATTTAATAGTAAGACTACGGTATTAATAATTATTAAAAAGTTCCGACAGAGATTCCCGTTAAATAATTGGTAACTAAAGCATAACCCGGGAAACCACCGCTGACGAGTTTCTATTGCCACGAAAGAAGATCGATGCTTAAGGCAAAAGGGATAAAACATAATGAGGAAATAAGAAAAGCTTTGAGTTTATTCATGTTTTTTCAACCAGTCGGTGATAGTTCCGGTTAATTCGTCAATTTTTCCCGCGAAATTATGACTGGTACCTTTTACGATATAAGTTTCTATATCTTCACTTGATGATCTTTCTTTAAGCATCTTCATCGCTTTTTCCTGGGGTATGCCCATTGCAAAATCAGTTTCGGCTACGACAGTAAAAATAGGGAGACTAATATTTTCGAAGTGTCTGAAAGGGATATGGGGTTGAGTGTAATTAAAACAATAAGTATTGGAATCGGGTCTAGTGTAATTCCAGAAAGTTTCGGCTGAAACTGGACAGTTACTCCAAAGTCTGATTGCCATAATTTCCTTCCCTCTTCCTTCATAAATCATCTTTTTGGCGAGTCCAGAAACCTCTTCCCAATGGGGAACTTCGGAATTTAAATGGAAAAGGATGTCGGAGGTAGAAATCAAAATTACTTTTGAGATGTCAGGATTTGGTTTGGTATCCAGATAATAACTGATTTTATGAGGACCAAGGGAATGTCCCTGCAAAATAATTTCCTTATATCCTAAATCCTTTACATAATTTAATACCCCGTTGATATCATGAACACAGTCTTCAATGATGTCGTATGCCGAACCTCCCAATACTGATGTAAATCCTGTAGCTGTTTTTTTAATAAGATCGGCAATATAATCATGTCCGCGGTTATTAAAAGTCAGAAAACTGTAACCGGTTTTCGGATAACTGTAACCCATTTCCAATACGAACTTATTCTGGACGAAATGTCCTTCTTTTCCATGTATATGGATAACGATTTTATCCGTTCCGTTTTTCGGTTCAAAGAGAAAAGAGTCCAACTCTATATTATCTGTAGAATATATTTTATGTGTGGTGATATTAATGTTTCTATCTTTCATATTTGTTAACAGATAAAATGGTGTCATCGCGAAGCCATGAAATGGCTGTGGCGATCCCCAACGGGATTGCTTCTCCGGCCGGCTGGCGGATCGCAATGACGATCTAAACTCTTCTATTACTTGAGCCAATTATTTATGACTTCCATTAATTTCTCTTCATGGCCCCAGTAACCGTGTCCAGATCCGGGAAGAATTTCTGCTTTAAATGATTTGCTCGCTGTTCTTTTTTTTAACTCATTTTTTGCCTGTTCTTTGTCGATTCCAATTGCAATATTATCTCCCTCAGGAAGCACTACAAGCATAGGTATTTTTATTTTATTAAAATGTATAAATTCGCGGGAAAGATTGCTGAAATTAAACTGCCACATGTTGGAATCTTCTTTGGCATAGTCCCAAAAGCTGTCGGCACTTATCGGTACATCCAGCCAGATTTTAGTTCCCATATACTGTTGTCCGCGTCTTCCTTCAATCATGGTTTCAGCCATATCCCTCCAATATTTCCAGTCTTTCACCTGGTTGTCCAACAGATGTATTACATCCATGGGGGAGAGAAGTATTGTTTTACTTATCCCGTGATTTTTTTCTGTGGAGAGAAAATAACAGGCTTTTAGTACCCCCAATGAATGTCCCTGTAAAATAATTTCTTCATATCCCTGTTTATTGAGATAATCAATTGCAGGTAAAATATCAAAAGATGATTCCTCAATGATATCAAAAGCAGAGCCCTTTTGGACGCGGTCAGTCCCGTTAATTTTAGATTTTACTACATCGGCAATATAATCATGTCCGCGGTTATTTACAGTGAAAAAAGCATACCCGTTTTCAGGATAGCTTCTGGCCATATAAGAAATAAAGTGGTTTTGCAGATAGTGGCCCGATATTCCATGAATATTGATAATTGCCCGATTGGTACCGCGTTTGGGCTCAAAAAGTACAGTATCGAGTTCCAAACCGTCTGGTGTATAGATTTTGTCAGGAGTGGTAATAATTTGGGTCATGAATAGGAGTAATTATATAGAATTTATTCTCGTCTTGCAAAGTTCCAGTAAAAGGGGAAAAGAGGAAAATCCATGAGACTCGGTAAAATGTTTTCCGCCTTTAATTATTATTGAACTGCTTTTTAATTTTTCGGCAAAGTCTTTCATTAAATTTCGAGGAACAAACGGGTCGTTATCTGAGTAGATAGTATAGGAGACGGGAACTAATTTATTTATTTTTTCAAAATCAAAATCTGATTTATAAAATGTTTTGTTCACTGTATCAAACTGCCACTGGGTGTTTAATTTCGTGAGAAACGGTGCAATGAAAATTGCGGAATCCAGTTGAAGATTATATTTTTCAACAAGGTGCAATATAAATAGAGAGCCCAGGGAATAGCCTACGAAACAAAGCTTATTGTTTGATTTTATTTGTGGGATTACTTCTTTTTCAAATTCATCAAACCATTTGTCAAGTTTTTGATTTTCAGAAATACCTTTAGGTCCGGCTAGTGAAATTTTATCCCAGTCATCGATAGGAAATTCAGGAACAATAACAGGTTGTCCCAAAGTTATTAAATTATTTTTGAGATAAGGAATCCAATTTTCTCCCGAACCTTTAAATGATCCGTGTAATAAAACGAATTGCATATTTATTAAATAATTTACTGTCATCGCGAAGCCACAAAGTGGCTGTGGCGATCCCCTTCAATTTCAGAATAATGGAGGGGATTGCTTCGCTTCGCTCGCAATGACATCTTACCTAATTTCTAATCCTGAAGTTATAGAGATTTATCCAATCCGTTATTATTTTAGCTAACTTAGCCTCAAAGCCAATGTAACTGTGCGGGGCACCGGGGATGATTTTGACGGATATACTTTTGGCTGATTTGGCTTTTTCTTTCATCAGTTTTGCGGCGGTTTTTACAGAGGGTTTCATGTACACGTCTGACCCTCCGAAGACTACGAGCAAAGGGCTTTTGGTTTTTTCTAATACGTGCCAATTTGGAGATTCGGGGTTATGATATGGTGTCAGGTTTCCGGTACCTTCCTCAGTCAGATATCCGAAATACATCTGTGCGGATGTAACGGCACTTATAATGCATAATTCCGGTGGTAATTTTTCTGAACCTTTACCACTTTTGACCATATGTTTGATTTTCCTGTTTATCTCTTTATACTTTTTCTCTCCCAATTTGTAATACATATAACCGGCATCGTTTTGAGGAGATATAAGTATTTGTCCGATTACATTCGGATGGTGTTTGATGTGCTGGTAATACATAGCTTTTTGACAAAGGCTGTGTCCCTGAAGAATAATCTTCTTTATCCCATTTTTAAGTAAAAATTCTACCCAGGAGTCAATATCCAAGACGCAGTCTTCAAATTTTTCAAATCCGCCTCCCACAGAAGCCCATTCCACTTTGCTATCTACATGTTTTCTGATATCCGCATAGACATCATGTCCTCTGTTATTGGCCGTCAAAAATGAAATTCCCGCGGAAGATAGTCTTTCACCTTCTGTTTCTATAAATTGATGGGTATAAAAATCACCGGCAGTTCCATGAGTATGGAAAACTGCTATATCGCTTTTTTGGTCACTCCAAAAACCCTGCAGTTCGAGGCCATCCTTTGTAACGGTTTTTACCAATGCACCTTTTAACATTTTATTTCCCTCCAATCACTTGTAATATATTGCCGTCGATGTCTTCGAAGGTGCAAAACCATTTGTCAAAAGTGGGGGCTTTAAATGGTTTTGCAATAATTTTCACTTTTTTCTTTTTCAGATATTCGTAAACTTTGTCGACAGAATCGGTGTCTACGTTGTACATGATCCTGTATTTATCTTTGTTTTTTCCCGTGACTTTCGAATGTTTCCCGACCCAGAGCCATGTTTTGCCGGGGGCAAATTCCATAAGAAGCCCTGTGTCGTTGGGATGGTTTATTTCTTCAATAGGCTTAAGTCCCAGTATATCCCGGTACCATTTTGCCAACTTTTTCCAATTCCCGGACCAAATGATGAGGCATGAAATATTTTTAAACATATGAATTTCCTCCTTTAATATACATTTATATTACCAAAATTTATCCTAAAAGTCTTTTGATGTCTTTCTTGAAGTCAGTAGGGGAGTCAATTTTCTCAAAAAGTCTAATGGTTTAAATCATTAGACTTTCTGGAAAGACTAAAAACAGGTAATAGAAATAAATGGTATCAGGAATTTTGTTCTATTGTTTCGAAACATTAGAACAAGAACAAAAAATTGAGGAATAATCCTATCATAGACATTGACAAACGGTTATATGTATTGTATGATCAAATACATGGCTTTGGACTTTGATATATCTAAAATTGAAGGTTTTGAATGGGATCCGGGAAATATTGATAAAAATAAACTCAAGCACAGCGTAAACAAAGAAGAATGTGAAGAAGTATTTTTAAATCAGCCTCTTAGTATATATGATGATGAAATACATTCTGGAACAGAAAAACGGTATGGTGCACTGGGGAAAACCAATAAAGAAAGACATTTAGTGGTTTTTTTTACAATAAGAGAAAATAAAATACGGGTTATTTCAGCTCGTGTTCAGGGAAAAAAAGATAGAAAAATTTATGGGAAAATAGAAGAATATTATAGAAAGAGGTGAGTTAACTTATGAAAAAAATAAAAAATCTTCCGAAGTTTAAAAATGAAGATGAAGAAAGAAAGTTTTGGGCAACACACGAATTAAGCGATGTTTTTGACACAACCCACGGTGTTGATGTTATATTTCCAAACCTCAAGCCTTCCACAAAAACGATAACTATCAGAGTCTCAGAATCTTTACTAAACGATTTGAAAAATATCGCGAATAAAAAGGATGTACCTTATCAATCACTTGTAAAAATATATCTTAATGAGAAAATAAGAGAAGAATTTGGATTACAGGTGAAGCACGCTCCCTGAGTGCTTTTAAATAGGTTTGGTAGTAACCCGTTTTGCGGGTGAAACAACCAGCCTGTTTTAATAAGTATGGATAAATGATTAAACTAAACGCAAAAGAACTTCGGACTACTAAATGTGATCAGGAGGAGGCGAAAAAAATTAAGAAAAATCCTATATACATTATTCTCGACAATGTCTGGGATACTTATAATGTGGGGGCTATATTTCGTCTAGCTGATGCTGTTGCCGCAACGAAAGTTTATTTATGCGGAGAAACTTTGACACCTCCTAATACCAGGATTAAACGGGCGTCGATTAATACGACTGAGTGGGTAACTTGGAGCTATGCAAAAACTGCAGGAGAGGCAATTAAAGAACTTAAAAATGAACTTAGAACCAAGAACTTAGAACTTAGAACTTTAGCGGTTGAGCAAAGTGAAAAAAGTATTCCATTGAAAGATTTGAAAGTGGAGTTGCCGGTGGCGATCGTAGTCGGAAACGAAACTTATGGAGTGTCTAAAGAGGTGTTAGAAATTGTCGATACGATTGTAGAGTTGCCTATGTATGGGGTGAATAAATCATTGAATGTGATGGTTTCTTGCGGGATAGTGCTATATAGAATTATTGGAATGATAAAGTAGATTATAGACTGCGTAGGTGCATCTTATTTAATCTATTTCTTCAATTTCCTTTCAGTTCTTTCCTCATTGACTTGTTTTGAGATTCCTTTTAATCTTTATTTAGCATGCGAATTCTCACTGCCCTTAATAAGAGGGGAATTTTGGTATTTTTGTACCTGATTCTCCTGACGACTCTCAATTTATCACTCCCTGTTTCGGTCTTCGCACAGACCCCGACTCCGCAAATTATTACCTCTACCGACCAGCTTAAATGTCCCACAGCACAGCAGTGGGCGATAGATGCTGAGGTCACGACTGTGGGAAAAAGTGCGGACCGGGCAAGACAACTTCTTTTCTGGGTATTTTCCCATCCGGCTGTAGATACAGCCCCGATTATTGCCCAGATGTGGGGTATTTCCAGAAACATAGTGTATCTTTTTGTGGTTTTGGTGGTGATGGCTTTCGGATTTGCCTATATCATTGCCCGGAAAAGGGCGGTGACTTTATCAGTCAATCTCATGTCTATTTTCGTGAAAATAGGTGCCGTGCTACTCTTTGCAACTTTTTCTTACATTATAGTTTTGGGGATGATTCAACTGGGAGAAATTCTGATGAGATTTTTCATTGAGCGGGTTGGAGGTCAGGATTTATTTAACATTATATTCACCGGACCCAATTCTGTAGATAATTATAAAAATTTCATCGGTCTCCGGGACCTCAATTTCTGCAATCAGGAATCAGCCGCTACCAGCATATTACTTGTTAAACTCACCAGTTTGACATACAACATTATAAGTTTCCTCCTTATTTTCAGGAAAATACTCCTCTGGTTCATGCTCATACTTTCTCCATTCCTGGCCCTTCTCATGCCGTTTGTTTTTATAAGAAATACCGGGTGGGTCTGGATAGGAGTGTTTTTCCAGTGGCTTTTCTACGGACCGTTGGTTTCCCTTTTTATGGCGGCTCTCACCCGTATCTGGATAGCGGGTATTCCATATTCATTTAATTTTGCCGCAGCCGGAAAGCCTGAAGGGATGGTGTACAGGACTGCCATAAATATATTGTACGGAGGTCCGGCTCAGGTAGTGACACCGACTAATTCCGCCAACTATATAGATACGTATGCGGAATATGTAATTGCTCTTATTATGCTATGGACTGCAATTATCCTTCCATGGCTTCTCCTTAGAATATTCCGAGATTATTGCTGTGAAGTCATGGAGGCATCCAGATCCACGCTTTCTGCCATGTATGAGAGGATGAGAACATGGAATCCTCCTCCTCCGCCTACTCCAAATGTCGGACCGACAACGACAGCCGGTATGGCTTTTGATCTTCCATTCAGAAAAGCCGCCGACGAGTTTAAAACTTCATCAATTGCGGCACTAGGTGAAATATCCAAAGCAAATACACGCCAGATAGTTTCTGCTTTGGATTTGTCAGTCAGTTCCCTGAAAGATGTTTCCCGCCTAGAAATGGATAACAATAAGAGACAGGAAGCCCTCGGTAACTTAAATAAACTGGCGTCACCTGACCAGATATCGCAAAGCGTAGATCGACAGAGATTCAGTTCCATCAGAAGCGAACTTATGACAAGGGCAAGCCAGGGAGACAAGACTGCTTCAAGCATAATTTCGGCATCCGAAAGAAAAGTGGAATCATACGTTTCTTCTTCTACGATAGGAGGACCGGCAGCACCTTACGCTCCGAAGAAAATGGCATCCGTTTCCACAGGAGGACTTCCGACAGTGAGTTTGCCGAAAGTTTCAGCCAAGCAGGTCTCTATTGAGGACTACGAAGACGTAAAGAAAATGTGGTTAAACCACTACAGAGAAGCCCCGGTTCCGGTATCGGATAAAATCAAAAAGCGGGAAGACTGGTTATCAGAAGACGTCAAGAAACTGACTAACACCATTAATCTTTTGGCAAGCTCCGACCCAAAACTCAAACAAAAAGGGATGGATGATGTTGCTGAAATCCTGCCGTTCCTGCTTCTGGGCGGATTTTCTGAAACTGAAACTATTACATATCTCAAAGCCAAACTAGAGGCAGCCAAACAAATATCCAAAGAGCTGGAGGTCAAAGAGGAACTAAAAGAGGAAGTGGCAGAAGAGATGAAGAAGGAAGAGGAAGAAGTGGTAGAAGTAACGCCCAAGAAAAAGGAAGAGGCAAAAGCGGAAACATTGACAGAAAAAAAAGAATTACCGGAAGAAGAGAAGAAACCCTTCGACTCATCTCAGGGTAAAGAAGAAAAGACACAAAGTCTCAAAGACACAAAGACTGAAAAGTAAAGTAATTGTTAATAACCGACCGATTTTGCATATTTTACTCCTTATCCTCCTGCTGTTATTATATGAGTAGATGAAGACCAGGACGAAAAATTTCCGCAATAAAAAAATATTAAGCCTTTCACTTTTTGCAGTTCTTCTGGCAGTGACAGTCGTTGTAAGCGCTTTTTCCTCAAAATATACTGCTGATACCAGAGTTCGGGCCGATGACCTTTCCCCGTGGTGTGACGCTCCCCATGACTGTTGTAAAAAGCTGGCCCAGACGGGAAATCCGGATGCCTGCATGTGGCCGGAAAGAAAATATTGTACGCAAACTCAATGCAGTACTATTCCTGCCGGACGCGATGTCAAAAGATGCGGACTGGCTTATATAGAAGCATATCCATACGGTTGTATTGGCCGTCCCACCGGAGGATTTCCGGGTTCACCCAAAACTGCTACAGCGGATGTGACTTCTGTACCCGTTCCGTCAGATTATTTTTCACCAACTCCCATTTCAGGAGTATCCCCAGTTCCATCAGTTTTTGTTTTTCCGACAATAGTTCCTTCTCCAACCGGAGTAACAGGACCTATATTTATCTCCATTACCATTAGTCCAACCGATAAATTATTACTACCTACTGCTATTTCTCCAACTGTATCAAAAGAACGGGGGAAAGAGACTCCTAAATTTGGGTTAATTTTGGTTTCCTTAAAAGATGCAATCATGAAATTTATACTTACTTATCTTCCATGAGAAAAATTCACAAAAAAAAACATAAATATTTTGAACTTTTATTAATATCGGGAATTCTTGTCTCTGTATTTACGATAGTCGGACTTCAAAATAGAACCAACGGTGATTTGAGAAGCCTGGCGGAGGAAGAAAATGACCCCAATTTTTGTGTCAACAGCTGCCTGGGTGAAAAAGATCCCTGTACGAGCGATAAAATCATTAATAACGGAGAGAATTTATATGACAGCAGTTGTTGCGGACAAATAAAGTCAACGGGGGATCCGATGGCATGTGGAAACTGGGTAAATCGGACTTGGTGTTTTCCTAATGAGTGTGATACTATTCCGGCTGATGTAAACAGACAAAGGTGTGCAGGGGCACGGACTGTGTACTGCGAGAAATGTCAAGCGCATAAATGTTATACTCCTACACCTACGATTACTCCTTTCCCTTCGCCATCATCTGTTCCTACAGACACTCCCTCTCCTTCCAATACTCCTGTTCCTTCAGCAAAACCTGAATCTGTACCGACTGCTACTATTCGCGCAACAGTTACACCTATGATAATTTTTATTACCGAGGAGCCTGTAGTTCCCACTGCAAATCCTCCGACTTTACAACCTACGAAAGTACCTTTTCAGTCTTATATTGCAAAAACCGGCAAAACCGGTATATCTTTCGTTAGATCAGTGATGGAGAATTTTGCAAATTTTATCAAAATCTACTTACCATAAATGAAGATTTACAGTAAGGCTTCAAGAATTTACAGGAGATACAGAATATTTATATTTTTATTTTTTCTGGTAGTCTTTACTTTTATTGTTTCTTATATATCTTCAAAAAAAGAAAATATTGGGGAAATTCGTTCAAAGGCGGCTGACCCGGGTACGAAAACGGTATGTGCAGAAGCAGGAGCAGGATGTGAATTTGTCGGAACACCAGGACTTCGTCAGGCTGTAGACGCGGCATTGGATGGAGATACAATTTTAATAAAAAAAGGGACTTACAAGAGTGATGACTTCGTAGCTTTTGACACTTTGGGAAAATCTAGAGTGGGTACCGACAAATGTTTTTTAAACATGAAGGGAAAAACTTTGACGATAAAGGGGGAGGGTGGACAAAGCGTTTTGTTTGGGGAAGGACATGATTCAAAAGCAAATGTGATGCCATTTAGTCAGAGAGCCGGACTTTGTACTGGAGGAGGGAATTTACGCATAGAGAATCTCCGCATTAAAGAATTCCAAAAAAGATGTCTTATAGCAGTTGACGCAAATATAATTGTGAAAAACAGTATTATCGAAGGATGCGACGAAGGAGGAATTGCTCTTCATGGAAGTGCAGGCGGTTTGTTTATAAACAACTATTTTGTAACAACAATGGGACTTTTACCCTGGGGCTCAGAAACTCCTGTAAAAGCGTACAACAATATTTTTTACTACTCTAAAGCAATTAATGCAAATTGCGGCCAAACAATTCCTCCGATTGAATTTGTAAACAATATTGTTGTTGATCCGGAGCTTACTATCGGTGCCGGATGGATATTTGGTGACTGTCCGGAAACAGCAGCGCAGTTTAAAACTAAACATATTGTCTATAACCTGATTTGGAAGGAAAACCATCCCTGCTATGAGAATCACGAGTATTGTGAAAACTTCACAGGTAAAATTGATGCCGATCCCATGTTTATAGAACCGGTTATTGATCCCAGAGGCATGGCCGCATGGGCTAATTTTGGGCTCAGGGAGGGTTCACCGGCTCTTAATGCAGGTGATCCTTCTATATTAAATCCAGACGGGTCTCGTTCCACATTGGGTGTAAATGGTGGTCCATGCGCAGCTCCTGATTCCGCGGCTTGTAACGCTCTTGCTAAAATACCAGAAAGACCTACAGATATACCATTGCCTACTGATGTTTTGGTATCCACCAATGACGATATACAAAATAATATTCTTCCGTCTACGGAAGATAACACAAATTACTCAAATCCGGGACCGACTATTATCTATATTAGGCAAACAGGACAGCCCGTTCCTACAGAAATTTTACTTTCTCCGGTACCGGTCAAAATGGAAGTCAATTTTACTCCTATAAGAGAATCTTTCACCAAAGCGATACAGATGGCAGGACGCCGTATTTTTATCTTCCTGATAACTTATCTCCCGTAATATATAGCCATTCTGTCAGACATTGACATAAGATTTTTTTTACTTCATAATCTTCTTATGCCCGGGAAATTTAAACGTCTGCCTCTTTATTTGGGAATGCTGTTTGTGGTATTCACTATCCCTGTAGTTGGAGCCAAACTTCTGGAACAGAATTCCATATCGGTACTCAAGTCCCGAGCTGATGCACCGGAAGCTGTATTTACAATGTCTCCTGATCGTCTGACTATAAAAAAAGGGGGAATGGGCACGATAAATTTATTGATTAATGCCAAAAGTAGCGTTGCTGGCGTAGACGTAAGTCTGGATTTTGACCCTGTAAAAGTGGGTGTGTTGGCTGATTCTCTAACCATGTCGTCTGTTTTTGATAAACCTCTGGTTCCGACTCTGGATAAAGCCGGAAAATTTTCTTTTTCATCATTAACTTTAGATTCCAAAGGAGTTACTGACGGGGTAATAGGTGCTGTCAAAGTGATTGGTATTTCCGAAGGAGAAGGTTTTATCGCTTTCAATAACAATTCTTCAAAAGCTATTGATGCTGTAAATTTAAGTAACATTCTGAGCCAGTCCAAAGGCACAGTAATTACGGTCACAAAATGAAAAAATTATTTACAATATTATTTCTTTTCTCAATTTTTATTTCTTCTGCTAAATCGGTTTTTGCCACACAGGCAGGATATTCCTGTACTCCGGCCGTAGTGAGTAAAAGTGTGGGGGACAATGTCAGTGTGGATATAGTTCTCGATGCCAGGAATTTCCAGATAATGGGAGGAGAAGCTCTGCTTACCTACGATACGGCAAAACTCACCCCTAATTCTACCCAGGTACAACCGGTTACGACAGCCACCGGTTGGACTGCACCGATCAAAAATACCATAGACACATCTCTGGGTAAAATTGATCTGGATTATGGAGCAAGCCAGAGCGCTTTCAAAAGTCAGGGGACGATAGGTACAGTCAGTTTCAAAGTAAAAGATACGGGACAGGCGCAGATAAA